>Ga0181348_1001362_pt1 | contig 10779 bp, 5 predicted proteins | sample Su13VDMM110DN_FD_130092 | JGI IMG/M metagenome (GOLD analysis project Ga0181348, IMG submission 130092) | Freshwater viral communities from Lake Michigan, USA - Su13.VD.MM110.D.N | ecosystem: Environmental > Aquatic > Freshwater > Lake | place: USA: Michigan | collected 2013-07-16
GACCAATTTTTAGCTATAGCAGTTCCTCCCGGTACTAGCCCCACAGCTGTAGTCATTCAATTCCAGGGAGGTGGTTCTAATTTTGAAGTACAACACACTGTCTCCTTAAATGAATCAGCAGTTGGCACTATGCCTAAAACAATCTTATATAATAATGAGCAAGGTATGCATTATTTATTAATGCAAGATGGATTTTTATATAAAATAAAAATATACACCTCAACCTACGCCCAACCACCAGTTAAAACATTAATAGCAACTGACGTTGCTGACATATTACAAGATAGAGCAAATACAATAGGAATTAATTCTTATCAGCCTGTAAAAACACACGTTGTATACACAAACGGACAAATTGGATTAGATCTAGTACAAGACGCAAGTGGCATATCGTTTGAGAAAGTAATAGATGCTAGACAGTTGGTCGCGCTTAAACCAAAGGTAAAAGCTACAATTCAGTTTAATGACCCATCTGGATCTATTGGTATCTTTGCTGGAACAGACGACCCGGCAGCAATTAGGGAGTCTGTGTTTTTTACTATTAATCCACACACCTACGAAATTTCAGATCCAATTCATATGGGAGCTACAAAAGGTGATTTACGTATTGGTGGAAACAACTTATCAAAATTTGTTGGATTTAGTTCTTCATTTAATAATCGATTTGTTGAATTTAATGCTAATAGAACTAGCTTTCAACAATATCAAGCAGATTATAATCCAATACCATCACATCCAAGCTACAATCCACTTAACACACTGTTTGATCAAGGCAATCCACACTTTCAATATTATGAACCACTTACTGCTAACAGCAAATTTCAACGTGTAGTTCATAAATCTATTAATCATTTATTTTTCCAAGATTTTTATAATAACACAAAAGCAACATTTGGTGGTGGAAATATTAATACTCAAAATAGGTTTTTAGAAGATCAAGCACAAGTAATAAATTTACCACAAACTAAGTTTGGCGAGTCCATCCAACAGGGATCTGTATTAATTAATGCAAAGTACTCACTACTAGCAAACAAGAACGTTAATGTTAAAATTGTAGATGACATATACGGAAATCTTTATGTTTCTGGAGGACTAATATCTTCTGTAGATGGTACAACGCTAGTTAGTGCATCAATTGCAAGTAACACAGTTGGAGAGTGGCCCACACTCAACGTGTATAAGTATAATGGAAAAGGGCCAGTTAGTTTTACTAGCAGCTTTAATAAGGGTGATTGGCAGATGGAAAGTTGCTATGATAATGTAACTCTAAACACTCAACGCTCTGGCTCTACTCCACAACTACTACCAACGTCCAACGACTTATTGGGTGTTGTCCCTATCTTTTCTAGCTCTATAAGCTCCAGCATTATAATTCAACCTGGCCCTATTTTGGATTATAAAAACACCTACAATTTTGAAAATGGGGATTTTACTATTACAATGATGATACAAGCTTCCCAAGCTTCATCCTACAACTCCGGCTCAATTATTATTGCCAAACAAGGAACATCACTAGACACAGCTGTGGATATTGACGGAAACGTATACACATATCGAGCAGACGATCGCTCACCATATAGAGTCTGGCTAAGTGGTAGTTCTCCACAAGTCGTGTTTGAGCGAGACAACCTTGTACAACGAATAAGGGTGTCAGGAAGTGTCCAGCTAGGAAAATTACACCACATTACTGTAATGAAAACCGGATCTCAACTAAATTTATATGTAGATGGGACTTTATCAGGATCAGCTGCTGACTTAAGTCTAGTTGCAGGATGCTCAAACACGGGACCAATATCAATTGGTAATTTATATCCGTTAAAAAATAGGGGCTTTGACGGAATAATAGATAATGTTAAAATATATAAAAGAGCTCTAACTTCTGCAGAGGTAAGTTTATCACACCACACTCTAGGACACAATAGTACAATAGTAGGTACAATTTTATACAATCATGGAATGATGGTTTTAAGTGGTGTGCCAGCTCGATTTATGGACATTACAGATGTGTATGTTAGAGGCACACAAACCATTTGGGAAAAAGAATTAACTTGCACAGTAAGTCCGGGGGAATTTAATCGAAGCAACAATCCAACACTCCAGGTATATAATGCAGGTACTAACCAATATGAATTTAGACCCTTCACAACAGGATCAGAATTTAAACCATACGTAACTTCAGTTGGACTTTACGATGACTTGGGTCGCATGGTAGCAATAGCCAAAATGGCATCACCATTACAGCTACCAAGCAACACAGACACAACAATTATTGTGAGGTTTGATACATAAGTAAACAAGTATATGAATAAAAAAAAAGCTACATTGAAAATAGCAAGAGAGAAGGGTTTTAGAAGCGGCCTTGAGGAAACAGTTGACACACAATTAAAGCACAGCAAGATTGATGGTGAGTATGAAAAACACAAAATATTATATATTAAACCGGTAACTCATCACGAATACACTCCTGACTTCAGGTTGCCTAATGGGATTTTTATAGAGACAAAGGGTAGATTTGTTATGGAGGATAGAAAGAAACATATACTAATAAGACAACAACAACCTGAACTAGACATCCGCTTTGTGTTTCAAAATTCAAAAGCTAAAATACGAAAAGGATCCAAAACAACTTACGCAGACTGGTGTCACAAGTATAGTTTTTTATTTAACGACAAAACTATTCCACAGAGCTGGTTGGAAGAACGATAATATTTTTGTATAGTTACTTGATGACTAGTGCTCAAACTCAAACCGTATTAAATATATTACATAGTCACTTAGGCAAATCAACAACGCACAAAAATGAAGAACACAGCTTCTCATGTCCATTTTGTAACCACTACAAAAAGAAACTACAAATAAACATTCTTGCACAAAAATGGCACTGTTGGGTGTGTAATGCAAAGGGTCAGACAATAAACACACTATTAAGAAAGAGTAATGCACCTACTCACGTATATCCAAGAATTAAGGAAATTTATGGAGACAGTAGCTATACAACTGCTACAAAGAACACAAGAACTTTAAACAGCTTACCAGAAAATTATAGCCCACTATACATTAAACGAAACACTCCAAACTATAAAAACGCATTACATTATGCTACCAGAATTAGAAAGCTCACAGCCATAGACATTTTAAAATTTCAAGTAGGCTATTGTGAAAGTGGTCCATACGCAGGAATGCTCATTGTTCCTAGCTACGATAGTAGTGGGCTGTTAAACTATTATGTTGGACGTAGTTTCTATGATAATACTATTAAACACAAAAATCCACCAATATCTAAGGACATTATAGGCTTTGAAAGCCACATAAACTGGAATCAGCCAATTACAATTGTAGAAGGGTCTTTTGACGCAATTGCAACTAAACGCAACGTGATTCCTCTATTTGGCAAAAAAATATTACCATCACTACGTTCAGCAATATTACATCATAAAGTGCCTCGAGTGAATTTAGCTTTAGATTCAGATGCATATAAAGACAGCATAATTGAGATTGAGTATTTTTTAAACAACGGAATTGACGTACACTATGTAGAGTTAAATTCTAAAGATCCTAACGAGATGGGGTATGAAGATATGATAGAGGCTATTAACACAGCAAGAAAAGTGTCGTTTTTTGACCTTATACAATATAAGATAAACATATGATAAACAAAGTTAAATCACAAATACAAACTATTGATCATATATTTCACATTGCTGATATTCATTTACGCAATTGGAAGCGTCATCGTGAATTCAAAGCTGTATTTGACAAGATATTTGCAAAAGTAGATGAATGTCCACCAAACACTATAGTAACAATTGGAGGTGACATAGTACATGCCAAAACCGATATGAGTCCAGAACTCATATCTATGGTTACCTATTTATTTAATGGACTAGCAGACAGAAGGCCTACCGTTGTGATCGCCGGAAATCACGATGCCAACCTCAATAACAACCACAGACTAGATGCGCTCACTCCTATTGTAGAAAGCAATAAACATCCAAATTTATTTTACTTACGCAACTCAGGGTTGTATGAAATTGGTGATATAGCTTTGAGCGTACTATCACTCCTCGACGAGCCAGAAAAGCATATTACTTATGATAAAATAAGCAATCCAACAAAATACAAAAAGCTAGTGGCAATGTATCATGGCACTGTAGCTAATAGTCGTGTTGATAGTGGAATGCTGCTAGAGCATGGAATTAATTGGGATACCTTTGCAGGATATGATTTAGTATTACTAGGAGATATACATAAACGTCAGGTTTTAAGTCCACAAAATCCAATAATGTTTTATCCTGGATCGCTTGTCCAACAAAACTTTGGAGAAGTGTATGACGGTCATGGATATGCTTTTGTTTCATTTACTGACAGTGGTGATATAGATTATAATTTTTATGACATTCTTAACGATTATGGGTACTATACACTAGACATCTTGGACGGCATACTACCCGACAATTTACCAATAACTAAGAAAACAAATTTACGCATACGCACACGAAACACAGACAGCGCTCAACTTAAACGCATTTTAGCAACTATTAGAAGAGAATACAAAAACAAAGATGCGGTCGTAATAAAGCTAGATAAAAGCATAGGAGGCAGCGGATTAGACTTTACAGACGATGGATTAAATCAGGAAGACGTTCGAAACATTCAATACCAAAATGCACTGCTCCAAGAATATATGAGCACCTTAGGAACAGACGATGAAACTAAAGCAAAAGTCTTAGATATAAACAAAAAACTAAATGCAGAACTACAACTCCCAGATATAGCACGAAGTGTAGTGTGGAAGGCAAAAAAGTTCAGCTTTAGCAATATGTTCAGTTATGGAGCTGGAAACGTGATTGACTTCAGTACTAAGATGGGTACGTGTGGATTGTTTGCTCCAAATCATGCAGGAAAATCAGCAGTATTAGACGCGCTATGCTTCTGCTTGTTTGATCAGTCATTCAGAGCAAAGTCGGCAGATCAAGTCCTTAATCGTAAGTGTGAAGATTTTGAATGTGAGTTTAACTTTGAATTGGAAGGAATTGACTATTTTATACATAAACGTGCTTTTAAATACAAGCACGGAGCTTTGAAAGGAAGGATGCGTGTTGAGATTAATTTTTGGTGTATTAATGAGGATGGTGAAAAAGTATCCTTAAATGGTGAACAAAGAAGAGACACAGACAAAATCATACAATCATACGTAGGTACGTTTGATGACTTTATTTTAACAGCTTTATCCCTACAACAGAACAACTCAAACTTTATTGATAAAACACAAAGCGAACGCAAGGACCTACTAGCTAATTTCTTAGATGTTACAATTTTTGATTCACTATACGAACTAGCAAATAAAAACAATCGCAAGGCAACAATCGCGTTAGAGGAGTACCAAAAGCAGGATTTTGAAACAAGGCTAGGTGACGCGGAAGCCTCAAAGGAGTTGTACGAAAAAAAACACCAAGCAGCATCAGACGACTTGGATGCTATCAATAAAGAGATTCAAGATGTCAATGATAAATTGCTCGAATTGAATAAAGAACTGCAACCATGCAGGGGTGATGGTTTAGATTTAATCAAACTACAAGACACCCTCGATAAGGCTCAGCAATCGCTAGCTGAATGGGATACTTTATGTAAGGAGAAACATAAAGCTTATAAAGAATATGAACGAAATCACCTAGCAAAGTGCACTAAAATAAAGCAGCAGATGGCCTCATTCGATGCTACTATATATAACGATTACCAGTCTGAGGTTGCTTCTAAGCTATTGTTAGATAAAGAGTTGGAGGCATTAAAGCTTACAACTAAAAACAAGCTTGAAAAGCTTACAAAACTCAATGAACACAAGTATGACCCTAATTGCCCTTATTGTATCTCAAATGTGTTTGTTCAAGATGCAATGCAAACTAAAAAAGAACTAGAGGAAGACAAAGAGACAGTAGCTACCTTTTTGCAAAAACGCAAAGAATGTGTCAATTTTATCGATCAAAACGCGTTTATCCAGCAGCATGCTGACGAACTCAATATATTAATAGAGGAGCGTGGAGAGTTGGATCTTAGGCGTACAACAGCAAGTGTTGGACTAGAGCGAGCAAAATCAACACACAGTGAAATTAAATCACAAATTAAGGAAATTCAAGTTGATATTAAGCTATATCACGAGAGTGTAGCAATACTAAATAATAATAAAAAAATCCAAGATCAGATTAGTAAAGTTAATAAAGACAGGAACGTAATGGCAGTAACACAGTCAAGACTTAATAACACTGTAAAGGATTATCATGGCAGAGTGCAGGTAGCAGCACAAACTATAACAGAATGCAATCGTATTATTGCTCGAATGAGAGAGTTGTTAGAGGAGCAGGATGCTTACGATGTGTACTGCAAAGCAATGTACAAAGATGGCATTCCTTATCAATTAATAAGCAAAGCTGTACCTTATATACAACATCACACTAATTTAATTCTTCAACAAATTACAGACTTTCAAGTGCAACTAGAAACCGACGGCAAAAATATTAATGCATACATCAATTACGAAGACGATAGGTGGCCATTAGAGCTTAGTTCGGGAATGGAACGCTTCCTATCTTCTATAGCAATCAGAATTGCTTTGATTAAAATTACAAACCTTCCTAAGCCAGATTTTATTGCAATTGACGAGGGACTAGGAGTATTAGACAGTACTAATCTAAACTCAATGCACACCTTATTTACAAACATGAAAGATATTTTTCGTTTTAGTTTAGTGATCTCACACATAGACGTGGTACGCGATATGGTTGACACAATAATAAGTGTTGATAGAAAAGAAGATTTTAGTTACATAAACTGCTAACGAGCGATATTTATAACATATGGCGCTTCTTACTTTTTACAAAAGACCACAACCAAAGGGGTATTCAAAAAACTACTACCCAATAAAAGACAGCAGCGACACATCGCCACTGTATTTTGATATAACTAGCTTTCCTCAGACAGTTGGAGGAGGCCGCTATGTTATTAAGTTGAGAGGTAATGGAGATAATCTTAGAGTTGGAAGATCAATTGATGTCGAGCTTCTTGACGCAGAAGGTAAAAATATGTATGTTGATTTTTTGACATACACAGATCGATTTAATAACTATTACATTATGTTTGAGGTGTATGATAGTACACCAAAAGGACTTGCAACTTTATATTTAGTTGGTGAAGCTGTGAGGGGACTCAAAGGAGAGCCAATACCCATCAATGAACAAGAAACTTACAATGTTAGATGGGTAAGGCAGTTTATGGTGCTACCTTTTGAACGAAACGTAGGAGAGCTCTTATTTGATGTACCACCAGTAGTAGACTTGGTACAAACAATAATACCAGAAAGATCGCTACTTTCAGAAAATAACGCATCTTTATCAGGAAGCAATTTGAGCCTATACACATCCAGTATAGACGATTATACAATTATAGCTTCTAACTTTAAGGGTTATGATATGGACTTTGCATCAAGTGAAGATATTCTTGACAAAAAACTGCGATCACTGCTACTTAATCCACTACAAAAATCAGTAACTGAAAATTCCGTTGATTCTACTATCCGTGCTAAAGATCAAGCCATTTTAAACGGATACGCACGCAGCTCTACTAACAGATTTGAAACTATAGTTACATCAAAAAACAACACTATACGTAAGGATTTTTTGGGTGGATCTTTTAGTTTTTTTTTAGATTCTACTCCAACAAGCTTACTACCACCAGCAGCTAACGGATATAAGATTTCCGGAAGTAGTAGCGATCAGTTGAACCTGTATACTGCTAATATTGTTGAAGTATTATCTGACAAAGAAATGCGCTTATCAAAACCAATTACACTTGTCCTAATACAAAGCGCATCAGCACAAATAATACAATCAAAAGCTGCAAAACAAGCAGCATACAAAACAAAGTACACAATTAAACAAGCATCTAATTTTACTGGTAGTATTGCTTATTTACAAAACAACCCAAGCTTTGTAACAAGTTCTACTGTTAGTCAGTCTTTTTTACAAGCAACTTTTTCTGATTTTAAACCAATAAGTGGAGAAGTTTATCGCATTAAGACTTCTTATAAAAGAGGAATTGCTACCGCAGATTATAAAGCAATTTATGATCAAGTAGTAACCCCAGTAGAGTATTTAACCGATAGCGCGTTTCCAAACCAAACAACATACGCTCGTCGAGAGTCAGATGCTAGACTAATAGGACACTTTACAGATCAAACCATAGCCAACGACTACTGGGACTATTATGTGGAGAACGTATCAAACACATACATAGGTACAGTACTAGGTAGAAACAGCAGCTCTCTGTCAGATAGTATTCCAGTATTAACAGATTTTTCAGAATCAGGAGTATTTACAACTAAGTTTTATCAAAACTATAGTATCACACAACTATACACACTAACGTTTAATGTTACATTAGATCCTAATATAGAGTTAGAAATCTATATGAATAGCGACGAATTAAACGCAAACACATTTACATCACAAGCGTATCCTCGAGCTTTCCTAAAAACTCCCAATTTAGAAAAAACAAGATATCGTGATGCCTACAATAGATTTGGTCAATTTGTGGGAAAAATTACAAACAAAAGCTCAAGTCAAAAACGATTTGGTAAAGTTGAGTTTGACTTTGAAACTGATGGAGAAGGATTTGGCCGACCGTTATTTAGAACAAGTCCAATTGGTAGAGCAAACCTAAGTGGAAGTGCTTATTTAAGTGAAATTAGTATTAAGCCTATTAAACTAAACGGGTTTACTCCATCTATTGTTCAATTTAACATACCATTTAATAGTGAAATTGAAAGCATAATAACTTTATCACAATCTCTTGACTTTAAATTAGAATACTTTGACTATACTGGCAAGCAATCTGAATTTACAACATACATAAACGATCTTATTGTAAATTTAAAAGGCGAAATACCATCAAACACATGTCAAGCACAGAAACAGCAATTTTGGATAAATACAAACCGAGAAAGTTATTAAACACAAAACAAGAAGAATATTATGGCCAGTAGTCCTATATATAAACACGCTTTTGATTTCCTATACAAATGGGTTCCAACTGGGTCAGGTGTAATTACTAATGTGTCTTGGAGCCAACACCAAACAACAACCGGTGCAAATATGTCAGCTTCGTGGTATGACTTATATTGGGACAGCCTTTCCAACCCATCCCCTGGATACTCAACAAGACACACATCTTCTATTACTACCAAAGACGGAGCTCTAGCATGGGCTAGTCCCGCCGCTGACCTGCTGTGGAACGTACTGACGCCATCAATGTCGTATAGTCAAACAAACGATGGAATATCCTATTTTACAAAGTATAGATTTACCTATAATAGCGAAAGCATTTTTCATAAGGAGTTTTTTCCAACTCTTCAACTTGGCGTATTAACTTACCCAATAACATCGAGTTGGATTGCTTACGAACCAAGAATGATTAAGTATGCATCTGGATCTACAAGTACTGGTTATGTATTAGGTGGTGCTTTTGCGTATTTTCCAGCAACAGTAGTCGATCCACAAAATACAGTATACTCACTACCCTCAGCAGTAACTAAACCAACAACAACATACCCCAATGTAGGTCAGAATCCAACTATGATCACATATGGCAGTAAAAGCACAGGATCAAATGATGGAAGATTTTTTGATTTAGCAGGAGGTTGTGGCATTACTAGAGCGTCAATAAGTAGATCATTTGTTGAGTTTGCGGCCAGTGCTTCAGGAACAACACAAGGTCAAATAGCATCTTGTAGCGTTGCTTTAAAAAAACGCCGTTTATTTTTCCCAACAGTAAGACCAACCGGTTCAGCATTAGCAACAAATGCCGATGTATGGTTAGTATTTGGAGATATAAACTCCGCAATATACACAAACACAGCTAATACTTATTTTGACCAAAATGGAGGCATATATAACGTAAAATTTACCATAAAGCGTGATATCACGTACAATTATTACCCAGACTCGGGTCCGGAATCAACACTATTAGTGTACATACACGATGTTAATAAACAAGTCCCCCAACCGGTGAATAGAATTCCAGGAGCTAGTGGATGGTATCCTCCAGAAAACAACATTGTACAAATTAAAAACGAGCCAGCATTATCTTTTGCTAATCCAGCAACGGGCTATTTAATAGAACACTTCAACATAAACGTAGTACAATATGGAACACCAGCACAGTTAGTGTTTGAAGCTAGTGGTAGTTTGGCAAGTGACAAGTATTTTGGATGTATTATTGATGACGTTGAGTTTTGCAAGATAGGGGTATCAACAGATCCTGCATTAATTAAACCAACAACACCATCGCAGGCAATTGAAGCACAAATTGTATCCAAAAATTCTCAATTATGATAAACGGAAGCAAAATAAGAAACTGCACAGTGCCCTTTCCAGCAATTGAAGGACTATCAACTACCGAAAGTTTAGGCAAAATTCGCATAAAAAATATTTATCAAAAATGGAATGGTCAGAGTATCGCTGAAATAAGACAAGCACACGACAATAATCCATACTCGTTGCGTACCGGTACACCAATAATAGACAATCAGCTGCGCAATGATAGAATATATTTAATCACACACTACATGGCATTTAATCCTCTATCCAAGACTGTTGAGATTAGAGACTTACTGCCACGCAGAATTACTGACAAATTATTTATTGGTCAAACAACACAAGAAGGCGAATATAAGGATTACAAGCTGTTTGTAGATGGTAATGTAGTGGCAGACGATTTGTTTTTAAAAAA
>Ga0181348_1001364_pt1 | contig 10767 bp, 9 predicted proteins | sample Su13VDMM110DN_FD_130092 | JGI IMG/M metagenome (GOLD analysis project Ga0181348, IMG submission 130092) | Freshwater viral communities from Lake Michigan, USA - Su13.VD.MM110.D.N | ecosystem: Environmental > Aquatic > Freshwater > Lake | place: USA: Michigan | collected 2013-07-16
AAAAAAAGTTACATTATTATGCAAAAAAAAGTATGGTATGCCCCTAATAAGTTTGAATCTTATGGGGAAGAAGAAATAAAAGCTGTAGAAGCTTGCTTACGTGATGGATGGTTAGCTGGATTTGGTCCTCGCTCTATTGAGTTTGAAGAAAAGATTGCTAAGCGATTTGGTAAGAAGTATGGAGTATTTGTTAATTCAGGTTCTTCTGCTTGTTTATTAGCCATAGCAGCTTTGGATCTTCCAAAAGGATGCAAGATTATTACACCAGCTTGCACATTTAGCACAACATTGGCACCAATAATCCAATTAGGATATAAGCCAGTATTTGTAGACGTAGGATTAACATCTTATGTACCTACAGTTGCTGATATCATTGCAGCTGTTGATGATGAAGTTAAGGCTATCATGGTACCTAATTTAATTGGTAACAAACCAAATTGGGATTTATTAAAAGCTGAATTGATTCGTATTGGTCGTGCAGACATTTATGTAATAGAAGATTCAGCAGATACTATTACATACACAGAAAGTACTGATGTATCAACAACAAGCTTTTATGCTAGTCACATTATCACAGCAGGTGGTACTGGTGGTATGGTTATGTTTAATGACAAGAAGCATGTTGATAGAGCATTACAGTATAGAGATTGGGGTAGAATGGGAGACAACTCTGAGATTATGGATGATCGCTTTAACCACAAAGTGGATGGTATTCCATATGATCACAAGTTCCTTTATGGTGTATTGGGTTACAACATGAAATGTAGTGAAATGAGTGCTGCATTCGGATTGGTTCAATTAGAACGCTTTGAAACTTATAAAGATGTTCGTAGAGCTAACATTGAACGCTACCTAACAAACTTAAAAGATGTTAAGGAGTTGGTATTACCTGATGATAGTGTACAGCCAAATTGGTTAGCTATTCCTTTACAAACGGAAAGACGGTTAGAATTGCTTACGTTCTTAGAAGCAAATGATGTTCAAACTCGTGTAACATTTGCAGGTAATGTGACTCGTCACCCTATCTATCGCGAATACCTACAAGCATTCGATAACTCCGATACAATCATGAAAAATGGATTCCTACTAGGAGCACATCACGGAATGAGTGTTGAGGATGTGGATTATGTTTGTGATAAAATTAAAGAGTTCTTTGCAAAATGAAGATAGCTTTTCTAACTGAGATGACTCTGACACATGGTATGCAGGGATTAAAGGTTTCTGTCGATCATCCAAATATGCGAACAGAATTTGCTTGGATGCATGCACTACAAGCTGATCATTACACTATCACCGATTACTCTCAGGTAAAAGACTTTGATGCTGTAATTATCATCTTTCCTAAAGGTAGAGTTTATCTTGATGCAGCTGGTACTAAGCTAATCAATTTCCCTAATCCAGTAAGCGATATACTAGCATCCAACCACATACAAGTGCTTAAAGAGAGTAACAAAAAGGTGTATTATATGCAAGAAGGACCACATTGGTGGTTTAATGATTACGAACTAACTGATCAGATCAACTTTTACAATATGGTAGGATCGTGTGATGGCATTTTTGCACACAATGAATCAGATACGGCTTATTACAAAGGAGTGTATCCTGGAATCCCTGTACATGTAATGCCAACATTAATGATTGATGATATTGTACAAAACATTATACCCACACATGAGGATAAGGTTATTGTAGGAGGAAACTTTGCTAGATGGTATGGTGGTTTTGAAAGTTTCATAGTAGCTCGAGAGTTTAATGTTCCAATATGGGGACAAACATCACATGCCATGAGAGAGGGAGAAAGTCAGCTTATTAACCATCTACCAAGAGTAATGTGGACAGATTGGATGAAGCAATTAAGTTCTTTCAAGTATGCTGTACACCTTATGCCAACAGTAGCAGCAGGTACTTTTAGTTTAAATTGCGCTTACTTTGGAATACCTTGTATTGGAAATGAAAAGGTAGATACTCAAAGACAATGCCATCTAGATTTAAGTGTGGATGTGAGTGATGTAGCAAAAGCTAGAGAGTTGGCTAAACGGTTAGTGGAAGATAGTGAATTCTATACACAATGCAGCGCAGCAGCAAAACAAATGTATAAACTTCATTACAATAAAGAGTTATTTCTTCAAAAGATACACAATACAATACAATGATTAAGTTAATAATTTTCGATTTAGATGGAGTTTTAGTTGAAGCTAAAAATATACATTTTGAAACTCTCAACAAAGCGTTAGGAAAAAAATATGCTATAGAGTGGAATGAGCATTTATCAATGTACGATGGACTGAAGACTAATCAAAAACTTGACATGCTAACAAAGTATAAGGGTTTGCCAGCTAGTGAACATAAACGTGTCTGGGATGATAAACAAATGTACACTCTACAATCTTTGAGAAATTTAAAGGCAGATGTGAATTTAATCACTACAATGCAAATGCTAAACAACGAAGGTTATAAACTAGCAGTATGCTCTAATAGCATAAGAAAGACTGTACTTACTGTACTATCAAAGTTAGGAATAATAGAGTTTTTTGATTTAATCATATCTAATGAAGATGTGAAGAATTCTAAACCTCATCCTGAGATGTATTGGAAAGTAATGAGTAAGATGGGAGTGTTGCCAGAAGAAGCTTTGATAGTTGAAGATTCTCCATTTGGATTATTAGCAGCAGCTAGAAGCAAAGCAAATGTGATGAGAGTTGTTTCTCCAAAAGAAATTTCGTATATTAACATAAATAAACACATAAACAAAAGTAAAATGAGTTCGATACCAAAATGGAAGGATGAAAAATTAAACGTACTTATACCAATGGCTGGTGCTGGAAGTAGGTTTGAACAAGCCGGTTACACATTTCCAAAGCCTCTTATTGAAGTGAAAAACAAGCCAATGATACAGGTAGTCGTAGAAAACCTCAACATTGATGCAAATTATATTTATGTTGTTCAAAAAGCACATCGAGAAAAGTATAATTTAGATACATTACTAAACCTAATAACACCAGGCTGTAAAATTGTTGAAACAGATGGTGTAACTCAAGGAGCTGCTTGTACAACCTTATTAGCTAAAGATTATATAGATAATGATGCACCTCTCTTCTTTGCTAACTCCGATCAGTTTGTAGAATGGGATTCAAATGAGTTTATGTATAAGATGCAAGAGACTAATGCTGATGGTGGCATAGTAACATTTACAGCCACGCACCCTAAATGGTCTTTTGCTAAAATAGATGATAACGGATTGGTGACAGAGGTAGCAGAAAAAAACCCAATATCAGATATTGCAACAGTAGGATACTATTATTGGAAACATGGCTCTGATTTTGTAAAATATGCAGAGCAAATGATTGAAAAGAATATAAGAGTAAATAATGAATTTTATGTGTGTCCTGTGTTTAATGAAGCAATACAAGATCTTAAGCAAATTAGAACCTTTAATGTCAGTGGAATGTGGGGATTAGGAACACCGGAAGATTTAAAACACTACTTAGAGAACTACAAGCATGCATAAAATTGCAGTTATCATGCTAGCAGGGGAGAGGCAGAATCAATGTTTCTGGCCTTCTTACTACGGCTGTAAAGCAGGAACCTCACATGATTTGATTATAGTACATAGAGATGGCTTAGGCCTCCCCTCTGAGATACAAGATCATGGATATGGTAAGATAGTATTCTTAAATAAGATAATTAACGGAGTTGATGTACCGCATCGAGCTTTCGGAGCATATAGATTTGCATTTAACAGATATAAGAGCGAGTATGATTTGTTTGTGTTTATATCCGATGACGTAGTGTTAAAGAGAGATAACTGGCTGCTAGACATATTAACTGCGTTAAATTTGCATGAGAAGTTGGGGTTTGGAGCGAGTCAAATATTCCATGGGGAAAAGGGTTTTCCAGAAGAAAGTCATATTAGAGCTCCTTTTTGGTTTGCCAAGACAGAGGCTTTGGATAAAGCTATTTGGGAATTTGATCACGATCACACAGGTGAAATGAGAATAGGAGATCAGATAACACAAGCAGGCTACTTTGGAATCCAAGTAGGTAATAAGCTGACGTTAGGATTTGATTCAACGGAGCGAGATCACATAACACAACTCCTAGAAGCCAAGTACTTTGCACATAAGCATCCGTTTGAGAAGTATAGTGTGGATGAATTTAGTTTCTTTGACACAATAGGTGATGATTATATACAATCACCTTGGCAACACATAGGAACTCAGAGTGTGTTGCAGGATATAGAACCTTTCAACGGTCTTATATACTTACCAAGTTTGCTAATAGCCCAATCGTGTGTGGATGTGATAAAAGTTCAAAATTCATACATAATAAAACAGCAATCGACATGAAAAAAAAGATTACAATAAACTACCTATCGCACGATAGGTTAAATTTCACAGAGTTGATGTTTCACTTCTTATCAAAGATTAAAGAAGAAAACAAAGAAAAAATTAAACTCAATGTATTAGCAACCTACGAAAACAACTGGAAGGATCTGTGCGATCGGCTAGGTATAGACTACAAGATACACATCGTACAGTCGGGTAGAAACTACCTGGACAAGATCGACATAGCACTATCAGCTGATACAGAGTACTGCGTTAAATTAGACGAGGATAACTTTGCAAATAACTACATATGGGATTACATGATAGAAAATGCAGACATTCTGCAGAATGATGAATATCTTGCGCTAGCTCCTATAATGACCAATAATATTCCGTCTTGCGACTTTTTCATAGAGCACTACATTACGGATCCTGAGGTCAGAAGTACTATCTATGGGTACTTCCTAAGAAGGAGCATGCCCAATGGATTATGGGGAGTAGATTATAGCCCATTAAACAAGTATACGATATATGCTAACGATTGGAATCCAACAAACTTCTATAAAGGTGTGGCTGAGTTGAATACACCTACAATGGGAATACATCCTTTGAGAATATCCTATGATGCTCAAAAGGCTATAAACGACTATGTGGTTGATCATGTGGATAGTTTTGTTAATAAGAAGGACTACAGTATCTTCACAGTAGATACACCATACTATAATAATGGCATATCTTTAATACGCACAAGCGAATGGAGAAAGATTCTTCAGCTATCACAACTAAGTGGATTTGATGAAGTAGCCTTGAATATGTATAAAAATCAGAATAATAAAAGTATACTATTCATAGAGAATGCTTTTGCAATCCATCCAATGTTCAACACTGTCTTTGGTGATCAGAATCCTTGGAATATTGGAAGTTCCAACGCAGTTGCTGATGAATTAGACTTTTACAATAAACTACTAAATAAAGTAATATGATACATTGCATAGGAGATAGCCATTCAGCAGTATTCAGTGGCGTAGATGAAATGACGCCAACCTGGCCAGAAAGATCTAATGACACGATTAAACACTTTAGAAGTTATAGGATTGGACCAGCCACAGCCTATAACTTAGAGCAAAAGATACCAGTAATCCACGATGTAATTACTAGTAATGTGAACCAAAAAAATGACCACATTCTTTTTTGTTTTGGTGAAGTAGACATTAGAGCGCATCTAATAAAGCAGTCCGAACTGCAGGGTAAGGATGTAAGTGAACTTGTTAACGAGTGTGTAGATCGATATTTTAGGGTTATATTATACTACAAGGAACTCGGGTATAGTGTAATGGCATGGGGTCCAATAGCTTCGTGGCACGACTCAAAACCTTACACAGGAGGCCCTTCTTTTGGCACGTGCCTAGAAAGAAATAGAGTGACGAAATTGTTTAATGAGCGATTAGAAATGCGATGCGATCAGTACGGAATAGATTTTATCACCCTATTCTACAAGATGGTAGATAATGACAAACTAACAATTCCTTCTCTCCTAGACGATTGGGAGGGTTCCCATATACACCTCAACCAAACAGCTATGCCTTTGATACTTGAGCAATTTAAACAAAAAGATTTGATATGATTTTGATAGCCCATAGAGGAAATGTAAACGGAAAGATGGAGTCACATGAAAACGAACCAACATACGTAGATGTAGCAATATCAAAAGGTTATGATGTCGAAATAGATGTTTGGTATAGAGATCAAATATTATGGCTAGGACATGACAGACCTCAATATCAAGTCGATGTAGAGTGGATTGTGGAACGAAGTCATAAGCTATGGGTACACTGCAAGGATGTAAAAGCGTTGGAGTTTTTCAACAAATTTGATCACGATATCAACTACTTTTGGCATGAGCAGGATACAGCAACACTCACTTCCAAAAAGCATATCTGGGGCTTTCCAGGTAAGCAGCCTATAAAAAATAGCATAGCAGTCCTACCAGAAATACACGACGATAACGTAACTGACTGTAAGGGAATCTGCTCAGACTTTATACAAAACTACAACAACAACCATAATGAATAACTTAAACCACATAACCGTAGATAAGTGTCCAATAACAGGAGACACTGATCGATTCACCTATCTAAATCTAGGTGAGATGCCTTTGGTAAACAACCTAAATGCAACTAGAGAGGAATCCTTAAGTTGCGCTAAGTTTCCACTAGCAGTGCAGTACTTCAAAAAAAGTAAGCTATCTTGCCTCACCTACAACATAGACCCCGATCTAGTATTCTCACAATACGCTTACAAGTCTGGTGTAGCTAAGGCATACGCCGATCACTGTCAAGAGATGTTCCAGTTTGTGAACAGATACGTTGAGTTGGGTGATGGTAGTAGTGTTTTGGATATTGGAGGAAATGATGGGACTTTGTTAAACGCTTTTCTTCAAATTAACAACAATCTTGATGTCCTAAACGTAGACGCATCTGAAAATCTAACAAAAGTAAGTAGTGATAGAGGTATACCTACCTTGTGTGCCTATTGGGGAGCTGATACCGCTAAGACTCTACAAAGGAAGTTCAAACTCATAACATCAACTAACGTGTTTCAACATACACCACCGATTGAGGATTTTGTTGAAGCAATATCTTTGAGTTTGGATAAATTTGGCGTATGGTGTCTAGAATTTCCTTACTGGAAGAGAAGTATGGAAACAAAACAGTACGATCAAGTTTATCACGAGCATGTGTATTACTATCTACTGGAGCCTTTGAGAGAGCTATTTGGAAGGTTTGGTTTAGTGATTATTAGAGTAGCGCCCCAACAAATCCATGGTGGTAGTTTGAGATTGTTGATTGCTCACAGAGATGGCTTAGGGAGTACGCTACCTTACGACAGTAGTGTAGAGGATTCTATTAACGAGGAAGCTAATCTAACTGAAGATTACTACACGAATTGGGGCGCTTCTATACAAGATCATATAGTCGCTTGTAAGGACCTCTTGCATGGTCTAAAAGCTACTGGTAAAAGTATAGTAGGTTTTGGAGCAGCTGCAAAAGGATGTATCTTTTTGAATAGTGCAAAAATAGACGATACAGTGATAGATTGCGTTATCGATGATACTGACTTAAAGCAAGGGAAGTTTATACCAGGTACTGGTATTCAAGTTCGTGGTAGAGACTACCTAACTCAGAATAAAGTCGATTATATATTGATTTTAGCGCACAACTTTAGGGATGTGATCATAGAAGACTTAAAGAGAAGTTACGATGGTAACTTTATTGCACTCTTCCCAAAACCACAAATAATCTAATAAAAAACACATACATAATGGAATTTACTTTTGGAATTATTACAAGTCAACACACCTCACAATTTCTAAGCGAAATTATCGCTAAGATCAAACTAGAGGTCCCAGCTGACAAGAGAGAAATTATAGTTGTGGGAGGAGATGATCCTAACATAGATGATATAATTCACGTCCCATTTGATGAGAATCAAAAAGCTATGTGGATTACTAAAAAGAAGAATCTCATAACACAGCATAGTACTAAAGAAAACATAGTCTACTTACACGACTACGTAACATTAGCGTCGGGGTGGTATCAAGGACAGCTTGAGAAAGGAAACAGCTTTGACATAAGGATGGATAAGATTATAAACTATGATGGAACTAGATTTAGAGATTGGTCCATATGGCCTCATAATGGCAATGAGATGGACTCCATAATAGGTAGAGAGTGCTTGATCCCATACGGTGTAGATAGGTTGGTGAAGTATATGTACATATCTGGAACTTACTGGATAGCGAAGAGAGCCATCATGCTTCAGTTTCCCCTAAACGAAAATCTTAGTTGGGGTCAAGGAGAGGATGTTGAGTGGTCAAAAGTAGTAAGGTCTGTTTACAATTTTCAAATGAACGAAAACTCATCCGTACGCATACTAAAACCAGGAAAGGATAAAGCTTTTGAGTATGCTCAACAGGAGACGGTGAAACGAGCGTTGGACTATGCTATTGCAAACGATAGTAGAGGTGGAGATAAGAGAAAATTTGTAATAATCTCAACAGTATACAACAAAGGTAGGTTTGTTGGTTACAATGTCAACAGCCTAAAGCAACAAAGCCATACTAATTTCATAGCAGCTTATGGGTATGATAAGTCTACTGACGATAGTTTGAAGCACTTAGAGCATGCTATAGCTGATGATAGTAGGTTTATCATTCACAACAATGAAAATCCTGGATGCTACTTAAACTGCTTCATGTCTACGTATAGATTTCTCAAAGAGAGTGGTCTCATCAATCCAGAAGATGTGATAGTGGAGATTGATGGTGACGATTGGTTATTGCATTCCTTTGTGTTGCAATACATAAACGATGTATACGAAACAGACTCTGACATTTGGATGACCTATGGCCAGTATATAACTTTTCCTAACGGAGAGTATGGAGGACACTTTGAGCTATCATTAGACGACTATGTGGATACGCACAATCAATACAGAAACGCTGAGTTTCCGTATAGTCACCTAAAGACGTACAAAGCCTTTTTGCTAGACAATATCACTGATGATGATCTGATTGATCCTCATACAGGAAAGTATTTCAACGCTGCAGCGGACTTCGCTTTGTGCATGCCATTGGTAGAGCAAGCAGGAAAGAAGAGGATCTTTAGAGTAGATCAACCAATGTACGTTTACAATACTTCAACCGATTTAGAATCAGAGACCAACAATAGATTGCCTCTCCAAAAAGAAGTGGAAGCACGTATACGAAAAAAGTCTCCAAAAAGTAAATTAGATAGGAGACCTTATTCCAATTATAACGTTGTAAACGCTCTAGCAGGGGGTTTGGGTAATATGATGTTTCAAGTAGCTGCAGGATACGCTATATCCAAAGACGTAAATGGTAGATTTTTCATTTACCCAAATGAGATAGGAGGTATGGTGCATAAACATCCTACAGAGTACTTGAATAACGTATTCAACAAGCTTAAGGTATTAGATTTTGGAGAAGCCTTTAGTCAAATCCAACATACAATGTTTCATTATGAACCATTAGACTTAAAAAAACAAAGCTATAGGAACGTTTTTTTAGTTGGAGGATTCCAATCTTATAAATACTTTCAAAAATACTCTAACGAGATTAGGGAGATGTTTTTATCAGAGTCAGAATTAGTATCTAACCTAAAACAAAAATACAACCCAGATAGCAAAGTTGCTGTACACATCAGAAGAGGGGATTACCTGAATCTGCCGGATCATCACCACAACCTATCCTTATCCTATTATTTGAACGCCATAAACTACTTCAAGGATTACAATTTTCTTATATTTAGCGACGATGTTGAATGGTGTAAAGAGAACTTTATAGGAGGTAACTTTACTTTTGTAGAGGGTACTAGTGATGTTGAGGATCTTTACTTGATGAGCATGTGCCAACATAACGTAATAGCTAACTCTACATACAGCTGGTGGGGAGCATGGTTGAACGCTAATCCAAACAAGATAGTTATCTACCCAAATAAATGGTTTGGTTCAGTGTATAAGGACTTTGATACCAGAGACTTGTTTCCAGAAGATTGGATTTGTTTGGAGGAGGATTATCCAGAACTACAGGTAAATTTATTTGATAATGCTTTTAGGCATTTAGCAAATAATAACGGAAGATACTCGTCGGTTCATGGAAAGATATCTAATAAAGTTGAGTTTGTAAGAGATCTTCCTGAGTATAGTGGTATAACGCTATTCACTGATGATTACTTAAGTAATGGGACTGCTAAACAAGTTAAGAGTTTGAAAAAAGTGGGATGGTTATTAGAACCAAGACAGATTCAACCGTTGAAATATAACCAATTCGAAAGCTATAAGGACAATTTTGATTACGTAATAACACATGACGAAGAGCTTCTAGCCAAATATCCAGATAAAACTAAGTTTGGTGTAGTGGGAGGAACGTGGATTAAGACTAAAAATTACGGTGTTCATAGTAAAACTAAGAACATATCGATGATATATTCTAACAAAACCGATTTAGTAGGTCATAGACTGAGACACGAGGTTGCTAAAACTATCCAAGGTTTGGACCTATATGGAAGAGGAACACCAAATCCCATAGAGTACAAGGAAGATTCGCTAATAGACTACAGATACTCCATAGTGATAGAAAATAGCAGAGCTAGGGGGTATTTTACAGAAAAACTAATAGATAGCTTGATAACAGGAACTATTCCAATTTACTGGGGGAGTACTAACATACAAGACTTTTTTGATGTGAGAGGAATGTATATAGTAAATAACCTGCACGAAATTAAAACTACTGTTGAAAATCTAAATGAAATAGACTATATTAGTAAAATGGAATACATTAAAAGTAATTTTGAATTAGCAAAAAAGTATGCAATAACAGAAGACTGGATGTATGAAAATATTTTCAAAACAAATTAAAAAA
>Ga0181348_1001365_pt1 | contig 10765 bp, 15 predicted proteins | sample Su13VDMM110DN_FD_130092 | JGI IMG/M metagenome (GOLD analysis project Ga0181348, IMG submission 130092) | Freshwater viral communities from Lake Michigan, USA - Su13.VD.MM110.D.N | ecosystem: Environmental > Aquatic > Freshwater > Lake | place: USA: Michigan | collected 2013-07-16
AATGAATACTTCATCAAGCACCGTCGGGGCAAAGATCAAGGTGGCGCTCGTTTCTTGAATGTGTTGCAAGGCGATGGTCATGCCAGTGCCGAAGACTGGTATCAGGAAATGAAAGAATTTTGTGATCCTGCTGTGTATCCCAGCACACACTTTGACGGCTGGGCCATGGGCGGACAAAACATGTGCGATGTTCAACTGATACTGACTCGACTGGTTGCACTTCGTTATGACAACTTGTTACAACCAGGCGTGCATGATTGGATGCATTTCTTGGGCACAAGTAAACTAGAGTGGGCAGTTCTCCTAACTGTTATTCAACGAGCTGTAAGAAAATATGTCAATCCGCAATTTACCATTTCTTTTGACTGCGCAAGCCCGTTTCTCGCAACAGCAAACGGACAAGTGTACTTTGAAAATGTATTCGAAAACGACTCCAAATGGTCGTATCGCATGGCTCCTTCAGCCGATGACAAAAAATACTCCACAGACACAAGACCTTGGGCACAAGGTGTAGTAGCAGATGGCATTTACCCGCGCTGGCAAGATAGTCCCGTAAGCGACATGTTGACCATGAAAGACATTTGTATCTACAAGGCAGGTGTTACCAAGGCAGGTGTTGTGCTGACAGAAGAAAACTTTCGAGATCCTGACCTGTATGATGTGTTGCCTGATGTTAACAAAAACGGCAAATGGGGTAAAACTAGCTGGGACAGTTTTAGCTATGCCTTGCTCATGGGGCACAATGTTTGGATGCATTTGACTGCAGTACAAGAAGCCAATCGTCGATTTGATGCAGGCGAACATCCCGCTATGATGCAACGCGATGGCGGAGATTATGAGTTTTTTGAAAATATTGTAGAAGAAATTTTTTCTGCGCCTGACAAAGCCAGTGCCATGGAGATTATTGAACGTCCTGGGTATATTGGTAAAAATGGTTACTGGAATCAAATTGTTGGCACACGTGGCTTCAAAGGCAAAAACACCACTAATGCTCGAACACAGTACAATGCACTGTTTGATTCAGAGCAAACCGACATTGACGATAATGCAGACAATAGTGTACAATTGAATGAAGCAGCACTAAATCAACTAGAACAGGATCAGACATGAAGCGTGAAGGACATCAGGACGTTAAGTTGTTCCGTGGTATTGAAGTAGAAAAAACTCCTGCATACGGCAAGAAGACGCTGTTTGTGGTAGGTGTTCAGCCCACTGATCACATAGCTTCAAATTTGGAAAATTGTGAGCACATCTTTTTTGGGGCTGATCATAGTTTTAATCCTCAAGATAATCTGGACTGGGCACGTTGGGAAGGCATGATTGGTCATTTCCTTGCCAAAGGATATTTGTGCAGTCTTGACATCCCAATGAGTGCTGTGGAAGAATTTCACGAAAACGGTTTGTGTGAGTACAGAAACTTTATTCCGCAGATCAGGGTAAGTGTTCCATATACCAAGTTGTGGAACTATAACACCATGATCAAGATTGACGACAAAGACTTTGACGCTACCAATCCAGGTGTTTGGTGTCATAGTTTGCACAGCTTGATGAGTAGAGAAACATTCACTGACTGGGACCAGTACAACAAGGACCAACCCATATGAAAAGTGCAAGAGTTAAAATTATCAAAAATAACATTGCTGTGGGATCGCCTATTCCAAAATTTACGCAGGATCATCAAGCTGGTAACTGGGTCGACCAAGAGATGCAGTCCAAAGGTCATACTGTTGACACATCAGGTGTGGTTGACATGCCAGAATATGGCATAGACAACAAGTCTAGAAAATACGGAAGCAAGGCTTCATGGACAATTGGGTCCATGACCATTGAGGACATTAAAGCTACTCCCAACTGGGAAGACACAAGATTTTACAAAAAATGTAAAAATCAGAATCAAATCAAATACAATACAGATTTTATGGAAATAGTCGACGTATCTGTACTGGACATGGATATTGATTTAATACAACAAAATTTAAAACAAAACTACACTGACCTAAGGCAACGTGTGATGGATGGTGATCGGTCTAAAGAGATCAAGGCTCAATGGGCTGTGTTTGATGGATACGGTCACAGCAGCTCATATCGCATGCGTATTACTAACACAGCAATGCAAATGATCAAAAACATTTCGGGCACACGAGACACTGTTAAAAAATTTCTGGAGTTTAAATGAACCAACAAAGACAACAAGCACTTGACGAGCAGCGCAATCGAATTTGTGAGCGTGCCGAACGACAAATCTGGGTGACCTTTCAAAAGGAAGGCATTCACAAATATCCAGCAGCAGCCACAGATCCTGCACTGGCCACTGGAGATGAGTATGACGTATCGTTTTTGGGCTATCCTCATCGTCACATCTTTCATTTCCGGGTGTGGATCGATGTGCTCCATAATGACAGGGACATCGAATTCATCCAGTTCAAACGATGGCTCGAATCTCTGTATAATGGTCAAGGTGCAATACTGAGTCTTGACTACAAAAGTTGCGAAATGATGGCAGACGATTTGTATGCTTTTATCTCCAACCGCTATCCAGATCGGGCAATCTGGATTGAAGTGTCCGAAGACGGTGAAAACGGCGCACTAATAAAATACAACACTCACCAACCTTTACAAAATATCAAAATTTAAAAATATATCAATTGTAAATATTTTTATGAAATCCCACAATCATTATCATCCTGTTGACACACTTGTTCCTATCGAAATAACCGGAATGGAGTATTTTGGGCCTGAACAGAATCTTGAAGACCTTACCACTATCCTCAACCGCAAAGGTACTTCTTTCAGAATTTTAGGCAGGGTCAACGGCATGTGGGAAGGCGAGTTAGATGATGCAGTAAAAACTGCCACCAAGGTATTGTACTGCGACCGTCCTGAATTTAAAGATTATCTTTACGAAGTTAAAAACTTTGATGATTTTCCAACCCTTAAAAACATGCCTGAGATCATGGGATTCAAGCAAGGCAAATTTACATCTCAGATACAAATGCAACGTCCAGGTTGTACCATGTCCAAGCACTACGATCCTGCTGTAATTTTTGATTCTTGGCAAGATGAAATTGAAAAATGTGTTAGAGTTTTAATTGCATTGGCTCCATGGGAATCAGGACAGTTGATGGGTTTTGACGATGAAATATTGACAAACTGGAAACAAGGAGATATAATATACTGTGACTTTTTAAATACCTGGCACTTTACTGCCAATTGCAGTTGGCACAGTAGACCATTTCTTCAGGTGTCAGGTGTAGCAACCGATGAATTGTTAAGTCTGGTAAAAAGTAAAAATTACCAAACTTTTGATATTTGATTTATAACCGTTATTAAAAATTTTAGGAAAACAACATGACAAAACCTACTTTTAAACCCAATCCGCGTGTGGCCGAAATCTTTGAAGATCTAGACCACTATAGAGATTTCTGCGTTGACTATGGCTATCGTTGCAACGAAGCAGATCTCTACAACTTCCGCAGCTATGCCTGGCAACAATACGCCAAGTACAGTGCCAACAAGAATGCCAAGAACATGTGGTGGGAAGACGCTCGACGCTTTGCAGGATTTCGTCCAGCATAACACATGATCAACTTGTTTTATGTTCCAGGAATGTTTGGGTCCACTTTGGAATATGTTTTGAGTAATTACACCCACGAACATATTCCTATAACTGCAGAAATATGCCGTGACGGGTCCTTGCATTCTTATTACAAACAAGCACATGTTGTTGATATTGAATCATTGGCACAATTAATCAACAACAAAAAATTATATAAAATAACCACTCCTATCTATCCGTGGAAACAATTGCATCTTCCAGAAATTTTGTCGAATTTTAACTTGACAGATGATGACCATAATGTATTGATGTATGCTGAGTCATTGACTGCAGCTGAATTAAACATGTTGTTTCAGTATCACAAAGTTGCATTTGGTGAGATTGCACCAAAAGGACTAGATTTTTTTTCGGGTAATAATTCTCACAATATTAAAAATTGGAATTCAAACTACACATCGTGGGATCAAATGCAAAGCTGGGAATGGCGCGAGTGGTTTAGTTTATTTTATGTCAGCTGGATACAGGAATGGCTACAATCTGCCAGTCAAGTTCCTGAATATTTTTTAAAAATAAAAAACACAGACTTGTTGTTTGACACCGAAAACACAATAAATTGCATAATTGAATTTTGCGGACTCACAATCAAACCAGAACTGGATCAATTTATAAACAATTGGCTAGGCAAACAACAATACATTGTGGACGAGTTTGAGTTGCTAGATCAGATAATTGATAGTACAATAACTCAGCGGCCATTGACTTGGCAGCCAATCAGCATTGTGGCCGAAGCAATTGTGCAACAGAGACTACGAGCAGTTGGTTACGAAATGCGGTGTGATGGACTAGATACATTTCCAACAGATTCCAGAACACTTTACAACTTATTGGAGAAATACTAACATGGGTGCAAGCAGAGAAAAAGATTTGGCAGACTTTGACCTTGAGCGTTTTGTTGACATGTTTGATGAAGCCCTAACCAGTCAAGATCCGCGAGTGATGGATGCGCTGCGCAGTCTCATGATGATAGTGACACTGACTCGTCCTGAAATCAAAACAGAACACAGTCGCAACCACGGACCTCTAAGAAGATTGTTCGAAGACATGAATCATCTAAATAGACGTATGCATAACATGGAAGACAAAGTCAATAACATGGGTCGATCTAGTGATTCGGCTGAAAAATATGCATACACACAGTATCCCAACGAAAAGTATGTCATGACTGCTACACAGGCAATGGCCGCGCAAATTGATCGAGATGTATTGAACCGAGTACAAGGACTAAAATGAGAAAACTATACTACATGGGGCTTGAATCTTATGAAGCCCGTTACACACTGCAACTGACAGAATGGAATCGACGTGTGTTTGATCGTCGCGGCCTTGATGTGGTATATGTGCCTGGCGAAACCCTAGACAACAGCAAGAGCATTGTGGTGGGTCAGGTGCTGGACGCACATGGTCGCAGTTATTTTGGCATGAGCCAAATGATGAATCTGGTTCGAATGATGCGTGAAGGTGAAGTCACCAGTGAAGATGTGATCTACTTTGAAGACATGTTTCAGCCAGGTATCGAGAGCTTGCCATACATCATGGACCAGATTCCTGCCAATCTAAGACCGCGTGTGTATGTACGCTGTTTGGCACAGGCCATTGATCCTGATGACTTTGTGCATGTGTGGGGCATGGAAAAGTGGATGGGCTTGTATGAAAAAATGGTCAATGAGTTTGTGACAGGCGTGCTTGCAACCAACGAAGAAATGGTTGCTCACATGCGTATTGCAGGGTGGACTGCTCCTATCTACAACATCAGCGGACTAGCATTTGGCAAAGCAGAAGTGCTGGAACGCATTGGCGGTGCGAAAAATATCCGACCATTTGAAGAACGCAAACGGCGTGTGGGTTTTGCAGCACGTTTTGATCAAGAGAAGCAGCCGGGCTTCTTCATGAATCTGATTGAGATGTACGGTGAACTCACCACGGAACCTTGTGAGTTTGCCATCTACTCCGGCGGTGCACTACGCAGCAACAATCCTGAATATGTGACTCGTGCTAGAGCCATGGAAGCAGCCGGCAAGTTAAAAATCTATGACAACATAAGCAAGAATGAATATTATGATCATCTCAATGACACTCGTGTATTGTTCAATTGTGCTTTACAGGACTGGGTTAGCAACACCGTCTCGGAAGCTGACACTCTTGGAGCTAATGTGCTCTATCCTGCTTATCGTAGCTTTCCTGAAACTTTTGCTAATGACCCCAACCGTCTCTATGTGCCTTGGAGTATAGATGATGCTTATCACAAAATGCAAAACTTGCTACGTGAACCGCATCACAACATGGGCTTGATCTCGGACTGGAACAATGGCACTGTGGATCGTGTGATTGATATCATTGAAGGCCGCGGCGAGCAATGGAATCGTGCTGGCAATCGATATCGTGATCATGTGGCACAAGACAAATATCATGTGAGAAAAATTGAATCATGAGCACTGTTGTAGTCACTGGTGCCGCAGGTTATATAGGCGGTGAAATTGCTCTGCTGTTGAAAGATGCTGGGCACACTGTGATTGGTATTGATCGTAGACCCTTGCCACGCCATCTTGAAGACGTCATGGATTTTGTGCAAGCAGACTTTGACAGCGATGAATCTTATCGCAAGTTGATAGCTGTGCGACCCACAGCCATTGTACACTGTGCAGGCACCAGCTTGGTTGGCCCCAGTATTCTGAACCCCAGCGATTACTATCACAACAACGTGGTCAAGACTCTCAATCTGCTGAACATTGTGATGAGTGCTGTGCCCCGTGCCAGATTTATCTTTAGTAGCAGTGCAGCAGTGTATGGTGAACCTGTCATGACTCCGTGCCACGAAGTTGATCCCAGAGAACCCATCAGTCCCTATGGCGAAAGCAAACTGATGGTAGAACAGATCCTTGCTAGCTATCACCGTGCTTATGGACTTGACTATGTGGCGTTTCGTTACTTTAATGCCTGTGGTGCAGATCCACAAGGTAGACACGGACAAGAGCCTGGTGCTACACACTTGATTGCTAAGTTATTAGAAGCCTCAAGAGATGATGGGCAATTTAGAATATATGGTGATGACTATCCCACTGCTGATGGTACTTGTGTCCGAGATTATGTACACGTCGAAGACATAGCTCGAGCACATGTGTTGGCACTGAATCACAAGATTCCTGCAGGTGTATATAATCTTGGATCAAGTCAAGGAACCAGTGTCAAACAAATAATGGACCGTGCAAGAACTATTGTTAGCAAAATGCCCTACATTAATGTAGATCCAAAACGCGAAGGTGATCCTCCTGTGCTCACTGCTGATTCTGCAAAGTTCAACTTGGTAGCAGGCACCTGGCAGCATCACGATCTAGATGCAATGATTCAACACGCATGGAACTGGTATGTTCGATAAGATTCTAAAGTTTGAACATGCGCTGGCAGAGTTCACTGGCGCACCTTATGTGATCATGACTGATTGCTGCACCCATGCCATTGAACTTTGTCTACGTCATGATCGGATACGAAGCTGTAGCTTTACTGCATTTACCTATCTGAGTATAGCCATGACCATGCACAAACTGGGCATCAAGTACGGTCTGGAAAACGAAGTATGGACTGGCGAGTATCACATTCATGACACTCGAATCTGGGACAGTGCCCGCCGACTAGAAAAGAACATGTATCGACCCGGTGCCATGCAGTGCCTGAGTTTTGGACATGGTAAACCCCTGCACATTGGCCGAGGCGGTGCTATCCTGCTGGATGACCCAGCAGCATACAAAACCATGATCCGTCAACGCTATGATGGACGCGACCTAAATACATCACCATGGGAAACACAACATACATTTCAGATTGGGTATCACTACAAGCCCACTCCCGAAGAAGCTGTTCAGGGCCTGGCCATGCTGGTAGGTATCAAAGAACAAGGCTGTGTACCTGTGCATGTTACCTACCCAGATTTAAGAAACATTACCATAGTAGATTGACTTCACGGTCTAAATACTGTACAATTAACAAAACGCAATCCACTGCGTCAACATCGGAGAACATAATTGACAAAAGAATTTGTACCAGAAAAAATATTACGCAACACGGCCGAATTTGCACCAGATAAACTACTACATCCTGACGCCGAACTTGTACCAAATAACATAGAAACTCAGCCGGCGACTGCACTAGCTGTCGTGGCAGGAGACGGCGGATACGAAGAAGCATACCTGGGCGGCGCCATTCGTGCCAGAATGAAACGTGATAACAAACGTTTCTGGGCTGGCGATAACATCAGTGACTATCTTCACGAAACTGACAAAGAGCATTTGATCAACGAAGCAACCACTGCATTTGAAGGTGTGTTGGATGCACTGCTGATTGATAGAGAAAACGATCCCAACTCAAAAGGTACTGCAAGACGACTTGCCAAGATGTACTTCAATGAAATCATGGAAGGTAGATATGAACCAGCACCAGATGCAACAGCTTTTCCAAATGACAGCGCCGATCGCTACGAAGGTATGCTTGTGGTACGTAGTGAGCTACGAAGTATGTGTTCTCATCACCACCAGCCTGTATCTGGGGTTGCCTACATCGGTATCATTGCCGCTAATAAACTTATTGGTCTCAGCAAGTATACCAGAATAGCACAGTGGTGTGCTAGACGTGGCACACTTCAAGAAGAACTCTGCAACGACATTGCTCGCGAGATTAGCAAAGCTACTGATAGTGAAAATGTAGCTGTATACATTCAGGCCATTCATGGCTGCTGTGAGAATCGCGGCATCATGGCACATTCAAGTCTAACACAGACCACAGTGCTCAAAGGTGCATTCAAAGATGATTCAGGTGTCAAGAAAGAGTTCTTTGACAATATCAAACTACAACAGGACTTTGCACCACGATGAAACAGTATATTTCCAATCAAGCTCGCACTGTGTTTTTGCCCTGGGAACCTGGCATGATTGAATGGTTGCAGGCCAACTATCCCCACAGTAGATATCACGTGGTGCAAGTGGCATGACTCAATATGACACACTGAGACATGCTGCCCGCATGGGTGCTGCACCCTGGAATCAAACAGTTGTAGAACTAAGTGACTTTCACGTGGCAGTGTTTAGTGATCTGTTTCCAGTCACTCGCGGTCACTTGTTGTTTGTGCCTCGATTCAATACCGCAGGAGTGATCCGAGACTGTTTTGAATCTGCCATAACTGAAGGCAACCGAATGGTCGCAGCCGGCGAATGTGATGCCTTCAATGTGGGCATGAACTCAGGCGCTGCTGCTGGACAAACAGTGATGTATCCGCATGTGCATTTGATTCCCAGGCGTACAGGCGACTGTACAGATCCGGTGGGAGGAGTACGAGGCGTGATCCATGGTCAAGCCAACTATCATTCAGGCGGCTATCAGTTGCCGGCATAAGTAATGATCAAGCGGTCTTGGTGTCACTCCCGCTTTACAAACTCTGCCACCTATGCTATAATCACATAGGAGAAAAATAATGGCAAACTCATCAGTCGACTTAATCCGTCACTTGGAAGAAAATTTACAAAACACTAGACCAGTGAACTATAGGTACACCAGTACCAAAGAGTATCACGACTCTTTTCCCTGCGCTTACCGACAATGGCGTGCTGACAGTCACTGCAATCTAATACACGGCTACAGCTTCAACATGAAGTTTTACTTTGGTACCAATGACCTGGATGCTCGCAACTGGGCTGCTGACTATGGTGGCCTCAAAGAACTCAAATCTGTACTGGAAAGTCAATTTGATCACACCCTGCTGGTAGCAGAGGACGATCCTGAACTGGCGTTTTATAAAGAGATGGAACAACGCAAGCTAGCCAAACTGACAATTCTGCCCAAACTGGGCTGCGAAGGACTGGCTGATCAGCTGTACAAGTATGTGAATGGTGTTTACATTCCAGACATGTGGGGCCAGGCAGAATCCAAACGTCTATGGTGCTATCGTGTGGAAGTGCGTGAGACACAAGCCAACATGGCGTGCCGCGAAGGACACCGTGAGTGGAACGAAGATTTATTTGAATAAGAGAACCCAATGGATTTCAAGTACGATATTGCAATACTACTAGCCACTCGTGGCCGCACCACAAGCCTTGACCGCAGCATCCGGAGCCTGGTAGAAATGGCCTCAGACATCAGTCGTGTGCAACTGATGTTTGCATTTGACAACGATGATGCTGTGGGATTCACGTTCTTTGTTGATCACTTGCAACCTTGGTTGGACAGTAAGGACGTCACATACACTGCCATGAAGTTTGAACGCATGGGCTATGTGAATCTGCACAAGTACAACAACGCCATGGCCAAGCAAACTGATTCACGTTGGTTGGTGATCTGGAACGATGATGCTGTGATGCAAAGTGCCGGCTGGGATGACACTATCATGAGCCATGAAGGCGAGTTCAAGCTACTGAGTTTCTGCACCCACAACATGCATCCTTATAGCATCTTTCCTATTGTGCCACGCAAGTGGTATGACCTGCTGGGCTACATCAGTCCGCATCCCACACAAGATGGTTGGGTAAGTCAGCAGGCCTACATGCTGGACATTTATCTACGCATACCAGTAGATGTGCTGCATGATAGATTTGACTTAACTGGCAACAACAACGATGACATTTTCAACAATCGTCCCATGCTGGAAGGCAAGCCTTCGGACCCCAACGATTTTCACAGTGTGCAAATGATTGATCAGAGACATCAAGACTGTGCCAAACTTGCCATGCACATGCGCAAGATTGGTGCAAGCACTGAGTTCTTTGAAAACATTTTCAAAGGTACACAAGACCCCTGGCAGCGACTAGCGGAAAATGACATCAACAGTCAGATGGTGCAGTTTGATAATCCGCACAGGCATTTTAAAAAAGTGTAAATACTCAATGACACACAAAATTGCCTGGGTACAGCCCAACTTTCAACAAGGGCCCAAAGAGCTCAATGCTCACTACTTGCCGTATTCAGCAGGTGTGATATGGAGTTACGCCATTGCAGATACTGATATCAAGGCTCGCTTTGAACTTACTGAATGGGTATGGCGTAGAGATGAAGTTGAACCTATTGTGCAACGACTGGCCAAAAATGACATTGTGGCGTTTAGCACCTATGTGTGGAATCACAACTACAACTATGAGCTGGCTCGCAGAATCAAAGAAATCAATCCCAATG
>Ga0181348_1001372_pt1 | contig 10751 bp, 9 predicted proteins | sample Su13VDMM110DN_FD_130092 | JGI IMG/M metagenome (GOLD analysis project Ga0181348, IMG submission 130092) | Freshwater viral communities from Lake Michigan, USA - Su13.VD.MM110.D.N | ecosystem: Environmental > Aquatic > Freshwater > Lake | place: USA: Michigan | collected 2013-07-16
ATATGGAGATGAATTTAAATTATTTCCCTCAATTGAATGAGGATTCATTATATAATCTTTAAATACGCTTTCACTTATTACAGAATTATAATATCTAATTTCTTGTAAAGAGCCAGAAAATGCTTCATATGGTCCTCCAGGAACTATTCCATTAGATGCTGCAAAAACAGAATCTAAACCTGAAATCCAAAAAGTTGAGTCTTCACTTATTGAAGCAGATGAATAAAAACCTAATAAAGTTCCATTATCTCCTCCCTCATATATTTTATTACCAGCATATAAATTAAAATCATTACCATTCCTAGTTATCATTGTAGTCCACCAATCACCATTAAAAAATGGAAGATATATACTAGCGGATGAATTAGGATGATTTATTGGATCAGGATAAAAAATTAAATTTGCATATTGGTAATATGGATCAATAATTGATCCTGAGTAAGGACCAGTAGTATATCCTGATCCAGTATAATGAAGAATTAAAGATGATAAAGGAGAATTAATTGCAGGGGGTTGATTATGCCATAAACTTTGAGAATATGGGATAGAAGATGTTGGTAAACCTTCTGTTTTAAATCTAAATGCTAAAGTTGAAGGAACATTGTCTGGGGAGTTCCAATTAGGATTTAAGTTCCAGTTTGAAACAATAGAATTACTTCCTGTTGTAAAAAAAGCATAATTAAAAGTATTTTGCCAATAATCCCAATCATTTGAATTAACTTTATCTTTACCTCCATATTCTTTAATCCTTAATACTGTATCAGGGATACCATATGAGGTAATTAAAGCGCGTAATCCAGGTAAAGTGCCTTTTGATTTAAGCAGGTATGGCAAATTATGATAAATGCGTTTATATAGCGACTTATTTACATCGTCTAACGGTATATAATCATTAGAAGCTGAAATTAAAGTGTTAATATATTCAAACCCACTAGGAGTTGGAAGAGAGCCTGTAATATTTGGGAATGGAAATAAGGCACCATTAGGTGTCAAACCTAAAAATGCAGTATATAGATCCTCATTTGAGAAATTATTTTGATATAATTTTAATCCAAAATCTCTAATAGCATCTGCTACTATATCTTTTGATATACCATATTCTAAACGATTATCAGCATTATATTTTTGAGTAACATCTCTATAATAAATCCATATATTATCATAGTGTTGACCTACCATATCAATAAATAACAAATATTGACTGTTAGAAGGATCTTCTCTTAAATATTCAGGAATTACAAAATATAAATTATCTTTATTAGATTCATCATATATAGAAGCTGATAAAATAATTCCACCATAATTAGGATTAGAAGGATCATTACTACCCAACCAAGTTAAAACTTGTGGGGATGTTGAAGGATATAATAAATATGGAGGTTCTGTAGTACTTTTAGGCCAAGAAAAAGATTCACTTGAATAATATAAATAATAATCATAACCATCAAAATTAGTTATAATATTGTTTATTTTATTTTCATAAATTATGATATTATTACTAACTTCAATAGGTGAATTTGTAGTATTATTTAATGTTGCAATAGAAGATGAATATTCTTCAATTAAACTAACTTTATAATAAAAATTTTCTAATCTTGTTTTAGCTGAGCTAAAGTGAGTAAATTCGGAAAAATTAGAATAATCAATATTAATATCAATTTCTTTTTCTTCAATTAGGCTATTAAGTTGATTTAAAGAACTTGTAAGGGTTGTTTTAATTAAATCTAAATAAGATAGAGGTAAGGTAGAATTATTAATTTTATCTTTTAATTCTAAATTAAAATTAGGGCCACTAATAGGGACTGTATCAGTAAATATTATAGGAAGATCTTCAAAAGTAATTTGATATGCTATTGGTTCTTCTAATAAAGTTACAATCCATAATAAAGAATTTAAATCAAATCCTTCAGGAAGAGCTTTATATAATTTAACTAATATTGTAGGATTACTAGGATCTTGAGTATCTAAACTAATATTATTAGATATGCATAATTTATTGTTTCCAAAATTTAAATAAAAATCTAAAAAATATTCACTATCTTCTCTTTCTTGAATAAATGCATTTGTTTGTTCAAGAATATCTAAAATATTTAAAGAAACACTATCTAATCTTATCTCAGTTCTATCTGAAGAGATCTCAGAAATAAAAAGTTGTTGGAGATTAGAACCTATTTTTTTATTAAAAAAATTAAAATATGCATTAAATTGTCCTTGATCATATCCTTTTTTAGTTAATATATCTTCAGGATTGAGTATTATTTCAGAAACATCATTATTATTACCTGCAGATTGGCCATTATTTTGAATAGTATAATCTGTAAATTGATAAGTTGAGTCTAGAATATTATAATTATTATCATATATAAAAAATTCTATACAACTAATAGGAAGTAATGATGTATTTACATTAAATGTAGATATTAAATTTAAATCTTGTTCTTTATAAGTTTCAGAAACAAAATTTTGTGCGTTTATTTGAATAATTTGTGTAGCCATTATAATGTTGTTCCTGTTTGTAATCCTATATTTTGTTTTTGAGCATCGAGCAATTCTATTCTTAATTGAGAAATTTCAGCTTGTAAAGCAATTATTTCTTCTTGATTTGCTTCAAAATTTATATATTCACTACTTTTTTTAATTAAATATTCATGAGAATTAGTTACCCCTAATTCGGGTATGTCATAAAACATATCATTATACATACTAAAAAAGTCATTAGTAGTTGGTTGGGATGAAATTTGTTCTTGAATAGTTTTAACTCCTAATTGAGTAAAAGATGAATCTATAATTTTAGAATATTGTCTTTTATCATATACTTGTTTGTTAAAATTTATATTTTCATTCATCCATTTATAACTTTAAAATAATAATCATCATTAAATATTTTAGTAGACCCATTAATGTTAGTTTTTATTAAAATAGAATAATATCTTTCAGGTTCTAAACCACTCATGTAAACCTCAAAATAATTTCCATTTTTATCAGAACTAATCTGAGTATATTCATCATCAAAATTAATAACAAATTCATTAGTATCCAAGTCTTTTATAGCATAATGTGAAGAAGTTGGTAAGTAATTTAAATTAGTAAATAATGATGATGTTTGGTATATTCTAGGAGGGTATAAAGGACTTACATTTATATAAAATCTATTTACACTTTCAGGATAAAATACCCCTGGATTTTCAGCTAAAGACATTTTTAAGTCTGAGGTAGTAACAATACTTCCGGTAGCAGAACCAGTTAATACTGTTTCATAATCTCTCCATCTAAATTCTAAACATGGAGGATAAATAGTATTTGTATCAACACTATAATATTTAAATATAGGTTGAATATTTTGATTAGTTTCAAATTCTGCAGAACTTGTAAGTTTAACAATAAATCCATAATTAGGGATAATATTATTAATCCATGCATTTGATATATTACTAACATTAACTTCAATATCTTTATTGCTACGTAACCCAAAAGGTACATTAGATGAACCACTAAATGGTAATTGTATAGTTACATATCCCGGAATTACATATCCTGCTACTACATATAAACTTCCTGAGGTGTCATAAAACCAATTTCCTCCACCTGAACCGCCATATATATTACTAAAGGAACTTGTATAAAAAATAGATCCGGATGGGTTTGTATAGCTGCCTGATGTACTCCAAGGACCTGAACCATTGTAATTAGCATATGTCCATGATGCTCCATCTGTTTCTTTAGGATTATCTAAATAATATCCTGTACCATTATTCCAAGATTGTGCTAAAGGACGAATTTCTAAAAATGTATTTTTATTTAATCCTTGTGCTTCGGCTATAAAATTTTTAAAATATACATCATAAGAGCTATTCCCAATTTTATTAGAATATATATCTAAAATTTCTCCCTGATCAAATTGAATTAAATATCTTGCTACTCCAGGAGTACCACTAATATCTATAATATTAGAGGTTTCTAATATAGCATCTAACCCAGTATTCATAGTAGGGTAAGCAGAATATAGAGTTGTATCTTTAGTAGGAAATAATTTATATATAGCCATTATGGTATTTTGTTATAAATATAATATTATAAAGGAACTACTCTACCTTTAATATCTTGGTCAAGATATTTTAATTCAAAAATACTGGGATCTAAAGAAGGATAAATTACCTGATTATATGTTGCTGATGTTAGATCATAGGCATATGGGGAATAACCTAAAGTAGTTCCTGCTTTATTTTCAATAAATATATTTTTAACAGTTTGCACACCTTTAATTTTATCTAAAAGAATATATAAATCTTTTATTAAAATAGGTTGATTAATTTGCCAATTATTTATATTAAAATAAGTTTTTAATGAAGTAATACAAGATAATAAAACTTCACTATTGTTATATTCTGGGAGGACTATAATTTCAAAATTTATTCCTATATTAATAATAAATGCATCTTTAATTTCAATATTATCTCCAATCATTCTATGTTGAGATAAATAGGTTTTTAAATTATTTTTTAAAGTATTAGAAGATAAATCTAAATTTCCTATTGAGTTTAAAGATAAAATATATAAATTTAAAGTTTCAATAGTTGAAACTTGATTATCAGTTAATTTAGGTTGTTCAATATGTGCTTTAGAAATAGAACCATAATTAGAAGGCATACTTAATGCTCTAATTAAATAATCATCTGCGGTAACTGAACGTTTTTGTGAAGCAATAGAAGCTAAAGTGTTTTGTCGTATTTCTTCTAATGTATCTCCTCCTTTACCTCCAGATGCTGGTTCTGGGTTTGTAGAAGTAAGAGAATTAAAAACATAATCAGATGTTATTGGATTTAAATTAATATTTGAAAAGAAAACATTATCTTTATTTAAATTAGATAATGATCCTAAACTAGCATTAGAATTTACTCCACCCCCAACTAAATATCTAACAGTTAAGGTTGTACTTGAAGGAGCAATTCCATAAGTTCCTGTATAAAGAAAATTTGTTGGGGAATAAGCTGCAGTTAATTTTTCTTGAGTAAAAGGTAAACCTATACCTACATTATTAGGATTTGGGATAATTTCCTCATCAATATCTAATGGAGAACCAGCCCCAAATTGTAATTGAAGATTGGTTAAAGAAGTAAATCGAGTAGCAAAACGCCTTTGAACTTTTTTTAATCTTAATAAATATGGAGTATTATCAATTTTATTAGGATCATTTATATTAGTATTTTTTATAGAATCTAGTACCATTTCTTGACCTAAATGATCTACTTCATACCAAACATTACCATTAGAATCAATAACATCTAATATTTTTATTATATTAACATCAGCAATGTTAACAGTTTGAAATGGGATAGGAGAAGTAAAATTAAAAGTAATGGTATTTATTTGAGCAGAAATAGCTTTTCTTTGTTTTTTTAAAAGGAAATATTGTGGGATACCTCCTGCTGTTTGATAAATAGATATTTCTGTTGGATCATAAGAATTTGAAATTGAAAAATCTATTTTATCTTGAATTAAAAAAGTATTTCCATTAGGTGTAGAAATAGTAGTATTTTCATTAATATTTAATGAATAATCATAATCGGGAACAAAATTTCCACTACCATCATTTTTAGAAGGAAGTTGTTGGTAAAAATCCATTATAGTTTGAGCCGCACTAGTTGTTTTTGGTTTATACCCAAACATATATGCTAATTCAAACACATTATTTGTTTGTTGAGCATATTGCATAAATGTTTCTTGGAATTGATTATCTAAATAAAAACTTAAAACATCACCAACATAAGCAGCTTGTTCTATAAACATCATGCCTGGGGAGGTAGGAGAAAAATCTGTATATGTTTGAGGAAAATATGTTTGAGAATATTCTATTAAACGTTGTCTAAATGATGAAAAATCCCTATTAGTATATTTTATATCTCTGTTTACTGTAGCCATAAATTTTTAAAATTGAAAAGATAAAGTGCCTTGGATATTTGTATTAGGAACAAAATATTTTAAGGATATTATTATTGTATTATTGTCTTGTGTATTAGATAAAATATCTAAAGAAGCTATTTGGATCATTGGAAAAACATTGTCTAACTTATCTTGAACAAATGATTTAACTGTAGCATTATTAAGGTCTGTTATTTGTTCAAATAAAAATCTCCTTAATCCAGCTCCAAAAGAAGGATTTAAAGGTAATTCTCCCGGATTAGTTAAAAAATAGTTTATTAAGTTATTTTTTATTGCTTCTTGAGTATTATAATTTGTTGTAAATACTCCATTATTAATAACCGTAACTATAGATCCTGTTGTATAAAATAGTGCTTCTGCTGGGCCTATATTATTAAAAGGGATATTTACTCCAATCCCAATATTAGGGTTTAAATTAATAGGATTAATGGATTGGGGATTAAATGCCATTACTTAGTATTTAATAGATTCATTATTTGATCCATACCTAATTCACCTGATCCTAAATTTCCATTTACAGGATCACCGTGTGGCCTAAATGAAGGTTGGGCATCTTGTGATGTAAAACTTAAAGCTGTCTCACCTAATACTTCAGCATATTTAGATCTAAAATCTATTGATGGGGGTGTATAAGCTGGTTGAGTAGGTGTTGAAGGGGGAGAGTAAGATTCTTTAACTATTTGTTTAGGTGATTTTAATGCTTCCAATAAAATATTTTTTAATTCTTCTTGAATTACTTCTCTTACGGCTTCTTTAATTAATTTTTTAAAATCTGTGGTTTTCATATGGTTATAAATATAGGGTTAATCTGCTTTTAAATCATTTTGTTGAATATAGAATACTAGTTCATCTATTAATATCTGATCAATTGAGCTAAATGAAAGTTCTCCTTTTAACATTACAACACCTTGTTGATTTGTTGCTGTAGCTCGTCTGCGTTTTAAAGTATTATTTGTTACTTCTGTTTCAACACCCATTGTAAATCCATTTACATTTGTAACTACTGGGGATAATTGTTGGGATTGTTCATTAGTTAATGCTATTAATTCATTTGCAATTTGTTCTTGATCTGCATCTGGGAAACAATCTTGAATTAAGGAATCTAAAAGATTTAATAGTTGGATTGCTTGAAGTAAAACTTGTCTTAATAAAACTAATATAGTTAAAGTACTAGTGTTAATAGTTTTTAAATTGGTAATAAGTTTATCAAGTTTATCTTTACTATCTTGTATGCCTAATATTACATTTGTGGGAAGACCAGGTACCCCAGGAGCTCCTGTTGAAACAGGGACTGGTATATTCTTTAAAACATTATATGCAATACTTAATCCTTCAATCACTCCTCCAGCTATACCTAATGCTTTAGTTGTACTGTCTATTATTTTTAAAATATTATTTAATTGTTTAACTAGTTTATTTTTTTTATTAATTATATCAAGTAATCGAGCTTGAGGGGGACAGGATGATTTATTTTTAGTTCCCTCTAATATTTTATCTTTATTTTCCATTGCTAGCTCTGTAGCTTTAGTTATTCCAAAACCAGCAATTAAGGTTAATACTGTAGGAATTAAGACTGATTTTAAAGTATCTATTTGTTTAGTTAATTTTTCTTGGGCAAAATATTTAAAGTCTTTTTTACTTATTGATAACTCTTCTATTTGTGCTTTAGTAAGTTGAGATGCTTTAAGTTTATCTTGTTCTAATCCTTTAGTTGTTGGTGTTAAACTAACTACTCCTAAATTAGATTTAGCAGTTCCATCACCTTTATATGGGGTTAATTCTACAGATTCATATCCAGGGGCAGAAATAAGAATTTTAGGAAAATTATTAGATTCTATATTAGGTGGTAAAGATGATGATAGTATAATTTTCATTTAATTATTATTTTTAATCCTATAAATTTTCTTCTATTAGCCCAATATTTAAAGAAGTAGGGATAGGGAGTGGTGGTGGAATTTCATCAATTTTAACTTCTTCATTAATAGGAATTGATGTTTCTCCATTAACAATCGTTACCGTTGATTCTATTGTTGCTGTAGGAGGAGGAAGATCAAATAAATTAATAATAGCAAATTGTTGGTATTTACCACTACCTATTAATCCTATTAATGTTAAATATTTATTTAAATCAATTGTTGCAACATCTTCATCTTTAAGTTTCCCATCACTATTCCTAGTTCTACTAAAAATTATACATCCTATAGAACTCCCTTCATTAGTTCCTCCATGAATAAAAACACCATCAAAAGCTATATTCCCTCTTGGAGAAAAATCCGAATCAGTATAAACATCAGATTCATAAATAATCATTCCAGTATTATCAGTTTTAGAACTAATTCTTAATCCTTTCCCGCCTACTAAAGATTTTTTAATTCTATCACTACTTGTATTTCCCTTTAATATAATATTATATACATTAGATGGGATCCCGGTAAAATTCTTAGGATCTTCTATTGTATCTGGGATTGCTGTTTTATTTTGGATTTTTTTATCTCTAACAGCATCTTCAACAGTAAATCCTAAGACTTTATTATTATACCACATAGTACCAACAGTTCTTCCACCTTTGGTTCCTGTTTGATTAGTTGTTTCTCTAACTAATACTAAATATTTAGGATTAGAAATTAATTGTTGAACTGTATTTGGAAGACTATTATAATCTATATAGTTTCCATTTAACTTTCCTCCAATTGGAGTTGGAAGATTAGTAGCAGTTACAGTTGGATAAATATAAGCCATGTTATGATGTTTTTACAAAATTTGATTTAATACTATCTATTTGGAATAAAATAAGTTCTAAATTAGATTCTGCAATTTTTGCCACGGGTCCTATGGTTGGGTCGGGTGATGAAACTCCCCCAGGCCATATTTGAATAGTTTTTAAAGCTGTTGATAAATTAGTAACTTCAGTAATTAATCTCTTTAATAATTCTACAGTATCATCTCCTTTTAAAACGGCTTGATTGGCAATTTTACTCCCTAATCTAATATCTGTACTATCAATATATAACTGTTCGGCTTCTAAATTAATACTTTTATTTGAGGATATATAAACTGAAGTTTGTCCACTAATTAATATACTATCCGATTTAGCATTTAATACAATTCTATCTGAATTAAGGATTATTTGAGGGGATGCATATTGAGCTGGGGTAGTAGGTGGTGTATTAGTAGAAAAAAAATTTTCATTAGCAATACTAAATGGGATTTTCTGATATGATGTTAAATATAGGGAAGATAAATCATTTTTTATATTTTCAGTTATAGGGATCCAACCTTCATCACTTGTAGTTGTTGGTTGTCCATTTCTTAAAATAGTAATTGGGTTTCCATTTTTTCCAGCATCAGACCAATTATTAGAAATAGTACTTTTAGATTTAGCGGTACTGCCAAAACGTAAACTTTGCCCCCATCTACCTTCATATATTGTATCACCAGCAAATGATAAAATAGGATGAATATTTGATTTTTCTTGAAATGTATCTTGTGAAGGATTTGGGTATTTAGTATAATTTAAATTAATTTCGGTTGGAGTATCCTCAATTCTTCTTACATATACATCTCCCTCTCCAGGATCAACATCTTTATAATCATCTTTTTGATTTTTAGTTAACTTATCATATTCTGTTATATTAGGATATGCATTATGATGAGGATGATTCCATATCCCAGTAGATGAAAAATAATAATAATCGGGTTTAATATATCTAGTAGATGAAATAAATTTACTAGGAATTGATACTAATAAAACTATTTCATTTATTAATGGATAATATTTTATTTGTGGATTAAATGGATAAGCAAAAGTTAAAGTTTTTTCTCCATTATTAATATCCTCAAAATAAATAGTCCCAATTCCATTCCATTCTCCAACATCTTTAAATTTTGGGTGATTTTCATCTAATACTATATCTAATACTCTAACAATTCTAAATAAAGATATATTACTCTTTATTAAATCTTTTAAAATATCAGAATTTCTTCCATTTGAATTATTAACTTCATTAGCAATATTTATTCCATTTTTTAAAATAGCCATTAGTCTTTAGGATTAAATTTTTTAACTTCTGCTAATAATTGAATTTTTTCATCATTAGTCATTCCAAATCCTTCTTCTTCTGATTTATTAGAAGCTAAAGCACGTTGAACAATGGTAGCCATTTTAACTAACTGTTCATCATTTTTAATTCCTAACTCCATATATTCTTTAATTAAAGGAACAATTAAAGTAGCATCACCAATATCATTGATAAGAGGTTTTAATTCACCTATTAACGCTGATATTTGTAATTCTTTTTTCTTTTGGTTATCGTATATTTCTTTAAGTATGTCGGAGAATTTTTTCTTACCCCAAACATTTGATTCTAAATTATTCATATGAATATTTTTGAGTATAAATATGAAAAATTACTAAAGTTGAAATTTTGTATATCCTTGATCTAAATAAAATAAATAATTATTTTTAAATATACCATATAAAATACCTGCTATTTTAGTAATTTTAGGAGTTTTAGCATCTGGGATCATTTCGTGAATATAAATGTATAATGCTTTTTTATTGAATATATCAATTTGGTCTCGTTTACGAAACAGCTCTAAAATAGCATCTGCAATCTTAGCATCATATGGTTTAGGGAATATTTTATATATGTTGGTACTAGCAAATTCTACATATTCATCCATAAAATTAGATAATTTATCGTCTGAATTTGATGGTTCTAGAGTATATGAATGAGTATCATCTTTTAAAAGTTCATCAGTTGAAACTTTTTTAATTTTACTTTTATAGTTTTTATCATTATATAATATAC
>Ga0181348_1001375_pt1 | contig 10732 bp, 7 predicted proteins | sample Su13VDMM110DN_FD_130092 | JGI IMG/M metagenome (GOLD analysis project Ga0181348, IMG submission 130092) | Freshwater viral communities from Lake Michigan, USA - Su13.VD.MM110.D.N | ecosystem: Environmental > Aquatic > Freshwater > Lake | place: USA: Michigan | collected 2013-07-16
CCAAATGTTCTCCATTTTCGACTCGTTCCATAAGTTCATCAAAACGTTCTTGAAACTCTTCCACTGTAAAAATTTCCATTTCTTAAAAAGGATTACTATATGCAAGGCAATCATCACTTACCTGAGTACGAACTACTTCCAGTACATTCATAAACTGCTCAACACTCTCACATTCTACCACTCGTTCTGCACCTTCGCTAGAATATAGGTAAAACTTACGTGCAAGAGTATCGACAACGCAACGATTCAAGATCTCTTCGGTTTGCATTCGGTCTTTGATTGATTACCTAAGTATTATAGGGCATCTGACAGCACCTGTCAAGGGGTTTGTACCAGTTCATCAAGTGTAACGTGCAGATTGAGCATTGTAATTTTTCAATACTTCCTCATCACTAAGTGCTTTACTGTACATTCTAATAACAGAAATTTTTCCAGGAAAATATTTTTGAATATATGTAGATGTACAGAATCCAATTCTCATTTGGGCAGTACTTACAACACCAGTAACACTGAGATCAGATATGTTGGAGGTATTGTCCAAAGATCCATTGATATAGATGCGATTATTATTTCCAACTTCTCTGGAACATACAACATGATACCAAGTATCTAAACTCAAATTACTAGAATTTACTAAACTACCATTACCTCTGGAACCAAAATTAAGTCTAACTCCACTTGGTTTATAAATTTGAAGACCAATACCGGCAGTTGAGGTTATTCCAACAATACTTGCACCACCAGTATTAACATTTGAAGTTAATGTTGTATCATCAGTTATCTTAAACCATGATTCAATTGTATAAGATACATTTCCATCCGTAATTCCAGTATTATCATTAATATAAGTTTTATTCAAATCAAAATATTTGTCAAAATACTTACCCGTGAATGAATATTGATTAAACCATACTGATGGACCATCTCCCAAATCAATAGTTGGATTTTCCGTGGATGGAATAGCATTTACAGAATCTTTGGAAATGCTTACCCAACTCGTAACTTTGTCAATACCTGTTGTATTTTCTACACTATGTGTGAGTGAGTATGCTTTTGTTGAATCAAAATACATGAATAAATTATCCATAACAATATCATCAACAAACGAAGAAACATTTGATATTGCATTTGATAATATTGTCTTTCTTCTTTCTATTTCTATATTAGTTCTATTTCTTCCACGTTGCTTAATTTCTTCTACGGTTTTATCACCCTTTATAATATTGCAAGCATCTAATTGTTTATTTCTAAGTTTTCTCAATTCACCAATTTCCAGTGCAAGAGATAAAATGGTATTTGCATAATTGACACATGCCGGTACTGTTGGATCATATACTCTAACATAATTACCAACAGAAGATCCCCCATTATCATTTACAATACTTTCCTTACCTGCTCCAAAATTTGATGGAGTTAATGTATATGTTGTGGATTGAAAAGGATTGGCATTGTCATCATAATTTGAAAGATTATTATATACAGTTACACTTAATTTATCTTGATATATTGTTGCCGTTGATGTTGTACTACTAATTCCAGTCCCATCATTCTCTGGCGGCGCATACCCAACAACAACTCCATTAATACTAAATGGTTGTGGTTCGGGAATTGTAAAAAAATCACTTTCCCAATTAAATATTAAATTATATATGGAGCATCCATAGGCAACTGCTGCATCTACAGTATCTAAAATCAATTGTTTTTTTTGATTTATTTGAACATTATAATTGTACATATCAGTATCATAAACCGCAGCATAATCCGTATAGTCCTGGACAACCTGATCGGAGTTTTTTTGATAATCGGATATGATTTTAAGAGGACTTTTAATTGGATCAATTTCTGTGATGTGATTCTCCCTCCACATACCATCACGTCCCTGAACAACTTGCCTTCTTGTTACACTTTCTGGAAGAACAGTACCGTTAAGATCACTACCTTCTACACCATATTCATTATATTTGGTTAATTCATCCGTAAGAAATTGTGTTATTTTATATGCGGCAACTTCTTGCCTATTTTCCCCATCCATATTCATACTTAATCATAATTGATAGAATATCTATAAGAGTTATATTCAATTAAATTTTATTTCAAGACTAATTTATATTGATAAATTCTTCTGGTTCCACCTCCTGCATCACTATTTCCTACAATATAAAAATCCATATTATTATTTTGAGTATTCATGAATACTGCCTGAGGTTCTAGCTCACCACCATTAAATACTCCCACATATGACATATTATTACTAGGATCGCCAGTTGATGAAATATCTACTGTAGGAGCATTCATTGCACCAACATAAAAATTATTATAATTTAATCCATATAAAACTGCCCTAATGGTTCCAATCAGATACATCTTATCGGAATTTTTATTGACGCACATTCCTCTAATATATCCGGGTGATGTTGACTCATAAGTACCAAGATTTTGTAAATAAGATTGATATGCATAATTTGCAGTATTTCGATTTCCTATTACTAAAGTATTTCCAATTTGACCGAAATAGTCATAACTTCCAATATCAAATGGAGTTCTGCCAGATTTTAATGCATATCTAATTACTTGTTCAGTACTTGTTCCATATTGTCCTGTTTTTCGTGTTCCTAAGACATAAAGGTTTTGCCCATCATCAGAAAAACAAAAATCACGATCATTATGTTTATATGGGAGAATTCCTTCGGATCCAGATGTTCCGGAAATTGTCCAGAATATGGGTGTGTTTGGTGTTCCAAAAGCAGTGCCACCATAGGTGCCACCCCCTGGAGGAATAAAGGATACTGTACTTAGGTCCCATGCAGTATTTAATGTAAATTGTACAATTTTACAGTATCCTGAATTACCATCCAAAATATGCATTTTTGTTCCATCAGGACTAAACCTTATGCCCTGACCGTCCTTCAAATCATAATGATTTTTTGATGTCGTTCCTGTAGTTGAATTTGACTGACTTAAGGTATAAGCTGGATTAATCTTGGTCTTATTAGTGCCTGTTGTTTGGTCAATTAAATATTGATCAAGATTAGGACTACCATTTATAGATGTTGTATTTAAAGTTGAAATGTCCCATGGTGTGTCAAGAGTATATCGATACGCACGATTGGCAGTGTTTTCATAAACAAAAACATATTTCCCCTGATCAGCACCAGCTCCACCAATAAATAATCCAGTAATGTCAGCACTACTACCTATAGGTAATTCAAATGTGGGAGATTCTCCTACCTTTACATAACATTCAGGACCACCATTAAAGGATTGTATATGTTCATTACTTTCTGGTCGATAGATACCAAGATTAGCAGTTCTATCAGTAATTGTATTTCCAGTAAAACCCAAAAGACCTAATTTCATAATAATTTAAAATGCAAGAGTGTCGAATTGAAAATATCTATTAGAGTTATTTTCAAGATGATTGGAGACAATTAAACTTTCTTCATTATTTAAAAATGCCATACTTGTACCATAATATGAAAGAGCATTTTGATTACCAGAACTATGATACCCAAGTGTTTTATATTGCCCAACATAAACATTAGAATTATATGTTGCAGTAGTTATATCCCAAGGAGTAGAAAGATTATATACATATATAACTCCACCATATTTTCTACCAAGAAGATAAAGATTGGATCCATCAGAACTCAATGACATTGACATCCAATAATTATCGCCACCATTGTTAAAATCTTTTGATCCTGCCGCAGATAAATTGCCACCATTAGATCCTATATCCCAAGAAGAAGAAATATTGGATTGATATAGTACATTACCTCTCAAATAATAGAGTCTAGTTCCATCCGGTTTAACAAAAATATCCCGTATTTTTGCATTGGGGAGTGTTTGTACCGATAAATTAGTTGCTGTAACTTTAATAGATTCCCCGTCTAGTGCATATTGGCGATCTGGTGCTAAAGAATAACTGTTAGATAAATTATTATAAGAAACTCCATTCCATGTAAAAGTTGAATTAGGATTCATCGTAGTTAAATCCCATTCAGTAGTGAGATCATATTGAAATATAACTGGACCATAGTGATAATATGTAATACTACCAGAATTAAATCGTTGTATAAGATTTCCACAATAAATTAATTTTCTTCCATCCGGTTTAAATGAAATTCCCGAGGGTGATGGATAAAACACATTATAAGAAGCACTAGATGGTTCTGCCATTGTCAGTTTTTTTGTTGTAGATGATGATAATGATTTAATACTCCCATCAGTCAAAGAATATGCTACAATATTATCACTATAAGTATCATATACCTCATTATTAGGATCCTCATAAGAATTAGTTACAAATAAAGTTGAATTATCCGGTCTCACAAACATTCCAGTTGAAGGTCTTACTCCCGTTATTGCATTACTACAATCAGTATAAAAAAGATGCTTTAAATTATCTTGTCTAGCATAATTTTGTATGTAAGAATTATCTTCTGGACGATACATTCCAGATCTATATCGTCTTTGTGCCCGAATATCTACAGGAGTCGTATAATCAGAACCAATTCGACTAAGAGTACTTCTTTGAGGGCTCATGAAATGTTCTCATAAGAAACTATGACATCAATATAATTTGCATTTCCGGCAAATGCTCTTATAGACCAACCTTCTTCTAGATAAAAATAAGTTTCTTTTGTAGAAATAATTTGTGTAGCATCTGGTGGAACATTGATGGTACTTGCAAGATAATGATCAATGCCATTATACAGGGATATGCTGATTGTTGTGAAACTAGACCCATTTGTATTTGCGGCAAAAATACTATTAATTTTAAAAACGTCTCCACTTCCAGCACCATTTGCTAAAACTGATGTTAGACCAGTAGGGACGTTTTTAGATACTGCTGTTTTTCCAATAATGCTACTTGGATTTCTAATATTAGGTGCTGTCATTTTTTTATAGTCTTATGAGATTATTTATTATTAAAGAATCAAAATAACATTGCCAAAATAACCAAACTAACATCATCAGAACCAGCAAGTCCTTGAGTAGATTGAGTACCTTGAAGTCCTTGAGTACCTTGATAAGTACTTAAAGGACCTTGAGCACCTTGAAGTCCTTGAGAACCTTGATTACTTAAACCTTGAGTTCCCTGAGCACCTTGAGAACCTTGAGATCCTTGATTACCTTGAAGTCCTTGTGTTCCCTGAGCACCTTGAAGTCCTTGAGTACCTTGAAAATTACTTAAAGGACCTTGAAGTCCTTGAGAACCTTGGGATCCAGAACCTTGAAGTCCTTGAGAACCTTGATTACTTAAACCTTGAAGTCCTTGTCTTCCTTGAGTACCTTGAAGACCTTGATTACCCTGAAGTCCTTGAGAACCTTGATTACTTAAACCTTGGACACCCTGAGCACCTTGAGAACCTTGAAGTCCTTGAGAACCTTGAAGTCCTTGAGATCCTTGATTACTTAAACCTTGAAGTCCTTGAGAACCTTGATTACTTAAACCTTGGACACCCTGAGCACCTTGAGTACCCTGAAGTCCTTGAGAACCTTGAGTACCTTGTGTTCCCTGTAATCCTTGAGAACCTTGATTACTTAAACCTTGAGTTCCCTGTAATCCTTGAGAACCTTGAAGTCCTTGAGAACCTTGATTACTTAAACCTTGAGTTCCCTGTAATCCTTGAGTACCTTGGTTATCACTTAAAGCACCTTGAAGTCCTTGTCTTCCTTGAAGTCCTTGAAGTCCTTGAGTACCTTGAAAATTACTTAAAGGACCTTGAAGTCCTTGTCTTCCTTGAATACCTTGAGCACCTTGAGTACCTTGGTTATCACTTAAAGCACCTTGAAGTCCTTGATTACCTTGAAGTCCTTGAGAACCTTGATTACTTAAACCTTGAGTTCCCTGAGCACCTTGAGAACCTTGTCTTCCTTGATTACCCTGAAGTCCTTGAGAACCTTGATTACTTAAACCTTGGACACCCTGAGCACCTTGAGCACCTTGATTACTTAAACCTTGGACACCCTGAGCACCTTGATTACTTAAACCTTGGACACCCTGAGCACCTTGGGCACCTTGAAGTCCTTGAGAACCTTGAAGTCCTTGAGAACCTTGATTACTTAAACCTTGGACACCTTGAGTACCTTGGGCACCTTGAAGTCCTTGAGAACCTTGAGCATTCTGAACACCTTGAGCACCCATAGGTCCTTGAGCACCCAATGATGAATATACTTGCCACGTAGTTCCATCATAGATAAGATCTAAAATTGTGTTTCCAATATCAACTGTCAAAACTTCATCAGCATATCCCTCTATTGTATTACCATAAGTAAGGGGATTTATAAGTAAATTATTAACAGTCCAATCTGCACCATCAGCAATACGAACTATTGAGGAAACTGTTGGTGATTCTGGAAGAGTTAAGGTAAATGAACCTCCAGAAGTATTTGCAATAATTTGATCTCCGTCATTCAGGGTATAATCAGCAGTCTTTACTACCCATCCAGAAGGTTTTCCTACAATTCCTTGAATTCCCTGAGAACCTTGAAGTCCTTGTCTTCCTTGAGAACCTTGAGAACCTTGAGAACCTTGATTACTTAAACCTTGAAGTCCTTGAGAACCTTGATTACTTAAACCTTGGACACCCTGAGCACCTTGAGAACCTTGAGAACCTTGAAGTCCTTGATCACCTTGAAGTCCTTGATCACCTTGAAGACCTTGAGAACCTTGATTACTTAAACCTTGAAGACCCTGAAGTCCTTGATCACCTTGAAGACCTTGAGAACCTTGAAATCCAGAACCCTGAAGTCCTTGATTACCTTGAAGACCTTGACCACCTTGAAATCCAGAACCCTGAAGTCCTTGAAGTCCTTGATTACCTTGGGATCCAGAACCTTGAAGTCCTTGTAATCCTTGAGAACCTTGAAGTCCTTGAGAACCTTGGGATCCAGAACCTTGAAGTCCTTGGGAACCTTGTCTTCCTTGGGAACCTTGTCTTCCTTGAGTACCTTGGGCATTCTGAGCACCTTGTCTTCCTTGAGTACCTTGAGTACCTTGATCACCTTGAGCACCAGAACCACCAGAACCACCAGCAAAACCCTGAACTCCCTGAAGTCCTTGTGATCCTTGTAATCCTTGAGAACCTTGTCTTCCTTGAGCACCAACTCCAGATGGAGATATCCAATATCTTTTTCCCGGATATCCATCAACCGCACTTAAAATATATTTTTCTCCACTAGGAGCTGGATTTACACTGACTGAAGAAACACCAACTATAGGATCACCTAAATCTGGTTCTGCCTGTTCCAATCCAAGAAATTCATACCTATCGGAAGTAATCCCCGATTGCCCAAATCTTCTTACTCGTCCAGAATTATATCTTACCATTTTTCACTATTGTTTTGCAGTTTCTAAGATACTTAACACAAGATTTAAAGCATTATTTGAATTTGCTTTGATTTTAATAACATCATTAGTTTCTAGTGCAAGTCTTCCATCAGAAACTAAATTCAATCCATCATTTGCAGGAATTGAAATTTCATTTGCAAAAACATAATCTGCCGGAGATTCGCTAGTTCTTGAATGAGTTGCGGTTACAGTATATGTACTTCTTGCTGCGCCAGATGATATATTACTAACCTGAGATAAAATAACAATTGATGCAACACCTGTTGGACAAGTATAAATCCCAACATTATTGGTTGTAATATCAACTCTAATTGTTCGGAATTTATTAAGTGCTACTACTGCCATTTTAGTTACCTAGTGCAATGATAAGGGGTGTTACTGTATTTAATAGACTTTGACTAAATGCTCTACCAGAAATGGTTCCAGTTAATTGATTAATTACAACATCATCTCCGATTTGAAAATTACCAGATTGATTTGTACTAGTATAAATTACTTGTCCACCATTTATCTTATAAACTTCATTACCTTGAATAGAAACTCCACCCAAAGCAGGTTTTGCAGTATTAATATTAGTTCCAGATCCAACCCATTCTAATGATATTGATGTTGCAAGTTGAAGGCTTAATCTTGAAAAATATGCAGTTGATCCAGCACTAACTGTATTATTTAGATTCTGTATCAAAACTATTGTTGATATTCCTACGCTTGGTAATGTTGCACTTTCAATTCCATAATAAATTGGATCCAGTACTGAAGATGCAGCAGCATTAGATCCCCCACCACCAATAATTTGAATAATTGGGGTAGTTAAGTATTGTGATCCAGAACTAATAACATCAATAGAAGTTACTTTTCCACCTGAAATATTTGCAGATCCTTCTGCTAAAATTCCACCAGGTCCTGTTGGAGAATCAATTGTTATGCTAGGAATTGACGTATAACCAGAACCACCATTAGTTACATCAATTCTCAATATGGAGTAATATAATTTATCAAAATAAATTGCCTGCCCATCATAAGGACGATTTGATGCAATTCCGGAAATAATCAAAGTATCAGTACCTAGCAATGCAGTCTGTTCTACTTGTCCAGTATAACGATAGATAGATCTTGAAGATGCATCCCCAACTCCACTAGAATATAATCCATAATTACCAAAAGAAGCATTGGAATTGGTAATATCACATTGCCCACCACCTGCAGTATAAACCGCAATATCATCACAAATTGTAAAGAGAGAAACCAACTGAGCATATGCACCATTGGTGATGGATGCACCTATTCCACCTTGATTGTATTGAGTATATGAATCCAAACTCATAGATCCAGTTACACCAATATCATCCTGATCTCCCGGTTCTGCCTCAAATCCATTAACTTTTAAACCAATACTTTTTGGTATAAAATTAGTACAGTTTCTGATGTAAGGTCCTTGTGTAATTGGTCCAACACCTGGCGAATAAGTATTTCCTCCAATTTTTGTTGACGACCAATTATTGCTTACTTGACCATCATAATCTGCAGGATATGTTGTATTAATTCCAGAACCAGATAATCCATCTCTGATAATCGTAGTGACAACACCAACACAAGTATGGACTGCTGAAAGAACATTAGAACAATTTAATAAATTATAATTTGTTGCTCCATCAGATTGAATACTCAAATCTCTAATTTGGGTAATTGCAGATTGGTGATTTCCAGTCCATAAAACATTATTGATACATGAATGAGCAATTCCAATCGCATATTTTAAAGTATCAATTGTTGCAGTTTTAACGCTATAACCATTAAAATCCGTTCCAGTAATATGAAGAAGAGTTACTCCATTATAATAAGATTTACCAGCACCAACACATTTTGAATTTCCACCTCTTGTAATGTCATGGCATACTGCTCTAAGCACATCTTTTACATCATCTTTACAATCATTTGGATTTCCTGTTGGAACAACAAACGCTGGATTTTTATAATTTGTACTTGTTAAATATCCAACTGCTTCTGATGCAATAAAGTTAAGATTCATACGAATCATTCTTACACCATCAAAAAATCTATCAGAAGAAACACCTGCCAATGGGCGGAATGCTATAACTGATGCGCCGTTTGTAGAATCTGGGCCAATAAAACTCAAATCTGTTACGTGGCAACTATTATTAACGTGGAATAAATCTAATCCAGAATTTTGTGGTGTAACAATACAGTTTCTAAGTTCTGTACCCTCAACAGAAACACTTCTATCAAGAATTACTGGATTATTTTCAACATATACTCCAGGAAAAACTTTAATTGTGTCTCCAGAACTTGCAATTCCTGCAGCAGATTTAATTGATCTTTTTGGATAATTTTCTGCTAAACCAGTATAACTATCATTGCCATTTTGTGAGACATAGATTGTTTTTCCAATTGGCGAATATGAATATACTTGAACTCTACCCTTTCCATTTGCAGGATCTAACGTAACTCCAATACCAGCAACAATCTGAGTGACAATTCCAACAAGAGTTGCACCACTACCATAATAATCAGTTGCTGTTGCAGTTCCAACAACTGTTAAAGTATTTGTTATAACAGTTGTTCCAATTCCAATACTTCCAGTCGATGGATTGAAGACTAATTTTTCGGATGAAACGAATATTGTAGATATGGATCCACTTGATGCTGTTGAAAGACCAATATATCTTAATTGATTTGATTGATCATTTTGTACTTTAAACGATTCGCTTATATTGGAACCTTGTGTTCCTTGAAGTCCTTGAGTACCTTGTAATCCTTGAGAACCTTGATTACTTAAACCTTGGACACCCTGAGCACCTTGAGAACCTTGAAGTCCTTGAGTTCCCTGTAATCCTTGAGTTCCCTGCAATCCTTGAGAACCTTGATTACTTAAACCTTGGACACCCTGAGCACCTTGAGAACCTTGAAGTCCTTGAGAACCTTGAAGTCCTTGTGTTCCCTGTAATCCTTGAGAACCTTGATTACTTAAACCTTGAGTTCCCTGTAATCCTTGAGAACCTTGAAGTCCCTGAGATCCTTGTCTTCCTTGATTACCTTGAAGTCCTTGAGAACCTTGATTACTTAAACCTTGAGTTCCCTGTAATCCTTGAGAACCTTGAAGTCCTTGAGAACCTTGAAGTCCTTGAGAACCTTGATTACTTAAACCTTGAAGACCCTGAAGTCCTTGATTACCTTGAAGTCCTTGATCACCTTGAAGACCTTGAGAACCTTGAAGTCCTTGTGTTCCTTGAGAACCTTGATTACTTAAACCTTGAACACCCTGAGCACCTTGATCACCTTGAAGTCCTTGATCACCTTGAAGACCTTGAGAACCTTGATTACTTAAACCTTGAAGACCCTGAAGTCCTTGATCAC
>Ga0181348_1001381_pt1 | contig 10712 bp, 21 predicted proteins | sample Su13VDMM110DN_FD_130092 | JGI IMG/M metagenome (GOLD analysis project Ga0181348, IMG submission 130092) | Freshwater viral communities from Lake Michigan, USA - Su13.VD.MM110.D.N | ecosystem: Environmental > Aquatic > Freshwater > Lake | place: USA: Michigan | collected 2013-07-16
CCACTAAAAGAATATAAAGATATTTTTGGAAATATTTGTTATGGATATGAACATTGTCAAGGCAGTGAATCAGTAGGTGAAAAAGAAGAATATTATACAGCAATGTATAGAGTAGAAGACTTATCACGTCTTAAAGAATGGTTAGCAGATGGTAAAAGATATGCTGGAAAAGGAACAAAATTAGAACTTAAACCACTAGACCTTATTTATATAGGAGATGTTAGGAATATGAGTTCAAGTGGAACACCAATAGGATAAATTCCTTACAAACTCTTTTACAAATATGAGTCTCTTTTTTTGTGATCCCACCAAGAATCGAACTTGGATTATCGGTTTAGAAAACCGAGGCTTTATCCGTTAAGCTATGGGACCAATTATTTATTGATAGTTCTAATTTTATTTATCACTATTTATAATAGAATTTGCATTGTCTATCCAAGATTGAGGTCCACCCGGAATATAACCTGATTGACCTAACGGTGTAGTTACAATTACATCATCTATTTTATTAACACTTACAAACCAAACAGTTGGATAACCTTGAATATCAAATTGTTGTTGTAGTAATTTATTTTGTTGAACAATGCTATCTGGTTGTTCTTTATATCTTGGAAAATCAATCTCAACGAGAATAACGTTTTCTTTAGACCAAGTAGTGAAAGATTCTTTGTTAAATACTTCTCTTTGAAGTCTAATGCACCAGCTACACCAATCACTTCCCGTGAAAAGAATTAACATTGGTTTATTTTCAGTAACAGCAGTCTCGGATGCTAATGAAATATCAGTATACCAATTAGGAGTGGATGTTTGAGAGTAAATTGTTAATGTAAACATTAACAAAAATAGTGTAAATATTTTTTTCATAATTAATTTTTTTTAGTGGTCGAGGTAGGAGTCGAACCCACACGAGCAAACACCGACTCGACCTTATAGATCCCAGATTGATTTTCTTTTCGACTTCTTCATAAGAAAGAACCTTAAGTAGATATCTAAAACAAATCTTTTAACTAAGAACATTATATTGTATGTATTAACTTAATGAAGTTGTGAAACAAAGATACTAAATTCTCACTAAACTATCCAAATTTTTTCCAATTGTCTTATAAATTGGTTTTCTTCCGTGTGGCTCAATCTTTCCAATTGGTGGTTCAACTACTTGAACACCTAATTCACCAAACTTCAAATAGTAATCTCTTACTTGTTTTTCAGTTTTATTTGACACACCGCCCCATCCCCAAGAACCTTGAACTACATAGAATTTTGAGTTAGGAAATTTTAATTTACATTCAGTTACCAATTCAGATATCTTATCAGATTTATTAAAACCACCATTAGTTCCAACAACGATTGCCACACCGGTCACTGTAGTATCACCGGGGTAAACTTTAACAGATTCTAACAACCAACCTAAACTTCTTCCACCTAACCAAAGAGAACTTTGACCACCGGTTGTTGAGATTAACTTAAAGCTTTCACTGCCCCAATCAACAAATGGTGATTGAGAGTCACCGATGATGATATTATTTTGAGGTAATACTTTTACTTCTTTTTTTGGTTCAGACTTTTTCACTTCGATTATTTTACCGTCATAAGTTGATGAGTAAAAAATTAGTGATATTAAAAGTGTTACAATTCTCATGACAATAAAAGTGATGTTAGTGCAAGCAAAACAAAAGCGATTATTGAGTAAAATACAACTTTTGCTGAGTATTCATATTGGTCTTTACGGCGACCTTGCCAGTCATTAGGATTCCAATTTTCCATTTTATTAATTATTTTAATTTAGTATTGATTCTATTTTAATATCTCTTAGAAATATTTTATCTACTCTTAATGCATCACTTGGAACAGGCTGATCAGGAGAAGGAAGTGAATAAGTTAATCTACCACCGTGTTCTGGATAACCATACCAAAAGTAATCTGCTAAAGGTTCTCTTTGTAGAATATCAAATATATCCTGTAAAAATTTTGATTGTATTTTATCGAAGGTTCTTCTCATTATCGAACTTTCACATTGGAGATGAATACTTGGAGGTAACTCCCATTCTCTTTTGAATGGCCCAACTTCAGGACAATTGCTTTTTAATAACCAATCAGTAAAGTCTTCCTTAAAACATTCTTTTAATCTTTCTATCATAATAATTTATATGTTCCCACTTTATAAGATGGTAAGTATATTTCAACTTTGTATGAATCTTTTGTTAAAAGTTCTTTTCTGATATACATATCAGTTTCATATTTATCTAGGATTTTTACTTCATCGTCGGTGAATTCAAATATTGTTCCAAATACACAACCAAAATGGTGTTCGACAATTCTTGGATAAGCAATTCCATCTTCTGGGTCGATATAATCTCTTAATATAATATACCCATCTATTGAACTGATATCACCGGTTAATTCTCGACCAATCAATTCAATTTGAGTTGATGTTTGTTGTAGTGTTCCGTAGCAAAATATCTTTTTCATCTTTTAATCACACTAATATCTTATCTAGTTTCTTTTCTCTATCATCTGATATCAATTCAGATAACATATCTTTTCCTAAATGATTAATAAGTAATTGTTTATGATTAAATATGTTACTCTTCTCAAGATGATTATCAAAGTCTGGTTGATTTGATTTAATATAAGAAAAACATTCATCTTGTGAGTTTATATCATTCACTGGTGGTGTCCAACTTTTTTCAGAAACATAAGACTTATTAAATGATGGATAAACTTGACCACCACCAGCACTAATTTCTTTTTTAACTACAATGATTTGATGGTTACCTTTTATATCCCATAACTTTGGGTTATTTGTAATCATTTCAAATAAAGTCTTACCAACATTTAAAATACGAATTTCACCATTAATATAAATGTTCATAGCATATCTGGTTGAGATTGGTAGTTTAATATTTGAGGCAGATTTGCCTGACCGCAAACCGGGGCTAAAATTGTAGTGCTCTCTAATTTTCTGAGATATTCTTCTTAAATATCCTTTTTCACTGTTATCACTGATGAATGTCTTAGTATTTAAACCAACACAATCATACATCTTTATCCAAGTGATATTATTATTCTTATCAATCATTGGTAATATCTTAATGATATCTCCATCTTCTAGCTTGTGTATATTTATCATATTCCTAAGTCATTTAACTTCATTTCTCTTTTCCACTCTTTTAAATCATACTTAGTTCTATCCATACTATATCCAGTCATAAAACTGTCATGATGAAAGTGATAGTACATATTATCAATTAGTGAACTTATCTCTTTATCAATTTGGTTTTCAGTTTCCGGTTCGAATTTAAATTCAGTAAAAGGTCTGTAAATATTATAAGTAATTGGTTTGTCACCATTTGAATGTATTTGGTCTCCACAAGTTATTTCAATTCTCCATAGATGTCCGAATTCCCAATATCTAGTATCCATACAACGTGTAAGAAAGAAAAGACCTTCAGCATCTTTTTCATCAGACCAAAAGAAAAGACAAGTTCCACCCCAATTAGATTTAATCTTATCAAATGAGTTAGATAAATTACTACCATTAACTTCTATACCCGGAAGTGAGTTTATTGTTTCAGTAAGTCTTTTATATAAGTCTTTCATAATCCTAATTCTTGTAGTTTCTCTTCTCTTTCTAATTGAGTTTTTCTTTCTATATAATGGCATATCTCATAAGAAAAATGTGAAATAACATGTGTTTCATCGATACTATTTCTACAAAAATTAACAACATCGCTACTAGAACCAATCTTATTATAATCTTCAATTTCTAAAAATATCATATAGTCACCGGTCTGATGATTATGATACTCACATATCCTTTCATCTACTTTAGTGAAAATAACCACTTCACCTTGTCTTAAAGACTTTAATTCATCTAAAGTCATGATTCTTCTTCGATAAATACCCACATAAGTAAGTAAATCCAAAAACCACCACCTAATATAATAAATAATATTCTAAACAACCACGGGTTAATTCCAGTGGCTTTACCAATGCCACCACAGACACCACCAATTATTTTATCAGTTCTACTTCTTTTCATTATTTATGTTTTTCTAGTGTATCTATTCCAGTTTCACACACACCAAGATTATAGTGAATTGGATTTTTACAGTTTCCTTTGTGTGAACCCCATCTGTCTTTTCCGTATCCAACTACAACATAATCACACCCTTCAAGTGTATAGACTTTGTAGTTTTGGTCAGAGTATCGTGAGGTAGAGTCTAATTCCATTCGTTTGGATAAAGGAGCTTTTTGTCCATTATCCTCATTACAAGCAGAGAAACCCAAAGTTAGGAAAAAGATAAATAGTGAAAGGTAAGCGATTGTTTTCATAGTTTTTTTATTTAATGATTTTTATAAGTTTTTAGAAAAATAAAGAAATCCATTGAGCAGTTTTATATCCTGCAAAAGCTCCGAGCGCAGCACTTCCAGGAAGTATAATGAATCTACCAAGTCTTGTTGTGTATTTAGCTCTGTTAACAATATAAGACATTAGGCTATAGTAGATCAAAAAATTAATAAACACCATTGCATCTAATTCTTTGGAGATAAAAAGAACAATAGAGTTACCAACAAAACCCCACAAAAAATTAGTGATGGTTTCACGTATTAATTCACCAGGTGTTGTAATTGCTCCATAGATATTAATTTTTTTTTCAAATAAATTTTTTCCGTCTTTATTTTTCGTCATAATCTGTTTTTTGATTGTGCTTTACCACTTTGAAAAGTGCCTTTTCGATATTGTAGCCATTATTGATAAAATACTTCAAACTATCAACATTACAGTGCGCATAAATTGTTTTATCAGAGTCCCAAATTTTTGATTCTCGGTAATTCCAAAGAAGTTTATAAATACCGCGACCTCTCCAATTATCATCGACATAAGAGTGGCAAAGATAGATACAGTGTTCATGTTCAACATAAGAAACCACACCAACAAGTTTGTCTTTGATAAGACATCCGAAATAAGTAGCCGAAGAATCTAATAAATCTGGTTTTACTTTGCCAAATTTTTCCTCTACTTGTTCGTAACTAACCTTTGTGATTTCCATATCTTTTATAAACAGATTATAGTTTTTGTTTTATTAAATAATGGTTAATTCTCATTATATATTTAAGGACATATTTGTTGCTACTTCAATTAGAAACAACATAAGCGCTGTTAAACTCACGGCAAAGAAAACTAGAATTAGTAAATTTCTCATAGTTAAAATTTATATAAAAAAATTATCAAAGGATTACCCTTTGATAACTTCAACGTTTTTAAGTGCTACAACTGGTTTCACAGCTTCCATAACTTCTTGAACATCACCGTATTGGTTCAATTTGTCGATAGTTCCTTTAGCAACAGAGTATTTAGTAGTTGCTTTGATGATTTTCTCTTTGTCAGCGTCTGTGATATCTGAACAATTCTCAATCAACATAGAAAGAACCTCACCATATTTTTCGATCATTGCGGAGTCAAAAGCGAAAGTAGTGTCTTCTTCAACGATTTCTTCACCGTAAGTCTCACGTAACTCTTCGGCACGAGCCTCAGTAACGGTAATATATTTGTCTGTAGGTATGAACATAACTTGTGCAGTGTCTCCGGCTACTTCTTGAACAATCATAACAGACTCAGGGTTTTTACCAGTTTGAGAGTAGTAATCAACCCACTCAGATTTAGCCAAGTCTTTGATTTCGTCAGAAATCATGTCAGCTTGAGCTTTAGCTGATTTTAAAGTGTCGTTTAGTTGCTCCAACTTCTCAACTTTAGAGAAGAATGTAGGGTCAGTTACCTGAAGACGGATTTTTTTGTCTTTTGCGGCTTTTGTTACGGGAGCTGCTTTTTTCGCTTTTGAGAATAAATTTGCCATAGTGTCTTTGTTTTTTATTTGTAGTGATTAATAATTTTCTTTAACAAAGATAAGGAGTTTTTCTGGTTTCACCAAATATTTCCTTATCTTTTTTCTGATTGTTGTATCTAAATCGTTGCCCCAATCAGACAATACAAAGATAAGGAAATTATTTTAATCTACAATAAAATATTAATCAATTTTTAGAAATTTAAATATTTCCAATCAATTTGAGGGTTTTCTATTTTAAGGATTCTGTTGTTCTTTTTCTTTAAGAAAATCTTCTAACATTTGTTGTGTTACTTCAACATCTACTCCAAATTGTTCCAAGATTTCGATATAAACTTCTTTAATTTTTCCCATAGTGATTGATTTTTAGAATACAAATATACGGATTGATTTTAGATTATCAAATTTAATATATATATAGAATATGAGATATTTAAAAACATATAGTAAATTATTCGAATCCATAGATGTTGTAATCGATAATTGTAAAAATCTACTTTTGAGTATAACAGATGATGATATACCAGTAGAAGTGTCAACTGCTGACTGGAAGACGGATGATGAAATCATTACTATGCTTATAGGTGATGATGAGGGTTTAGAAGATTTGCTTCCCATTGATATTAAACCAAATAATTTTGAAAAATATTTATCCGATTTTGAGAATCTTAATAACTATTTAGAATCTGAATCTTTTTATTTCGATATTGCCTTTATTTTACATGATAGGGCAAACATCAGGATGAGGAATGAAAGTAGCTTCAGTAAAGAGATTAAGTCTTTTGATGAACTTATGAATAATTTGATTTCTTATAAAGAAAAAGTTATATTAATTGATATTTCTTATAAAAAGAAATCATAAAAAAGAGAGTCAAACGACTCTCTTTTTTTTATTCAATACCGTCTTCGAATTCTTTCTCTGCAAGAACGCTACCTAAAAACTGTGTTTCATTTTCTAAGAAAATAATATAATTGTTTAATAGATTAATAGAATCTTTTTTATTTTGAACTTGGGTTTCAAGAGAGTCTGTTTTTGTTTTTAATAATTGTGAGTAAGCGTCACAATTAGCATTTGTCTTACATGAAATTATAATAAATAATAAACATATAATAGATAATAAGTTTTTCATAATTTAATCGTTTAATTTTTTTATTGTTTTAACTGCTCTAGCATTAATATGTCCTTCTTTTGGGGATATTGCTATAAGTTTGTGTGTAAAAACTTGCATCCAAGCATAATCAGAATTATGTTCTGTAGAACTCCAGTAATTAGTGTTAACAAAATTACCTATAAGATCCTTATTGTTATACATTTCTTCTAATTCGTTTTTAGTTGGTAATCTCCAACCTTTACCCAATTCTTTACACTCTCTTTTAGCGTTATACCAAGTGACTTCAGTCGGTAAATCATATTGAGCAATTTCTATACTATCAAGTTTATATGTTGTTCCTATTATCTGTGATTCAGATGTGAGTGTAAAAAACAAACATATAATAGATAATAAGTTTTTCATATCTCTACTTATTAACAAAGTTATAAGCCGCGGTAGATCCAGACATTGTAAAGGTGTAGTATTCGGTATCACAATAACTTTCATTAGCTCGGATTTTTACTTTAGAAGCCGCTAAGAAATCAGACTTAAAATCTTTATCTGAAAATAAATTATCTTCAAAGAAAATCATTGTATTATCAGATGATTTCATACCTTCAACTACATATTTTTTATCAACACCACCAACAGTAAATACAAAGTCACAACTAATCACGTCGTCACAAAAGTAAGAACCGTTTAAGTATAAAAAAGGATATTTAACTGTTTTTTCAACTGCGTAATTCATATAGTTTTTCAACTCTATAATTAATCCAATATTTTTTTCAGACCATCCAGAACCCATATAAGTTACTTCATATGAACGTGGAAATCCAGTGGTATAATATTCAGTATCACCAATGTAGTAGGTTCCTGATGTAGTTACAATTTTATATGTAGGTTCTTTTTGTTGAAGTTCATAAGAAAGTAAATAAGAATTAGGATTTCTATATGTAGTCAGAGAGATAACAAAATCGTTAATAATATTTTTTGAGCTATCAGCGACTTTATTGATGTAAGCTGTTTTACTTTGATAAGCAATGATATCAGATTTTATATAAGGTATAGATGTAATTCTATCTCCTATTAATAAAACATCAGTGATAGACAACATTTTTTTGGTAATTGAATCTGGATATTCAATAACTATTTGAGGGTCACCTGTTTCCATAGCTAGCCAACCAGTGTTATTTGTTGCAGTAAATGCTTTCTTAAAAGGATCATCAAATCCGTTAGAGATTGTTTTGTAAGTCCATTGACCAAAGGTTGTAAATGTCGTAAAGAGTAAAATTGTTAAGAGTGTTTTCATGTAAGTAATTTATTATTTAACAGTCATATCAAAAACTTTTTTAAAGTTGATACAATACTTAAAAAATTTATTAATCAATAAATTCAATCTCATTTGTTTCGGGGTTCCAATCAATTGTAATTGGTTTATTTCGAAACTCATATCTATCATTAAGAACTGATGCGTTAAAAAAGTGTGTTGTGCCATCAAATACATAACCAGCACCTTCGTGAATATGACCAAATACATGTATTTTTGGTTTTACAGCACCAACTCTACTCAATAATTCTTCACATCCAACATTTAATCCATCATAAGAAACAAAGTCTAATTTGCTGAAAGGAGGTCCGTGTGTTATTAGTATATCTGTATTTTGTGGTATTAAATTCCATTTCCCTTTAATTTCTTCACCATTCCGAGGTAAATTAAAAGCCCAATTATTAAACTCAGGTTGCCACGGAGACCCCCATATATGAATATTATCTTCTGGAAAATCCCCATTAGGACCATCAAAATAAAGTGTTAATCCATCATCCTGTAAATACTCAATTGTTTTATAACCGGTTAGTATACCAGATGCCCAACTTGGATCATTTTCCATAATTCTATCATGATTTCCAGAGATAAGAATTTTAGTTTCATATCCCTCTATTGAATCATACCAACTAAAAAAGCTTTCGGCTTCTGATGGGTTATATCCACTTGACATAAAATCACCAGCATGAATTAATATATCACCACCCGGTAAGAAAGAATTTACTAATCTGTGTTTAGTATGTGTGTCTGATAAAAATGTTATTCTCATTGTGTCTAATTTTTGTATTCTGTTATTTGGACATGTTATATTGCAATAAAAAAATAGGTTGAGAACTTTGAAATATCTCTTCGTGTCATCTACATTAAATTTTAGGATTTCCTACCAGAATCTTCCAATGTTCATGTCCAGCAATCTTTCTCTTATACCATCCTTTACCTGGATAATCTTTTTCTGTTGATTTTCCACTTGCAACATCAGGATGTTGACCGGTAAATTCCATTACTTTTTCTTTACCTACTACTTCTCTTACTTTTTCTTCTTCTTCAACAACTGGAACTCCATACTTATTGATTAGAATAGCAGCTAATTTATCAGATACTTCACCGTAATAGTTTTTACTTACATCCTTAAATTCATCAGCCTTTACTTGTAAATAACCTTTTTTACTTGCATCCGCACCGTCGTGGCCTACACCACAGGATTTAATACCATAAGGAGTTGTTTCACCCCATATAATAATATCAAAATTAGGATCTTGGTCAATATCAATACCTTTCCAGACATCCCAAGTTGTATCAGCAAATACATCATCTGGTTCTGCAATTTTAGCATAACCACCTATTGCTTTATAAGCTAAGTCGATAAGTTTAAATAATTCGTTTTCATACTTATCTTTCAAATCTGTATCTTTAGGAATTTCAATTTTAGTCCATTGATTTTTCTTAGCTTTAACTTCTTTAGCAATACTAAATTCAGTTTCGGTTTGTATAGCTTCAGATTCGTTAATAAACTGCTCGTAGGTTTTAAGTGTTGTCATATTATTTGAGGTTAATTTTAAGGTGTGTTTTTTAAACACATCGATAGGAATCCTGTGTTCAATACTTTCATAAAATACAGAATAAGTAGTTGGGTCTTCGTTTTTAATTAACCAATCAATTGTTAGTTGAGGATTAACTACTTTATCGAATTGACCAAGAACGATATCTAAATGAGGTTTTAATTGACCGGTGTTATCAAATTGAATACCTAAGTTGTTTGAAACAAGTGCTGGATTAAAAAGTAATCCCCTAACACCAAGTTTTTTACAGAGGCAGTATCCAAGATAGCCACCCATAGAAGATCCAATAATTAGTTTTATGTTTTGACCTACTAGTTGATTATAGATTGAATCGAATAAGGTTTCAGGATCTATTTCTTTGTATTTTAGTTCAGGAAGATAAGTGTTTTTAAAATTAGAACTAAGAAATTGTGATTTCAAACCACTATTACTAGATTCAAGTCCGTGTAAAAAAACAATTAAACCCTCTTGACTTTCTTTATATTTATTTATAAAATTCATAATTTTTTTATTTATATTATTCAGATTATATATTAAACTTCAAAGTTGAATGTTTTTGAAAAGTTATTTAAAATATTTGTTAAGGATGAGATTGCCGATGAATTATGGGATAATGAAAAGTTATATAATAAAATTAAAAATATTTCTGACGGAATATACGACCCGGTTTTTGATGACTATGGGTTATTATTATTTTGATTAAAATAATCTACTAACATGAATTTCATAAAAACATTTGAGACATATAGAAGTGAATCTGAATTCATCAGTGATGTTGTTGATGTATTAAAAACTTATAATATAAGTCCTGTACTTATAAATAAAATTATAGATTTTTATCAAGACCAAATCATAAATTACTTTTATGATGGTAAAACTCCGAATCAATCTC
>Ga0181348_1001384_pt1 | contig 10707 bp, 16 predicted proteins | sample Su13VDMM110DN_FD_130092 | JGI IMG/M metagenome (GOLD analysis project Ga0181348, IMG submission 130092) | Freshwater viral communities from Lake Michigan, USA - Su13.VD.MM110.D.N | ecosystem: Environmental > Aquatic > Freshwater > Lake | place: USA: Michigan | collected 2013-07-16
CCACCGAGTTCTGGTTTGAGGGAGTGAACGACAAGGGCCAAGACGCTTCTCAAGTCTATCGACAGATGACAAAAGAAGGCGACGAACTAGAAGCCACAGATCCAGAGAATCCGCTTTGCTACATCCGCGCCGCATTGGCGAACAGGGATGTCCTTGTCGACATCATCCGCAATACGCCGCGACTGATCGAGATCGAGCACAACGGCAAACGCATTGCCATTTCGGAAAATGCTTCGGACAAAACCAAGCAGGAAATGACCAGATTTTTGAAATAATTTATATGAAAAAAAACAAAGATAACGAACTGAGGGCAGCAATTTTTGGAGTTTCAGTTGAGAAACTAGAAAAAGACGACGAAATACTCCGCATCCAAGCGATGGAAGATGGCCCGAAGATCGTGAACGGACGCACCCTGCGACCGATCACCGCTCTCACGATATCATGGATGCAACGCAACGAGGTCTTCAGCGGAGAAATGGATCCGGTATGGAAAGCGGCTGCATTTACTTTCCTTCACAGCGAGCCAATGAGCACTATTCGCGGGGCCGTCAACGACCGCTCAATATTTATCAACGCTGTGGATTCTTGGATTGAGAAAAACATGAAGCACCATCACGAGACCGGAGCCATGTCGGACGAGATGGGCAAGGCATTTGATCTTTACAACTCCGCATCTCCAGCATCTCAGCCAGGGGAAGGCGCAGGAAGCCCAAACTAAATAGCCCCAACTGGCTCGCCGTCTACGCCTACAGGCTAGTCAAGATAACCAGCTGGGGCTTTCGCGAGATCATGGAAGAGTTACCCTTCGCGGCAGGACTGCAACTCTTGCACGCTGACGACTACGTCAACGGACGCCATTCGGCATGGGCTAACAACAACGCCAGCGTCGATGTTGACGCTTTCGCCACCATAGAGGCGACCCTCGCAAAATATGGCAAAGTTTAAATTCGAGAGCGTGAAATTTGAGCAGATAATGAAGGACTACGCGATCATCCGCGAGGTCACGATTCCTGACGCCGTCATGCTGAATGCTCGCCTTCTTTGCGTGGAGTTGGCAAGGCGGACGCAGCCGTTCGGAGCGGACGACAAGGCGAAACTGACAGGGGAGAAGGCGATTACTCGCGATCTGGTCGGAGGCCGATCATCAAGTGCTGTGCATTCGCAACGCCGTATTGGAATCTTTGGAATCATCGGCGAAGCAATGAACATTAAGGGTGGATACGCTTGGTACAAAAGAGGCGAAAACGTCCGCTTATTTGTTGGAAAAGATGGATATGCCTACGGAACAGAAAAAAGCTATTTCAGACCGGATGCGTCTCAGTCCGATATGCGATCATTCCACAAAAAGTTTTTTGTGAATGGTAAGATGTCATCCGCAGGCTCGCGAGATCGCACTATCGGACGGTGGAAATTCCTAGATAAAATGTTTGTGAGCGAGGCCACGATGAACTCTTACAAAGAAACCGTCTTGAAAAAGGTGGGCATTGCAAAAGCAGGATGGGCATCGTGCGCACTCAAGCTCAAAAAAGTAAACAAGGGCAGTTTGATCGCAGGCTTTCCGAAGTGGGTTACAAGGCATACCGGCGACTTCGACAACGGTCGCGTGCAGGATATGACATCAGATTTAAAAAACCCAAGGGTTGAGATGACAAACAAAACGCCGTGGGCAAGCAATGTTATTCCAGAAAGTGAAAAGGAATTTGCCAAGGCCGTCATTGTTACAAAAATGAAAAAGCAAATGGAAGCAATCCTAAAAAAGAGACAAAAAGGACTTATAGAAACATAACGATATGGCCGACGTAACAGTAGAATTTGGAGCAACCGACACAGGACTTGAGAAGACACTTAAGGCCGTTCAAGGCGAATTGAATGGTCTGAAAGACAAGGTCAAAGGCGGAGAGCTATCCATGACCGAACTCGAAAGCACGATGAAGCGCATCGGCCAAGTGACGTCAATGGAGAAAAACATTAAGGCTATTGGCGATCAGTCGCAAGGTACAGCAGGACAAGTCAAAACTCTCGGAACAACGGCGGAAGATACAGGCAAAAAAGCGGAGATCGGCTTTGGTAAAATAGCCGTAGGCGCAACACTCGCGGGAGCCGCTGCAAAACTAGGGTCTATGGCGATTGATGCGGCATTTTCGGCTGCGACAAAGACCATTGCAAGCTTCGGGGATGCTCTTGATATGGGCGGCAGGCTGAACGATCTAGCCGACCGCACGGGCATTGCCGTTGATAAGGTATTGCTATTGGAACGAGCATTCCAAAATGCTGGAGTCGGGGCAGATTCGCTTGGCCCTATTATCAACAAAATGCAAAAAGCACTTGTTGACGCTGAAGACGGCACAAGCAAGGCCGCTTACGCTTTTGCCGACCTAGGTCTTTCACTTTCTCAACTCCAAGGCATGACGCCAGAAGAGCAACTAAAAACAATAGGAAAGGCCATCGCCGCCATTCCAGACCCTGCACAGCGAGCCGCGACAGCAATGGATATTTTCGGCAAGAGCGGCGGCGCACTTAACCAAGTATTCGCCAATTTCGACGACGAGATCGAGACAGCAAAACTGCAACTCGGATCGTTGCCCGACATAATGAAGGCGGGATCGTCGCAGTTCGACCGCATCAGCGACAACCTTGTTGTCGTGGGTGGCAAGTTCATCGAGTTTGCGGCAGGCTTGATCGACAAAGTAAAACCGGCACTCGACGCCGTTACAACCGCACTCTCGATGTTCGACGCCGCAAAGGTGGGTCAAGAGATCGGTGCTTTTTTCGTCGGTGCTGGGAACGGCATGAAGCTATTCCAAAGCGCAGTGGATTCGTTTAAAACTGGCAACTTTACAGACGGATTCAAGCTTGCTTGGCAGGCGATTGTTCAGCAAGCGAAAGACACGGCAAATAGTATTTATGTGAATATCGTTGCGGCTTTCAAGACCGTTGGCGATTTCATAAAAGATCAATTTAACTCAAGCGGGCCGCTAGTAATGGCTATCACATCCGCATTTGATTACGTTAGTGGCTACATCAAAAAGGTAGTGTCTGGATCACTTGCGGACACGTTTACAAGTCTAGGGCCAGCATTTAGTCGAATTGCTGATGGCTTAAAGCAAAGTTCTGAGGCTGGTGCATTGCAGGCAGAATTAGCATTGCAACGAATCCCAGTTGCTGTCGAACTTGCGGCAGATAAGGCAAGCCAATCAATGGGCGACATCCCTGAAAGTTTCAAAGAGAACATGGCCAACGTTCCGCCGTTGTTCGACACGGTCACACAAAAGCAGGCCGAGGTTGTAAAGGGAACCGATGCCATCATTTCTGCAGATCAGGCATGGGAGGCGCAAACGATGGCCCGAATCGACAAGGATGTTGCCGCTTCGCAGAAAGCGTTTACCGAAAAACAGGCCAATCAACAGACACTGGCAAAAGATCAAACCGCCGAAGACGAACGTGCTCTCAACGCCGAAATAGCTCGACAGAAAAATCTCAAAGAATCTGCCGACATTAAACGCGCCGAGGTTGCTCTTCAAATTGATATAAATAACGCACTCGCCGCAGGAGATACAAAATTAGCCGATTCGCTTACCAACGCAAAAAAACTCCAAGCTACGATTCAAGATTTGATCAAAAGCGGAATGGGTGCTCCAGAAGCTACAAAGCTCGCAAATGAAATGGCCCGTGCCGCACGCGAAGCCGACCGCGTCAAGAACTCCCTCGCCACAAAGATCGGGGAAAAAATTAAAACTCGGCAAGAATCCGAGTCCATTGACCCAAGTGGGAAGTTACAGAAAAAAGCGGAAGGACTAATTTCAAAGGGAAAATACAAAGAGGCCGAGTTTGTTGGGCAACAGATAGCGGCCCGCGAACTTCGTACTTCTGTCGCTGGAGTCGGAGCGGGGCGCGATAGGCGTGCGGCGGCAGATATATTGAAAGACTATTACGGAAACCGTGCTCCCGTCATGTCTGACAAGGAACGACTAGAGCTTGCGCGTCTCGCTCGCGAGGAAGGTGTCTTTAAGGATTTCTCAAAATTTCAAGACAGAACAAAAAAAGGGCTGGATAGATTTGCTGATCTTGGCGCAGAGGCAGCTAAAAAAATGGGAGAGACGACAAAAGCCGTGAAGGAAGGAGCAAAGTCACCAGCCGGAACACCTGGGGGCGGGCCAGCAAAAACCCCGAAAGGCACGCTTGACTCAATGGTTAAATCCATCCTTGATCTTATTACAAAGATTGAACCAAAACTACCGCAACAAGTTTTAGTATAAAATTATGGCACACACATATTACGGATCAGACGGCTTAATTTTAACCAGCATTACAAGGCAAAACTTCGACAGCGGACTAAGTCGCGTCGATTGCATTTACAAATGCCGGACGACAAGTGCAAACGATCTTGAGCCGACATTAAAAGCGGGATTTCGCGTCCCAGATCGTCCAGAATTTATTATCCGAGAAAACGCTACGCGCAAGGACGAAACTGACGGATTTACTACGCTCACGACTTCTGGATTTTTTGGTTCTTTGGTGACCGCTCCTGACGCTGACAATCCGATCCCGTCAGTTTTGGGCGCGAATACAGGGAGTTGTAATTTGACGACACGTATCGGTACGGCTGTTGATGGAATGATTGGTGGTATAACTAACACATATAATCTTCAAATTCTTGGCGACACGTTGACGCGCAAATTCACGATGAGAAAAATAGACTCGGTGACAACGCTTGCTCTTCCTAAAACGAGTTTGAGCGCGTCCATTTTAGTCGGCACGGTTACTAGTTTAAGAGAACAAGGAGCAAGATATTCCGGGTTTGAGTTGGAAAATAAATTTTCGATGGCATATCTAGGCGAGGGCGATCCCGGCATTGTTAGCACTTACAAAAGAGGATCGCTTACAAACGGTTTAGTTGGAAATCCGGAAATCATAAGCGTGAACCGCTCCGGCTTCGGCGAATATGACGAGGTAACAGTTACTTGGGGACTTAAATACAATGATTTTCGACTTAGTTGGACAGAGGAGCCTGGGCCTGGTTGGTTGCGTCCCACAGGAATAATGAAGGGGGGAGGATCGGTATATAGGCGATGAACGACTTTCCCGTTGACTTCCGCGACCAGATCGCATCCGGCAAATCGGCGCAGCCGATTTCTGCGGCTGCGCTAATCTTTTTAAAAAAATGAACAAACAAAACAATCTGCCCGTCGATTTTGAGGCGAAAACTAAAGGAAAGTCTGTTTACTCGATATCCGCCAGCGATCTCATGAAAAATTTCGCCGATGCAAAATTGATTGTGGATGACGCATTCACGGAGTCGGCATTTGTTAATAACTACGCGGCGAGAAAGTTTAAGTTACCAGCTCCACCCACCACCGGCACTCACGTCCTCGGCGCGATTTCGGGCGCGTTGTCTTGGATCGCCACGGAGGAATGCTAAAAATGAAACCTGAGACCGGAAACCTGAGACCGGAAACCAGCGCGCCCTTTCAAGTTTCAAGTTTCACCCTTCACCCTTTTCTTCAATGACCCTCGGCCTCACATCCACCGGCGTTAAAACAAAATCCGACGACCCTCTCGGCCTTCGCGCTGTCAGTTGCGCGTGTTGTAATCCGTGTGATGAATGTAATGCTTCTATCCCCTCATCAATTAGAGAGCTTGCTGATAATGCAACAGCGGAATCGTTTTCTATCAATGGAGAAAATCCGGAGCCGGAGGATTTTATTCGTTTTAGCGATACTAGTTGGGCTACAGTCGCCAACTCTTACGATGCAGGTTACGTTGATGGGTGCTTTCAATTTATTATTTATGCCGCTCCTAATGGCATCGCAGAAACTGGAAATCCAGAAATATGCGCATTCCCATTAGGTAGCTCAACTGTTACTGGGAATTTTACTATTAACGCGATAACTGGCTTTGATTACTACTACTACACTGATGGAGGTCAGACGCCCGTTCCCCCACCGATTGTTGTTTTTACATGAGGCCCGAAATTCTACAACGCCGCGCCCAAATGCTCGCCCGCTTCGGCAACGCCGCGCATCGCTTCGCTCGCGCAGGCTTCGCAACCACCCCACCCGAAGCACTCGCCACCCGCGAAGCAACGTGCCGCGCCTGTCCCGAATGGGACGCGCAGGCACTCAACGCCACGGGCCGCTGCCGCAAATGTGGATGCTCGACGTGGGCGAAGCTACGCATGGCAACCGAAAGGTGTCCGCTCGGCAAATGGCAAGCTGTTGACAAAACACCCGAATAAATGGCACGCGATCTTTTTATTGACACAACAAACCGCAGGCTGGCGACGAGCTTGACGAGCCTAGCACCGGCTACAACGCAACGCTTCGTGAAGGGCGACAACGGCGCGATCAATTTGTACTTTCTGGAGTCAACGGGCAACATAACGACTCCGTTTAATGTGATCGACTACACCGGAACGGATGTGAAATTCGGCGTAGGAAGCAGGACAGGCGTCCCAGCATCAGGCACGTTTACTCTCTCCTTCGGCGGCCAGACCAGTGGCGCGATAGGTTTCAGCGCGACCGCAGGCGCGATCTCGTCCGCTCTCAACTCGCTCTCGACAATCACCGCCGCAGGATCGGTCAGCGTGGACGGCACGATGGCAACTAATTTCGTTGTATCGTTCAACTCGGTCGGCACGCAGAGCGCGATCACAGGGAACTTCGCTCGACTCATTCCGACCACAACCGCGCTTATTGACGAGCGGCTTGTCGGAGACGCCACCAACGCCGAAATCCAAGAGTTGCAACTCCGTCTTGCTCCAGCAGTATACGAGCCGACATGGACGGATCTCGGAACGGCCATGACCGTCAGCGTTGCTACCACGATCACCGGATCGACGATCAACAACGAAGTGCAGCGGGTCTCATTTTCTCGACCTCCATATCAAGGAAGTTTTGTTGTCACCGTCCCAACCTACAACGTGGACATCAGTTCAACCGTTACGAATGGCGTGTTTATAACCCCCACCAATCACGGGCTTGCGTTGCAGCAGGTCGTTACATTAACCGGATTCACGGCACTGACCGGATACACGCAAGGAGATGTATATTTCGTAACTGCAATACCAAGCCAGACGCAGTTCATTCTCGGTTCGTCCACGATCACCACGGGCATAACAAGCGGTTCGGCAACGGTAACATCGGGTAGCATTGCATCAACGCTCTTGGCGCAAAGTGGGCCGCTACCTGCCTCAATAAGCGAAAGCGAATTTGAACTTGCATTGCAGTCACTTAATTCTATCGGCGCAAGCAACGTGACTGTGAGCGGCATTCAAGGCAAATATTTCGACCTCACATTTGGCGGCGCAAAAGGCTTCACCGACTTGCCAACTTTGGAGGTGCAAAGCGGCTTGGCCGCAGCACCAGGGAAGACAGCCGCTGTGGATTTCAACACGTTCGGCGTTCGCGATCTGCTTTTAAATGCCACCTCGGTCACGACCGAGATTGAGGTTGAACTCACGACCGCAGGCGAACGAAGCACGATAATTCTCCAATCCTGCACGCTGACCGAAGAACTCATCTCGCAAGGCGGTCTGAGCTAAGATGAACGGACATACTTTTCATACGTTCGTCGGAACGAGCGCACCAGCAGCGGCAGTATTAATCTCGTTCTCCGAGGCCGAGGCTTGGCTTCGCGTTGCTTCTCTCGTGCTTGGAATTTGCATCGGTTCGGTCTCGTTATACAAAATGCTCAAAGCAAAAAAACCATGAAAATACTATCTACAATCGTTGACTCACTTTCGCAGAACTCGACCTGGAGAGGGCTGATTTTAATCGCAACAGCGGCAGGCGTAAATCTATCGCCAGAGTTGCAGACGCAGATCATTGCCGCAGGACTTGGTCTTGTCGGTTTAATAAACGTAATTCGCAAAGGAAAATGAACGCCAAGAAAATTGCACTCTGGATGGTCTTGATTTCATTCGCGTTTCTAGGCATGGCGTTCTTGACTTCATGCGCTGGGTTTCAAAATCCTTCGCTATGCGTGAAGACCGACTACGGAACTCTCTGTTACGAATTACCGGACATCGAAGGCTTAAAAAAATGACCTACGACGAGCGAAGCGAGATCAACTTAGCAACGCTCCACCCTGCAATGCAAAAGGCCATGCGTGCCTTTCTAGGCGTTGCAAAGGTCATCTGCGCGAAGGTTGGTTGCGACGTTAAGATCATCAGCGGAACTCGATCCTACATGGAGCAAGATGCGATCTATGCTAAAGGCCGCACGATCCCAAATACATCGATTACAACACGGGCCAAGGCTGGATTTTCGCTCCATAATTTCGGGATTTCAGCGGATATCGGCATCCTTCGCGGCAAAGAATATTGCGGAGAGCATCCGCTCTACCACGAGCTAGGAACGCTCGGCAAATCTCTCGGCATGGAATGGGGCGGCGACTGGAAGTTCGTTGACGAACCGCACTACCAACTGCGTCCAGCATGGGCGAAAGGAATGACCGAGCGCGATATGCTCGCCAATTTACGAAACCGAGTATCTAAAAAAATAGACGTCCTTGCTTGAAAAAAAAGAAACAACCGACGGTCGAATCAGAGAGAACGGAGGCACTCGCAGAAGCGAAACGGCTTCTGTCGGAGCATTACGATTGTGGGTTCACCATCGTCTCGTGGGAGCAGGGAGGCGAGACGATGCACGGAGAATTCGTATTCGGTAACAAATACGCCGTCGAAGGACTCGCAGGCGACTCGTTCAGCATTTTATTTCCAGACGACGAAGAAGAAGAGGAGGACGAAGACGCATGAAAATGACACTTGAGTTTGACGAGACAGAAAGATACGAGCACGAGGTGGCCTGCAAAGCCATTGATATTCTCATCCTAGTGGATGACATAGACCAAGAGCTTCGATCCGCTTTAAAACACGAGAGCGGCGAATTTGCAAAGCTTGACGTGGACACGATGGAGGCCGTTCGCGCATGGATTTGGGAGCAACGAACCAGCCGGAACATTCCGGAACTTACATGAAAGGATGGAAAAAATGGATGGCAGTCGGATGCTCTCATGGCGATCAAATCGACCCTGATGCACGCAAGGCCGTCCTCGTGTTCAAGGAACGCTGGAAACCAGACACAACAATCCATCTCGGCGACTTCCTAGACCTAGCCGCCTTCCGCTCCGGTGCTATCTCAGACCCGAACTCAAGCGACCGCGCCGCGAGCATCTCGGACGACCTTTCCGCTGGCATTGATTTTCTGCACGAATTACGTCCGCAACATATTTTATTTGGAAATCATGAGGCCAGACTCTACAAACTCGCAGCATCGCCCAACGCGCTTGCGGCTCACGCCGCTACGCTGACCATCCAAGCGATTGAAAAAACCGCGAAGGAACTCAAGGCGCGGATATACCCATATCACATTCGGAGCTACTACGAGCTAGGTGGATGCAAATTTACCCACGGTTATTTTTACAACACGCAAGCCATCCGCGATCATGCGGAGACATACGGCCAATGCGTGCTGGCCCACCTGCACCGAGTCGGCTGGGAACGCGCACGCACGCTCGACGGCGCAAGCGGATATTGCGTGGGAATGCTGGCGCGTTTCGATATGGAATACGCTTCGACACGCCGCGCAACATTCGCCTGGTCGCAGGGATTTGCGTTCGGCTACTACAAGGACGACTCTATCACCGTAAATTTATGCGAACGAAAAATAAATCTGCCGTGGCTATTGCCAATGTAAACAAAGCTTGGTCGGCTTTCCTCGAAACGACAAAAGTCGAAAGCGAGAAAGAGCTTGAGGAGCAAGGCTGGAAGACCGTCCGCACTATTGCGGACGAGTCAAGCCTGACCGTAGCGGCTGTAACTTGTCGAGTTAATACTGCTATTAGCAAAGGGATACTTGAAGCAAAAAAAGCAACAATACGCACGGTTCAAGGCGTTCGCGAGGTAAAATTATACCGACCGATCTCAAAATAAAAAAGCCCGCAGATGCGCGTGGGCATTGGTTGAGCGAGTATGTAAAGACTTTTCCACAGATTTATTTTCGCACTTCGCGAATTATTTTCTTTTAATCTTTGAGGAGATGAAAGAAGGTTTGCACATCGAACGAGGGATGAACCCTCCGACGAAGAAACAAAATAGAAATACAAAAATGAAAATCAAAATTGCACTAAATACTAAAAGCCGCGAACTCTCCGACTCCCTCGAAAAGGTAAACGGTAAGGCTAGATCAGCCACAGCATCAGCCATGGACATCCTAAACGCTACAGAGATTTGCGAGAAGCGTCTCGCAGAGTTTGGAATATCTAAATCATCACGCATCGGAGCCGAGATGACATATACATCAGGCGGATCGGTTGCAAAATCCTACAAATACAAGCGGATCGCGAACGTAATCAAGGCCGTTCGGGGTGGCTCGTACTGGTATGTGACCAGCATAACCAAAGTCGAGCTTTGGCCAAATCAAGACGGCGGAAGCCGAGTCGGCCTAAACGCCGAGCAGGAAAAGATCGCTCTCGCCGGAGTCCGCGCAAAATTCTACAACATCTAAAATATATGGAACCTATCAATTTTCTCATCCTATTCGCAGTCTGCATCACCTCGGCATTCGCCGGTGGATACGTCCTCGGAAACCTCAAAGCCCACAGCGAGACCGAAAAGTCTCGCCGCTGGTGGATGAACCGCCAGATCCGCAGGGAGCGCGGGGAATGACCGCGGAGGAGAAACATGACGCCGAATGTGAGTTCACGCGC
>Ga0181348_1001385_pt1 | contig 10706 bp, 22 predicted proteins | sample Su13VDMM110DN_FD_130092 | JGI IMG/M metagenome (GOLD analysis project Ga0181348, IMG submission 130092) | Freshwater viral communities from Lake Michigan, USA - Su13.VD.MM110.D.N | ecosystem: Environmental > Aquatic > Freshwater > Lake | place: USA: Michigan | collected 2013-07-16
GATGTGATGCTTATTATTATTGATGTCTTTAAGGAAGAAGTATTGTATCCAGAACCAGGTAAATTTTATACATTCATCTATAATGCAAAAACTCCAAATATTGAATACGACCAACACCCACTGATTGCTTGCACTGATCTTCAAAAGTGGGGATTTAAGGGAATGAATTTTCATTGGAGAAAATATAGAAACTATACTTGGGAAGAAGTAGCAGGTAAATTACACGTCGTTCGCCCAAATGAACTTGACGAATTAATTGCACTAAGTTATGGAAAATTCCGTCTAAATAAATAAAAACCTTGTGCTAATGTTTAGAAGAGCAAGAAAATATATTCTAAACATCCTCTTTAGTGAGGAGGTAACCTGATGGCATTTAAAGGGGCCCCAGTCGGAAAGGGAGAAATAAATAGCGAACCAATTCAAACTAAAGTTGGAACAAGTCAAACAAATGTTTTTACTGCAACTTCAACAAAAGTAACTCAAGGAAATGATGGAAAAGTTAATGGTGGATTAACTACACTATATTATTCTAATAAACCAGATAACTATGTCCCAGCTGCAACTACAAAGGATGGGGGGAAAACTTGGACTTATCTAAAAGATTCTTCTGGAAAAAATGTTCTTGGTGCTGATGCAATAAATTCATTAAAAAGCGGAGCACTTAAGAACAATACACAGGCACAAATTGTAAGTTCTTCAACAAAAGCTAGCGTTCCAAAAGAAGATCGAAAGAACTTAGCAGATAGCGAAAAAAATAAATCAAATAGTCCAACTGGTGGAGACCAGCAAGGAGGTGCAACAAATCAAGATATTGTAACTGCATTAAAAGATGTTAAAGCAAGAACAGATTATGAAAGAAGTTTGGTATATCCTATTGGATTGCAATTAGAATATCAAGATTGTATAAAATTTTCAGTACTAAAATATTCTGCATCTGGATTAAATTTGGATGAAGCTTCTCGAAAGGATAGGAGAGTTTCTCTAAATGGAAATATACCTACAATAGTAGATACGAAAGATATTCTTACAACAATTACATTACCAATACCTGCAGGAATATCTGATTCAAATACGGTGGATTGGCAATCTAGCAGTTTGGATGAAATTACTAGAGGTTTAGCAAATATAGCACAGTCTACAATATCTGACGGTGGCCCTGCTGGCGCATCTGCTGCAGGAAAAGAAATAAACAATGTTTCCCAAAATTCTGCACAGTATAAGAGTGCTGCTGCATCAAAGTTTACCGAAGCGGCAATTGGAGCAAATGCCGGTATTCTTCAAAGGCAATATGGGGCAGTTATAAATCCAAATATGGAATTACTATTCAATGGACCTTCTCTAAGAACCTTTGGATTTACTTTCAGATTGTCGCCAAGAAGTCAACCTGAAGCAACTATAGTTAAAAAAATTATTCGTTATTTTAAGCAGGCAATGTCAACAAAAAGATCTAAGGCAACTTTATTATTGCAAGCTCCACATACATTTGCAATCTCATATCTATCAGCAAATAAACAGCACCCTTACTTGAATAAATTTAAAGAGTGTGCTTTGACTTCTTGTACTGTTAATTACACTCCAGATGGAAACTATTCCACATTTACTGATGGTTCAATGACATCATATGAGTTACAACTTCAATTCCAGGAACTTGTTCCACTCTTTGATGATGATTATGGCACAGATAACGACAATATAGGTTTCTAAAATGCCAAGTTACTTCCGACAAGTTCCAAACTTTGAATATGTCAGTCTTCTTCCTGATGCTAAGATAGGTGACTATGCTCCATTAAAAAATCTTTTTAAGAAGGGAAAACTTCGTGATGATATTTTTCAAGATTTAGCATTCTTTGAAAAATACCAAATTCAAGGAAACGACCGTCCAGATAACGTTGCGTTCAAAGTATATGATGATCCTACTTTAGATTGGGTAGTTCTTTTGTCAAATAATATACTTAATATTCAAACAGAGTGGCCCATATCCCAAGGTGATTTTGACAGATTTGTATTGGATAAGTATGGGAATTATGACACTCTTTACAATGGAATTCATCACTATGAAACAGAAGAAGTAAAGAATAGTCAGGGAGTCACAATTGTTCCAGCAGGATTAAAAGTTGATTCAACATACTCAGTAAGTTACTATGATTACTTTATTGATCAACCGATTGATACAGGAAATATTTCAGTTCCAGTAACTAACTATGAATATGAAGATAAATTGGATAATGATAAAAGAAATATCTACATTCTTAAACCAAGATACTTAAATGTTGTTCTGAATGATATGAAAGAACTTATGCCATATAAAAAAGGTTCCAGTCAATATAAGACTGAAACCCTTAAGACTGCTGATAATATCAGACTTTATTCTTAATCACTCTTCAGCAAGACGCTGAAAGTAGGAAAGAGCATCATCTTCATCTTCATCCACAGAATTAACTACGGGAAGTGAAGGAGATTTAGAACGAGCATAGGATTGCTCCAGTTCTTCTGCTACACGACTTTCAGCAGTAGGTGCTTGAGTATAGGACTCATAAACTTCCTCTTGCTCAGCAACTGCACGAGCAGCACTCTTCTGACCCAGAACACCCTTGAGACGACGCTCAAGATCTTCATAAGACTTGAATTGATCAGGAGCAACTACTGCAGCAAGAGAATACTCTTTCTTCCAGATTGTTTCCATTGCATCATCATCGTCAAGAAGAGGTGCCTGACGATCAAATTCAGACTTATCATAGTTCCAGTAACCATCCTTCTTCACAATCTTCAGTTTGAAGTTTGCACCTTGCCAGAAGTCAAAAGGATTGATAGGAGTTTCATCTTCAAATTCAGGTTGCATGGCTTCCATGACCTTATCAAAGATTTTCTTACCATACTTGAATAGAAAGACTTTACCTTCGTTACCAGGATTAGTGGGATCCTTTACAACATAAATGTTGGAATAGTAAGACAGTTTACGTTTCTGCTTACGAACAGTTTCCTTATTTGCTTCAGTACCTGTATTCCACAGTTCACGGTTGTATTCACCAAGAGGATCCTTACCACCAATGGTAGTCAGTGAATTCTCAATGTACCAACCACCAGGACCTTGAAAGGCATGGGAATACATCTTTGCCCAGGGGAGTTCTTCTCCATCAGGAGCAGGAAGGAAACGAATAACTGCGAACCCGTTACCAGTTTTATCCACCTCTGGTTTCCAGAGACGATCATCAGCACCACCAGAAGTAGTACTCATCTTCTCAACTTCTTTAACCAGTTTCTGGGTTAAAGAACCAAGAGAAGATTGCTTTTTAAGATTTTCAAATGACATTTGTGTACCTCGGATTAATAGGATTTGGCTTTTGTGTACTTCGTTATTCTACTCGTTAGAGTCGTTTTTGTCAATCTGTTCTTTCATCACTTCAAGCATTTTGCACATGTTGTTAAAAATCACATTCATATCTACATCAGGAGAAAGACCCATCATTGCAGCAGAACTTGAAATTTTTTCTTTCATTTTCTGTGCTTCTGGGTCATCAGATAGACTTAAACGTGTATAAAGAATTTGTTGTTTGCTGAGAAGTTTATCCAGAAGATCAACATGGCGAATTTTTTCTTCCTTCGTCATCGTAGGAAAACTAAAAACACTTCCGTAGATTTCATCTTGCAGTTCAGAGATTTCAGTCATCTCTGCACGGACAATATCAGAACTAAAAAAACTCATGAACCCTCAAGAATAACTTCTTTCAAAATTTTACGATAACGAAATACATCAATATTTAGAAACGGATTATATTTTTTGATTTTCATACTGACGGATTCCCACACTGGGTCCTTCAGTTTCTTATCAAAATTATTTCCGTACATGAATATTTTATCATAGATGACCAGTGTTTCCAAGCTAATCTTCCCACTTAGGAACATTTTTAATAGTACTGGATGAGACTTGGAGCAATCAAATACTTCCTCAAATTTATGTTGAGAAAAGATTTGTTGGGATTCTTCTTTGAACAGATAAGAGAGTGACTGAACCTTCTTTTGCCACTCTTTATATCTTGTTTCACCTTCTTTCATAATCTCACCAATCCATAATGATTGCGGATCACTGCAAGAAACAAAATTAGCAACAAAAAAATCTACTACTTCTTGATCTGATTTTTGTCTTACTACTTTCTCAAACCAAAATCTATCTTTGCGTTTGTAGAAAGATTGTACTGTTGCGCGACTTTTACCACAATACTTGTGATAATCATATGATTCTTTCGTAAAATGATTTTTTAGAGAAAGATAGCACTTATAGGAATCAAACGGCATCATTCAAAAAAAGTAATATAGGGATTTTTTACCGGGGAAATTTTTCCCCCTAAAATGGAATTAAAAGACTAATTTCGCACGGGAAGTCTTCTTCAGAAAGTTAAGCTCCATTGCTTCATACTTAATCTTTTCTTTCAATGGTTTTGAAATCAGTTTGGGTACTGATTCTACATCAAGATTATTCTTCTCACAGAAGTGAATAATTGCATCAATGTAACTCATCTTCTCCTCACTATGCACAAGAGTTTCAATCTCCTGCGCAAAACGAGTGGGACAGAAAAATTTACCTTCCAGTACCTTTTCTAATTCATTCTCCATTCTCTGCCCCAGTATTGTGATGTACAAATTCTTTAATATAACGAACTAATAACTTAATATAATCCCCTTTGTTCCTTTTGTCAAATACCTTGACTTCTCCACCAGGAGTTACCATGATAGTGATAAGTTTTACAACGGGAATTTTAGTAAGTTCGTAATATGCAGAAGCATAAAACATCTCTTGCACAAAGTAGTTTTCCAACCATTTTTCTGGTTTGATTTTACCAGATGTCTTAAAGTCTATAACTGCCAGTTCTCCTTCATATTCTGCGATACAATCAACTCTACCTGCTAATCCCAGGTATTCTGAGTACAGAGTTCTCTCAATCGCATGAATATTATTTATCTTATCAAGATATTCCTTCGCATGAAGAAACATATACTTACTTGCTGGTTGGTAATTATTCCAATCCAGTTCTTTATTTTCCAAATAATCTTGACAGACTTGGTGATAGTCAGTACCCCTTGCAGTCGCAATACGAGTAATCTTATTTGCTTCCTCAATTCCAACACGCTTTCGCCAATCAATAAAGATTTGACGGTTGTAGAAACTTGTCACAGAAGTAATAGAAGGAACCCACTGCCCATCAGGAAGATTGTACAGTCGGATACCATTCGTTTCTTTCTTTTCTAATTCAAGATCACCTAAGTAATTATGATGAATAAAACTCATAGATTAGATTCCATTTTAGCAATAAGGTATTCTTTCACTAATCCAGAGCGAACAATATCTTCTACTCCAAATTCAATAATATCAATAGATGGCATAATGCGAAGAACTTTCATGAAATCAACGATTCCATTCTTCTCATTTGTTTTTTGGAGATCAGATTGTGTAGCATCACCACAGAACATAATCTTTGAATTCTCACCAACTCGCGTAATTATACTATCAAGTTCGTGAAAATTCAAGTTTTGGAATTCATCAACAATAATAATAGAATTATCAAGAGTTGTTCCACGAATGAACGAAGTACTCCAGAAACTAATTGTTCCTTGAGTTTTGAGATTGCCATAAAGCATTTCAAAGTCTGCTTCAGTTGGCAACTCAAACATATACTTCACCATATTCTTGTAGGGAATTTGATAAAGGGAAGACTTGTCTTCATGATCGCCAGGAAGAAAACCGATTTCACGAGTTGCAACCAAAGAACGAACAATATAAATTTTTTCATATGGACTTTTTTCATCTAAAACATCTTTCAATGCATTATAAAGTGTGATGAAAGTTTTACCTGTACCAGCACACCCATATGCAACAAGATTCTGTTGAGACTTATAACAATTAAATAACTTTTCCTGATTTTCTGTGAGAGGTTCAATCTCTCTCATAATATCAGTGCTAATTGGTTTCTTTCTCTTCATTTGCCTGTTGCTCATTCCAAATGGAACAGGACTCTTTTGACTATTTTTTCTAGTTGCCATGACAATTCAAACAGGTTTTACTTTAGAACCGGGCATTTTTGATGCGCGATGAAGAACATCATTCCATCCTGGATGTGATTTTTTAAGTCGATCATAAACTTCACCTAACTCCCCAGATGATGGACAAGTAGATGGATCAGACCAATCTCTATCCCAATCACTATTATTCATTTTCCATTGTTCCCAGTCATGAACACTCAGAACCACTTCCTTTTGTTCACCAGTGACTTTATTATAAACCGGATATGTTGCCATTTATTAAAATAATATGTAAATTTATTTATTCTATCATAATAGAGCGTTGATATTCGCAAGGTTCACATTGCTCACGAGTCCATTCAAGAGCAGCAGATACTGCAGGAAACTGACAAGTAAAAATACAACGAATTGCTTCTGCAATATCCATATGTTCCTTCTGTGTTCCGTGTGCAGAACGCAAATCAATATAGTGTATCCAGGACCTTACTGAGCCAGTCATATAGAGTCGTGTGGGCGTTGCTAAGGGCAATACGAACCTTGCACACTCCTTTGCTACTCCTGCCTCCAATAGACGATTGTAGAGGTTCTGGGCAGCAGTAAAGTGATCCTCTATCTTTGAGTAGAGACTTATTATAAGGTCTGCTGGAAGGTCATCTGTGGAGTTCTGGCGGTTCTTTGTATCCTGCCTACGAAGTTCGGGAAGAGGAATCGTAGAAGTCAGAAGATTTGTATCTGCATACCTTTGAGAGAATTCTTGAAATGTGAAACTCCTATGACGCAAGATTTGTGCTGCAATACCACGAGTTGTGTTAATCTCCACAGTCATTGATGCTTGCTCAAAGATGCTCCAATGCTGATGCTTAATACAATACTTAAGAAGTCCAGAGAAGTTATCATTCTCTTGGTTATTTGGGTTACTAACACGAGCACAGTATGCCATATGCTTCTCTGCATCTGGCGTAACTGAAATTAGTTTAACATCTTGATTCATATTAGTCATTGTCGTCGTCATAAAATACTTCGTCGTAATCAGTAAGGTGTTGAGAAACTTGTTCATATTGTAGAGGATTTTCCTCTGGATAAACTTCTGTCTTAAGTTCATCAAGAAGCATCTCTATATTACTAATAAGCAATTTGAGTTTTTCTTTATCCATAAGTTATGAAAGGTTTCAATAATTTTACATAAAAAAAAGGGGTCTGTCAAGACCCCCGAATATTATCTCATTGCCATTGCAAGTTTTGCCTGATGCTTACGGTGTTCTTTTTCTTTTTGTTGCTTGATTAAAATAAGTTGCCAGTTGTTTTTGATTTTCATTAAGGTGCTCCTTTACTTTATGGGTATTGGTGCGTTCCTTCCCTTATTGGTACTTCCGTTTGCTATTTGCGAATAGCAAATGAACGTTTGGATATTTATTAATTTTATTTTGTATAATAGACTACCGTTCTATGTAACTCAAAGTATGAGTTTGTGCAAAAAGTTGCTCAATAATTATATCACATCCAATCTTTGGATTGCAATCACCACAAGTATAAACATCTACTGATGCCTTACCTTCCTCAGGCCAAGTATGAATTGAAATATGACTTTCCGATAGCAAGCATAATACTGTAACTCCCTGTGGTTCAAATTTCTTAGAGATAGTCTGAACCACAGTAGCACCGCTTGCAATTGCTGCATTTTCAAGAAGATCTATAAGACATCGCTCGTCATCCAAAAGAACGAACGAGCACCCATATAAGTTAAGTAAATAGTGCTTTCCCATCAGTCTATAGGATTCTCCTCTGCTTCTTTAATCAATGAACTCACAAGTTCTTCTGTTCCGTCCATTGTTTTTACTACAAAGAGAGGAGACTTCATATACTTTTTAATCTTCTTATATTTCTTCAGCAACTTCTGAACTTCACTATTTTTTATTGGCAGATCAAACTCCACCTTATCAAATCCTTCACTCATTTTCTTTTCTTTTTATCGGGCGATTTATATCCCCAAAGTCTTGGGTTTGTTCTTCCATAACCAAAGTCAATTTTCTTGACTGCACCAGCACCATACTTGTCATAATACATATCAAAAATCTTTACGTTTCTACCACGACAAAGATCCATATGTGTTTCTTCATTCACTTCATACCAAATTAATTTGGCATCACTTGGAAATGATGGATCCTTGACTTTTTGTAAAGTAGTTTTTTCTAAAAGAATATCACAACCATATAAGGCAGGATTTGTAGTTTTTTCTTCTGACTTATTCTCTGCCATTTTTTCCTCCGCAACTACACTCACGAACGGCCGCCCCAAGTAATATCTGGATATGCCTCTTTTACATTATCAAAATTAATCTTATATTTATCAGAAAGTTTTCCATCCTTAACAAGAATTAGAATTTCCGCTTCTTTAGGATGTAGACCCTCTAAAATATTAATAAACATCATCTCACGGCGAACGGTTGTGAGTGTATCGTTGCCACCTTTTACAAAGTGATAAAGGTTTTGATATTCTCTACGAAGAGAGGTTCTTCCCCGTCCATTTAAATCTTGTCCTGTTGCAGACTCTCCACCCCTTGCTTCTCTTGCAAGATTTTCTGAAAGAGACCCAGAATATACTGTCTGCTCAGTAGTTCCCGCATAAGGAACATCTCCTTCGGGAAGAAGCGAGATTACAGTTTCATCAAAATTCCAAATAAGAATTGATTTTACCGAATCATGTTCATATGTTTTTAGAACTTCCACTTTCTTCGCATTAGATCTTTGCTTTGAAGCAAGTTCTAAAATTTCAAAAACAAAAGGATTTACTGGAAGAGTTTCAATTGGTTTTTCAGTGGTTGTCGTCGTCTTCTTCGTCGTCGTAGTCATAATCGTTCTCAAACCTCACGGCTAAAATTTCATCTGGAATTACATTTCCATTTTCATCAAACATCTCAGGATGCATATTAATTGAAGAATAATAATTCTTTTCAACTACATACTGTTTGAGCATCCATCCTAGCACACCTCCAATAAAAAAGAACATCACAGAAATTAATGTTCCTAAGGTGAGAGTTACTGCTAACATTGTTATTCTCCAGAGAGTTATTTTTTTCCAATATCAAAGTGAAATTCTATAAAGAAATGAAACTCTCTCTGGAGGAGAGAAATCATTTTACCAAACTTCACTTGAAAAGTCTTTGGCTTTGATGATTTCTTCCTCCTATTTCTAAGTAATAACTCAACCCCCCGATTAATTTCGGGTTCTGAGTTATTTAGTTTGCTTTTTCTTTCTTCCTGGTCGTCTATCATGATTGTATCTCCAGGCATCTTCAAGAATACCATAAAGGTAATTTCTTATTTTTCTTGCTTGTGGTTTTGGAATGTGACCATATCCTTCACGAAGTTGTTTGTGAACATCATCAGCACCACCTTCAAGATATTCATCAAGATCCATCACCAAATTACTCAGTTCATTAGCAGTATTACTTTCAATAAACTCTTCAACTTCTGCTTTTCGCACTCCCTTTACTTTCAGATATTCATAAAAATTTAAAACAAACTTTCCCTCAAAGGCAAAGTCAATTGCTTTTTCAACATCAAAATAAACTTCGTGAAAAGTACTTTCCATTAAACTAATTTTTGCTCCTGAAGATATTGAACTGTGTCTGAGCAACCACCAAGATGTTCTTGGTCGTTTAAAACAATCTGGGGGAACGTAGAACCTTGTCCGAACTGAGTATAAAAACCATCACGGTCAAAGTGCTCACCAAGATTGTAGACAACATGTTCAAGGTTTGCTAATTGTAGCACCTGTTTAATTTTGCTGCAATAGGGGCAACCATCTTTTGAGTAAACTGTAAATTTCATAATACTAACTTGCGTCGTTTCTTCTGGGTCTGTAGATATAAAGGTTTTGTGGTTTTTCTGGTTTCATCCACTCATATAATTTATAAAGTTTTTCTTCTGTAAAAAATTCTTGAAAACAAAACCAATCTTCCCATTGAGTGTGTCCTTTGGATTGATTGCAAGAATGACAACATGACACTACATTTGTTTTAATATCAAGTCCACCTTTACATTGTGGAATGATATGATCCAGTGTGATATTTTCTTCTGAGTCACAATAGGCACATTTATGCTCCCATTGTTCTTTTATACTTTTTCTCCACATTCGTTTTGCTTCTGCTTTACTTGTTGTTTCTAAATTAAACAGATAGTCCTTGAACGAATGTAGAGGAACCATAAGTAGTTGCAACTGTAATTATGTATTAAAGATTCATACTCTAAAAGGTTCTTGCTGTCTTTCTGGCAATTTGATTTGTGGTAGTTGATTAATTTTCTCAACCATCCATTCATCTTGATGCTCTTGATAAGGTTTGGTATTGATGGAAATTTCATTAGTAGGAAGTGCTTTGGGCATTTCTACATCAATCACTGGACTCATGAGTGTTTTGTTTTTTACAATTTCACGATTTGGTGCATCCATATACATAATCATTCTTGCATCTTCAAAATTCCCACAATCACAAATCTTTCTTCCAGTCCTTCTTTCTCTTACTGAGAAGTAATCTTCAGTATTATACTTGTTCATTTTTTTGAAGTCTTTTGATTATTATAGCATAAAAAAAACTACCCCATATAGGGGTAGTTTTTTTTATGCTATAATAATCAAAAGACTTCAAAAAAATGAACAAGTATAATACTGAAGATTACTTCTCAGTAAGAGAA
>Ga0181348_1001389_pt1 | contig 10698 bp, 8 predicted proteins | sample Su13VDMM110DN_FD_130092 | JGI IMG/M metagenome (GOLD analysis project Ga0181348, IMG submission 130092) | Freshwater viral communities from Lake Michigan, USA - Su13.VD.MM110.D.N | ecosystem: Environmental > Aquatic > Freshwater > Lake | place: USA: Michigan | collected 2013-07-16
ACATGGCAGACGGCAACGAACTCAAGCGTCCAGAGAAGTTCTTTGGACTTCATTCTCACTCGGGTTTCAGCACTTTCGATGGTCTCGGTTACCCTCAGGAGCACATCGACTTCTGCCTTGAGAACGGCCTTGACGGCTGGAGCCTGACCGATCACGGTCAGATGAACGGATTTGGTCATGCCTGGGGGCACGCTGACAAGCTGAGGAAGGCTAGGAAGAATATCAAGTTTATCCCTGGCTGCGAGATGTACATCCATCCGGATCTCAACGCTTGGCAGTCTGAGTATCATGAGTGGCAGCAGCTCAAGCGCGATCGTAAGAGCCATGCGAAGGCGAAGGAGCGGCCCGAGAGCATCGTGACTCCGATCATCGCTCTCACCGATGAGAACGACGAGACGATCGGTATCGACACTGACGCTTCCGCCCTCACGATCGAGAACGAGGACGAGACAAAGTCTACGAAGCACTTCAACCCTATCAACCGTCGTCACCACCTTGTTGTCCTGCCTCGTCACAGTAAGGGACTTGAGAAGCTCTTCGGTCTTGTGAGCCGTAGCTACTCTGAGGGCTTCTACAAGTTTCCCCGCGTTGATCTCGCGATGCTCAAGGAAGCGCAGGAGGATGACAACTTCATTGTCTCGACGGCTTGCGTCGGTGGTCCTCTCGCGTTTGAGGTCTTTCGAGAGCTGCAGGAGCACAGCTTCGATAACTTGAACAGCCACCTTCTCGACGATTCGTCCATCATGGAGCGCGTCATCAATCGAGTCGGTAATTCTTTCGACGGTCTAGCTTGGGCTGTTGGTCGAAAGAACGTCATGCTTGAGCTGCAGTTCAACCGTCTCCCGGCTCAGCATATTGTCAATCGTGCCATTATGGAATTTGCGAAGCGTCAGGGAATGACTGACCAGCTCGTGGTCACCTGCGATTCTCACTACGCCCGTCCTGAGCACTGGAAGGAGCGTGAGATCTACAAGAAGCTCGGGTGGCTCAACTACACCGATCTTGACCCCAACTCGATCCCAAATAGCAAGGATCAGCTGAAGTGCGAGCTCTATCCGAAGAACGCATCCCAGGTCTGGGACGAGTTCCTGATCTCCCGAGGGACAGACGATTTCTATCGAGGTGAGGAGGATCTTATCCGCAATGCTGTCGAACGCACCTGGCATCTCGCCCATGAGGAGATCGGAGACATCCAACCTGATCGGTCGGTGAAGCTACCGAGCTACGTCATTCCGAAGGGTAAGACTGCGAATGAAGCACTCGAGGAATCTGTCGATCTTGGTCTCAGGTCCAAGAGCTTCCATACAAACCCAGAGTACGTTGAGCGCGCAAAGTACGAGCTCGATGTTATCAAGCAGAAGGATTTCGCGTCCTACTTCCTCACGATGAAGGAGATCATCTCAGCGGCGAAGGAGCAAATGTTTGTCGGCGTCGGCCGTGGCTCCGGTGCTGGGTCTCTCGTCTGCTACGTTCTCGGTATCACAGACGTTGATCCAATCAAGTATGGCCTTCTTTTCGAAAGATTCCTGTCTCCCGATCGTGAGGGTCTTCCTGACATCGATACTGACGTTGAGAGTCGTGATCTGCTTCTCTCAATCCTGCGTGAGAAATTCGGGGGGGAGAACATCATTCCAATCTCGAACTACAACACCTTCAAGCTCAAGACGCTCATCCGCGACGTATCCCGACTTTACGACATCCCGCTTGAGGAGGTCAATGAAGCTCTAAAGACGGTCGAACGTGAGGTCATGAACGCAACGAAGAAGACTGGGGACGATAAGAATCTCTTTGTCCTGACTTTCGAGGACTCTTACGAACACTGTGAGGTCTTCCGAAACTTCATCGACCGGCATCCACGGGTATCAGAATCTATCAAGGTCCTGTTCAAGCAGAACAAGGCGTTAGGTCGGCACGCTGGTGGTGTCATCATCTCAGAGCGTATTGCTGAGCGGATGCCGCTCATCATGGCCAAGGGGGAGCAGCAGACTCCGTGGGTCGAAGGTATGAACTACAAGCACCTCGAGATGCTCGGGTGGGTGAAGTTCGATCTGCTGGGGCTTGAAACGCTACGAACGATCCGTCGAACGATCGAGCTTGTCCTCCAACGGCATCATGGAATCAAGAACCCAACCTTCCCGGAGGTCAAGAAGTGGTTTGACGAGCATATGGCCACAGGCACGATTAATTTTGATGACCAGAAGGTGTACGAGAATGTCTACCATGAGGCAACATCTCGAACTCCAGGCGTGTTCCAGCTCACCAGCAAGGGTGCCCAACGTCTCTTCCAGAACGCAAAGCCACGATCGATCATTGACATTGCAACACTGACATCGATCTTCCGTCCCGGTCCGCTTGCTGCAAAGGTCGATAAGCTCTACCTCGAGGCGAAAGCGAATCCTCGAAGCATCGATTACAAGCATCCACTCATCAAGCAGGTTCTCGAGCCGACGTTCGGATGCATCATTTTTCAGGAGCAATTGATGCAGCTCTGCAACGTGGTGGCAGGGTTCCCGAAGTCGGAGTGCGACAAGGTTCGAAAGAACATCCTGAAGCGTCAGGGCGGTAACCCTGAGGAGTCGATGAAGAAGGCAAACGCGATGAAGGAAAGCTTCGTGACCGGCGCAGTGGGCAATGGAATCAGGGAGTCCGTCGCTTCGAAGCTCTGGGACGACATTCTCTTCTTTGCAGGATACGGGTTCAATCTCTCCCATGCGCTGGCATACGCTATCGATTCGTTCTACTGCGCCTGGCTTCTCACCTACTACGAGTCCGAGTGGCTCTGCGCATACATGGAGTCAATGATCGGTAACCCGGACAATCGCTCTCAGGCAATCTCCGATGTGAAGAAGATGGGATACGAGATCGGCAACGTTGATATCAACCTTTCCACGAACCAGTGGTCTGTCGATTCAGAGCGCAAGCTGCTCATCCCATCGTTCAACACGATCAAGGGCGTGGGCGAGACTGCGATCGATGAGATTGTCGCGTGCCGTCCCTACGGTAGCATCGAGGAGATGCTCTGGAAGGCGGATGGGCAGTGGCGCACCTCGAAATTCAATCGTCGTGCCCTAGAGTCGCTCGTCAAGGCTGGAGCTTTTGAATCGATGAAGGTCGTCGGCGCTGGCAAGCAGTTCTCTTCCTGGAAGCAGATGCACCATGTCATCATCGAAAACGCGGATGAGATCAAGAAGTGGGCGAAGAAGGATCCACAGCGCGGCGTCAAGAAGTTTCGTGAGCTTGTCATTGAGACCGAGGGCATGCCCGAGTGGACTCGCCGCGAGATGGCGCTCATGCAGATCGAACTCTCTGGTAAGATGGATCCGCTCTCACTCGTGTCCCCGGAGCTTCGCCAGAAGTTTAGTGATAAGGAAGTCAGTTCCATCGATAGCTGGGAGCGCCTTGATGTCTACTGGTTTGTCATTGTCGGTGCAACCGAGAAGAAGACGAAGAACGGAAAGCCGTACCTGATGCTTCAGGTGATGGGTGAGGCTGGAAACATGGAAAAGATGTTCATGTGGGACTGGGACGGTAAGATTAGTTTCGAGCCATACACTCTTTGCGTAGCCGAGGTGGATCGCTCCGACTTCGGGTTGGCGACAAAGGGTAAGAAAATCAAGGTTATGTGAGGAAAATCATGAGAATTCTATATTCGTTCTGGGGGTTTGTGACCCCATTCGAGAAGCAGACTGTTTCGAACACCCCCGATCACTATCGAGGCGGTCGCGTCGATCTGGTCGATGAGATGCAGGGTCGTGGCCACACAGTTGTGCAGGTCCAGAAGCGTCGAGATGATGAACCCTATCCCGGGATCGATTACAACGACTCCGGATTCCCAGAGGGTGATGTTCTCTTTGTCGAGTGGCGGTGGCCCACCTGGAAGAATGATGTAAGCGTCGGAGGGGATCGAGCGACAGAATCGGATTATCGACGTCAATGTGCGCTCCTTGATCACTATCATGCGAAGGGAACGCCCATCATCATTCATGATGGTGACCTCAAGATGACCCCCGAGGAGGAGCTTCGTTGGCCGCACGCGCTCCTTGCAGACGCTTGCGTTAAGCCACACGAGCAGACCCGACCCAGGATCTCGATGCCGTGGGCCTCCTCGGCGCGTCGGCTCTTCAAGCCTGTTGAGTATTCCTACAACTACACCTACGTGGGCAACAACTACGACCGGGACCCACAATTTCGGAAGTACTACTCCGCCCCGAGCCACTCACTCAGGATCCGGGGCATTCAGACAAAGGTGTGGGGTAACTGGCTCGATCGAAGCCCGGAGCGAAAGGACCCGAAGTTCCTGCTGCAGGAGAATCCGCATGTTTCTTTCGGAACTCGTCTTGCTTACAAGGAGATCTTCGGCGTCATCAACAACTCTATCGCCGTGACCCACATCACCCGCGATGATTACACGCCTTACGGCAACATCACGATGAGATTCACCGAGGCAATCCAGGCGGGTGTCGTGTCACTCATCCCGAACGAGTACGTTCACGCCAGGCCCATTGGCTTGGGAGAATTTCTTGTCAATGATCCCGGTGACGTTGTTCGCGCCGTGTCACGACTCGCCCAGACGACCGTCGCTGAGCGAATTGATATCATCAACCTTCAGGAAGAAGCGCTACGAAAAGTTGTGGATTTTAGTCCAGCGCATAAGATTGATATGATCGAACAACACGCAAAGCGAGGTTAAGATGCTAATCGCCCTTGAGGGGCCCGATATGGGAGGAAAGACCCAGATTGCCGCTGAGCTTTCCCGACAGCTCGGGGTTCCTGTTTTCAAGAATTCAGGTGAGTGGTTCACCGACCTTCGTGATCCGAGTTACTTCAAGAATCTGCTGACGTATGGCGCAACTTTCCTGGCTGATTTTCTCTGCCAGACAAGGGCCAGCGCAATCATGGATAGGAACTACGCATCAGAGTGGGTCTATGCAAGGCACTTCGGCCGTGAGACAAACGATGAGGTTCTTCGCAAAGTTGACGAGAAGTTTGCTGAGGCCGGTGGTAAGATTGTCATTTGCCGCCGGAAGAGCTATAATGGGATACGTGACGACCTCCACAGTTACATTGACTCTCACGAGCTCAAGGGGCTTGACAGCCTCTATCAGGAATTCGAGAAGTGGACACGGTGCGAGGTCCTTACGATCTGGGTTGATGACGAGAATCTTGAGCGTGAGACGCTCGAAATCAGGGAGTGGTTAAGGGTATGAACAGCTACGGTAATTTCACCCACGCTTATGTTGATCTTTGCCGACAGATTCGTGATGAGTCCGAGTTCATCTCGGCCCCGCGTGGCATGAAGATCAAGGAAAAGTTGGGAGTGCAGTTTAGGATCAAGAATCCTCGTGATCGCCTTCCATACATCGAAGCACGTAACTTCTCTCTTTCGTACTTCGTGGCGGAGACACTGTGGTACATGAGTGGGGAAGACTCCACTGAATGGATCTCCCATTACGCTCCCTTCTGGAAGGAAATTAGCGATGACGGTAAGACCGCGAACTCGGCTTACGGTGCTCGGATCTTTCGTCGTCATGATCGGATAGGAAACAACCAGATCGTTCAATGGGATTACGTGAAGGAGGAGCTCCGAAAGGATCCCGACAGTCGGCGCGCCGTTATCCACATCAGGACTCCTGATGATTCCGTCCACGCTTCGAAGGATGTTCCATGCACCCTTGCTCTGCAATTTTTCATTCGAGAGAGCAAGCTTCACCTTCACGTCAACATGCGATCGAGTGACATCATCCTGGGAATCGCTTACGATATCCCCGCTTTCACAACTATGCAGGAGGTTCTTGCCAATGAGCTCGGTGTCGAACTCGGAGAGTACGTTCACACGTCAAATTCTCTCCACTGTTATGAGCGTGACTTCCAGATGCTGGACGCGATTGCGAATTCAAGCGACAATCTTGGTCGTCCGATGCCAGCCTATCCTCAATCTTTTCCAATAGACAACTTGATGAGAGTCGAGAGTCAGGTACGTACGTTGACAGAGGGGGAATTGAGGGACGGGCTTCCGTTTCTTTCCCATGAGCCCAGCGATCAGAACGATGATCTTGAGTCTTGCAAGCTCATCCTCGATTGGAAGGAGATCCTGATGTCTTTCCGAGCAAGAAAGCTAAAGGATCATCAGCTTACCCGACGCCATATCCTTAGCACAAAGTTTCAAGGTTACCATTTTTTCACGAGGTAGAATATGAATAACAAACGCGCCCTTGTCACGGGCGGATGCGGTTTTATTGGTTCTCACGTTGTTCGTGAGCTTGTCGCTCACGATTACATCATCGACATCGTCGACGACATGTCCAACGGAACTCTTGACTCTCTTGAGGGCATCGAGTTTCGCGCGGTCCCAGCTGATCTTGTCACCTCCTTTGAGGTCAGGCACCCTGAGACCGAGAGGGCTTCGGGATCTGTTCTCGTTATCGAGGGAGATTTTGCCCATCGCAATATTCTTGCGCGGGCGGCGGTGGGCTTGTACGACGTTGTCTTCCACCTCGCTGCGATGCCACGTGTCGAGTACTCGGTCCAGCATCCAGTTGAGTCGAACGACCTCAACGTCACTCGAACTCTCGCCCTTCTCGATTCTATTCGCGGCGGGGACACCAAGTTTATCTTCTCCTCATCCTCCGCGATCTACGGTGAGATCGATCAGCTACCAACAAACGAGTTCTCCCCATCAAACCCGCAGTCCCCATACGGCCTGCAGAAGCGGATGATCGAGGACTACCTAACCCTCTTCGGCCGCCTCTATCAGCAGCGAAGCGTGTGCCTTCGGTACTTCAACGTCTACGGTCCCGGACAGGACGGAAAGTCTCCATACTCCACAGCGATCGCAGCTTGGTGCTCCGCCCTGAAGGATGGACGCTCTCTTAGGTCTGACGGTGACGGCTACCAGACACGTGACCTTGTTTTCGTGAAGGACGTCGCCCGCGCGAATCGTATGGCAGCTGAATCCCAACATGACTTCCGGGGTCATTCTCTCAACATTGGCTCCGGCAATTCACTTTCCAACAATGAGGTGCTTGATCTTCTGAATCTTAAGTTCCCAAATATCGACGTGATCACCGCAGGGGCTCGCCCTGGTGACGTTCGCGATACTCTAGCCGATGTGAGCAACGCAAAGAGCGTTATTGGGTGGGAGCCTCAGGTGCAGTTCAATGATGGACTTCGTGCCACTCTGGACTGGTGGGGGCTGAATGGGTCAAGCACCTAAGCAATCTTGGGTCACAAAATCTACCTATGAGGTAACTCCATGGGGAGAATGCAAATCCTGGAACACGCTGCACGGCATTAGCGGGAAGATGATAAAGATTCATGAGGGAAAACGAACCAGCTTGAAGTTTCACAGGATAAGAAGTGAGGTCTTTTTTATCCTATCAGGGGTTGTCTCTGTCGATTTTGGCAGCTCCAGGACGATCTCCACGCCTGAGAAGTATCCCATGCAGAACAAGGTCCTTAGGACAGGAGACGTGCTGAACATTCAATCTGAGTGTCCGTATCGCTTAACTGCCCTGGAGGATTGCACCATCATCGTGGTTGGAGATAAGGACGAATGCGATCCCGTTAGAATAGAAGACGACTATGGGAGGTCCAATGTCAATAAACCCTGAGTTCATTATCTACACTGGCCCGATGTGGGGGTCGAAAACAACTCGTCTCATAGCCGCGATGGAGCGTCTCAAGCTCCAAGGTCGTAAGGTCATTGCCTATAAGCCCACCATGGATTCTAGGTACTCACTCTCGCAGATCTCGACTCATTCAGGAGCCAGCTGGCCTGCTCACTGTGTCAGTTCGGGAGAGACGCTCTGGAACCACTACAGCTCCCACTCTGGTCACATTGACGCCGTAGCCATAGATGAATCTTTCATGATAGATGGAGTGTCCTCTGCGGTGCTCCAGATCATACGGAGGGGCACTACGGTCATGGTCGCCAGCTTGGATCTAAGCGCAAGATGCAAGCCGTTCGAAGAGATCGAGCGCATGATGCCCTACGCGACAAGGATCGAGAAATGCCCTGCTGTCTGCCCGGTTTGCGGAGAGGATGCTTTCTACACTGCCAAGCTCAGCGATAGCCCGGTGGAGATCGAGGTCGGAGGTAAGAACCTCTACGAGCCTCGTTGTTTTCGCCACCATCCAATCATGTGTAATTCCAGCTATTGTGTGGAATAATTTAGGTGTAGAGGGAATTATGTCTATCCTTGAACCATCGAGCGTTGATCTTATCATCTATCACAAAAACTGCACCGATGGTTTCGGATCCGCTTACGCAGCGTGGAAGCTCCTTGGTGATCGAGCTGAATACCACGCAGCGAAGTACGGTGATCCCCCACCTGATGTGACTGGGAAGAATGTCCTGGTGGTCGACTTTTCATATGATAACGCGACCACGAAGAGACTCATAAAGGAAGCAAAGGGGCTCCTCGTGCTTGATCATCACAAGTCCGCGATGGTGGAGCTGCACGACGTTTCATGCACTCACTTTGATATGAACCACAGCGGTGCGATGCTCTCATGGAAGTTCTTCCACCCTGGTAAGGAGCCCCCTCGGATGATACGTCATATCGAGGATCGCGATCTCTGGAAGTGGGAGATTCCGTACTCGAGGGAATTTGCGGCCGCCTTCGATATGGTGCCCTTTGATTTCGATGAGTTTGAAAAATACCTCGATGACTCTGCGGTGGATGCCGCCCAGGAGCGTGGAGCCTACATCCTCGCCTACTCGAAGACGGTGATCTCCAAGATCGTTAAGAACGCCTCACCCAGAAAGCTCGATGGTAGGAATGTCCTTGTCGTCAACTCACCGCACTGGATGTCGGAGATCGGAGGCGCCCTCTCCCTTAAGTGCGATTTCGCTCTCATCTGGTACTACGATCATGAGTCCAGACAGGTGAAGGTGAGCCTAAGAGCCCATCATGATGATGCCGATGTCAGCGAAATTGCCAAGAAATTTGGTGGCGGTGGTCATCGTAAGGCGGCGGGATTCAACTTACCTGCAAACATCAGCATCGAAACGATATTCGATAGGGACAGCAATTGAGAAACGATTTTGCAGATCACCTGAAACTGAATGAAAAGAATCATCGACCGAGTTGGGACCATGTCTGGTCGGACGTTGTTTCTACGATATCCAAAAGATCATCTGATCCTTCTTTCAAGGTCGCAGCCATCGTGGTGACGGAGGACAACACCCAACTCCTCTCCCTCGGTTACAACGGCGACCATGCTGGCGGCCCGAACTGTAGGGACTCTGAGACGTCTGGCGAATCAGGATTTATCCATGCCGAGGTGAATGCTCTCATCAAGCTCGATTTTAACAGTCCAAAGCGTAAGAAGATGTACGTGAGCCTCAACCCATGTCGTATGTGCGCGAAAGCAATCATTAACGCAAAGATCGATGAGGTCATTTACATCGATAAGTACAGGGACGAGTCTGGAATTGGACTTCTTGCTGATGCAGGCATTAAGGTTCGGCAGTTATGCGAAGTTGAAGATACTTAGCACTTAGTGGAAGGATCCTAAGGGATGAGAAGTTTTTCGAAAACGATTAGAGATCGTGAGGAAATTGATTCGATCTCTCTACAAAATAAAAGCATGAGCTTTCTTTTGGAGGCGCCAGTCGATAGATCATCATTCGACTCAGCCTTAAGGTCAATCGAGCCCCTGTCAGATCTTGAGGATCTGATGAAGGAGGATGATCCGAGAACCTCAAAAGCCTCGATGCCGGAGACCGCGAAAGCGATCAGAGCTGTAATCAATCGAGTCAACAGGGCAATCTCATCATCCCCGGATCCGATCTTGAGCATCGTGGGGCTGGACAACAAGCAGAAGGAGCTCATCGGCGCGATCACCGCAGCGGAGGTCCTTAAGTTCTCAATCCTGAATTCGATGGACGCAGTCAGGATGCTGTTTATCAATGATTTTAAGAAGAATCTGAGAATATTCGATGATGAGGCAATCTCATACAACGTCGTCCCCGACGAGTCTCTCGGTCTCAAGCTTTCGAACCCCCAGCGCGTGCCGTTTTCTGTAGCTAATGACGTGAGACCCTACGAGATACATTCGCACGGTCGAACTTGGATGGTCATCGGTCCTGAGACAAGCGGACCTGGAAAAACGGTCTCTCTAAAAGTTCCAAGATCTCCAAGACCCTTGACAATTCATAATGTGAACCCTGGCAAGATTTACCTGACTGGCAGGAACACTGACGGCGAACCTGAGCCCGCCAACAAGAACCTGAAGCAGTTGTTCCTGAAGATCCCAGCCCCGACGGGGGCTGATATCGGTTTGATCAGTAAGAAGATCGGAGAGATTGCCAGCGACCGTGGCTTCGAACTGGAGGATACGGTCACCAATAACTTCAAGATCCCGCAGCCCGTAGAAGGCACGATAGTTAGCATCTATCGAGCGATCAGAAGAACATCTTCGATATCTTCCGCTGAGATGGACGCGAATGATCTTTACTCAGATATGAGTGAAATGTCCCTGGAGAGATTCAAGAAGATCTTCAATGCTTTCGTTGAGAAGACTTCGAGCTCTACGGGTGATATGTCAACGCACGATCTTACTGACACGTTGTTCTTCTCAGGTCTCGCAGCGGTTTCGGGTATGTTGGGCACCGCACCGCCTCCAGGGCCTTCCTCAGGTGGATCGGCTGGTGCCGCGCCTGCCGCCCCCTCTCGGGGCGGGACGGGTGCTGTC
>Ga0181348_1001390_pt1 | contig 10688 bp, 17 predicted proteins | sample Su13VDMM110DN_FD_130092 | JGI IMG/M metagenome (GOLD analysis project Ga0181348, IMG submission 130092) | Freshwater viral communities from Lake Michigan, USA - Su13.VD.MM110.D.N | ecosystem: Environmental > Aquatic > Freshwater > Lake | place: USA: Michigan | collected 2013-07-16
TCACAGGCTTGAAAGGATAGATCAGACTGCCAGACTGTTACGTGACTTAATGGACTTCCTGCTTCGCAGGTATCACAGATACTGTATTAAAGAAGGATTTGGTGCCCATTATATAGAAGTAGGAGTAAAATTGGAAAAATGTGATTTTGAACACGTGATTCCGGCAGCAGTGGCGAGAGAACTTATGATATATAATAGGATCTCAATTACTCAGGCGATGAATATTCCTACTTGTATGTTGAGTAAACGTAAACATAAAATTTTGAATAAAACTAAATTATCAAAAACTACGCCAGACATTGAGTTCTTTTGGAAGAGGTATAATGAAGCCATTAAAGTCCAAATTGAAACACACAAAGGTGATCCGGTAGATATGGATGCATGGACGTTACAAGATCATTACACTTACTTTAGTATTGATTGCCAGGACAAAATATAATGGTAAATTTTTGGTCGCCACGGTGTGCGTTACCAGATTGCATAAACTGTGGTGCTATTCTAAAGTCTCTTTAATTTAACTAACAGTAACGTTACCCCATGCAGCAGATAGATTTGTTGATTCCGGATAAACGATATCAATTCGATGATTCCATGTCACATTAACACTATCTTCTGTTGTGGTATTGGTCACAGTGGTACCTGTTAATGTGGGATTGGGTCCGGGTGCTGCATATGTTGTTTGTGCCCCGGAGTTGAAGATGCCTTTGATATATATCGTGCTACCTTTGTCTCCATTACCACTGATGTTGGCAGTACTGGTAAAATAGTTCAATGCCACATAATCAGCTGAATATGTGACACTTGTTGCGTCGATATATGATAGAGAGACCTCGGATGTAGTTAAGCCATAATAACCTGTACCGGTTGCATTAGTAGTTAATGTGCCGCCGGAACCCGAGCGACCGCTATTGTTCGCGGCACTGAATCCTGTAAAATTACCTAGATTTGTACCAATTAATGTGACCATATCTGCTGAGCGACTCGTTGCATCATTGTTAACAGCCGAGGTTGTGATAAAATTAATATATCCACCGGCATTGAAGAAATAGCGGGCAGCATCACCAGATGCGAATGCGATTGTTCTAGTAAATGAGCTGGTATATGCAGCAGTTTGGTTAACCACAGAAAATACAGGACTATGTACGTTACCGGTTGTTGTGCTGCCGTTTGTGGTTTTATTTAATCGATTGGTATATGTGGTATTGATATTATTTGCCAATGTCGACAAATAATTAATAGTGCCACCAGCAGTAGTTGCACTAATACCTGATCCGGTGTTGGATTGATGTACCAAAGCACTATTTAAAGTATTAATTAATGTTGCCCACTGAGTGGCTGTTACCGTTCCAGCGGAAGATACTGTGTTCAATGCAGTTTGGCCATATCCAACATTGCCTGTGCCTGTACTCCAGACTGTATTTAATTGATTTGATCCATTTAGAAAATTGTTGTAATCGGTCGCTAAAATTAGGCTACCTTGAGAATATGCCATTGTTATGTATCCTGATAGTAATACTGTTATTTATTATTATTTATGTGTATCTAATTACTTTGGTTGTCCAATAAATCCAGTTCCTGTATAATATACACTTACACTAGCGAAACGGAGAAACAAAATGTTTAAAGATCATGTGCAGATGACGGTGGGTGGAAAGCAAGCGATGGTTCCGGCGGAACATGCCAAAAAAGTGCAGAAGAAGCAGGATTTGGTTGCCCAAGCAATACGTCTGCAAACGGGCCTGGCATCCTGCACCGGGGTTGGTCACGCGATTTTGCAAGAGCAGTTGATGGAAACCATGGGCAAAATCCGTAATTTGAATCGCAGGATTCCCCCGTGTGTGAAGTTTATCTAATAGAATCAATAACTTACAGCTCCTGTATTTTGGTTGTCCGATAAATCCATTTCCTGTATAATATACACTTACACTAGCGAAACGGAGAAACAAATGGGATCTTGGGAATTTGAATCGTTTAGAATTGGTCGCTTATTCCACTTTAACGGTAACGACTACATTAAACAGAGCACCCGCACTGCCCGGATGCTGAGCAATGGTCGAGTCTTTTACTTTGGCAAAAAAGAAATTATTTACCCTATTGCATACTAAGGAGTGAACCGAATGAATCTCAAATTTGACGATCAGGATCTACGCAATATTAAAAGTGTTGCCGACCTGGGTGGTGAGTGGGGTATCCGAGATGCGTTCTTTTGGTGGGGTGGAATCTCAAAAGATCAGCAAGTTGAATCTTGTGATGTTGAAGAGTTTGCTGTGGCATTTATGTCGCAGTATAACGAACGATTTGGAAAGACTTATTAAATCTATAACAAGATATATTTTCCTCTTTTGGTTGCTCAATAAATCCATCTCCCTATATAATGTTTGAATACTTAATAACAAGGAGTAATTATGAAAACAGTTCAATTTGCAGGGTATAGTCGCACCAGCGGCGTGCTTAAATTTCGTACTGCAATGAGCCAAGTTCGTGCTCAGCAATTGGCCAAGCTCGGTGATACTGATGTGAATATAACTATCCTGCCTAAGCTGATGTCTAAAGCAGAGGCCGCTAAGTGGTGCTTGACGTCACCGGTTTTTGGCAAGTGTGGTGAAGATGTGGTGGCATTGTTTACTGCCAATGCAGTAGATGAGAACCCGGTTGTTGCACCCAAGGTAGCTAAACAATCTAAGACTGTTAAGGTCACTGTGCCCGTGACGCAGGCACAGGTCTTGGTTAAGTCCAAGCCTGTGGTTGAGGATGTTGCACAACCCTCAAAAGATAAAGCAAAGGCACGTGCTCAATTTATGAAGATGCTGGCGGGAGTGCGTGACGAAGTTGAACGCGGCGTATAATGCAGTTGACCATTAAATCGTAACCTCGTATAATAGTTTTACATTAACAAAAGGAGTTTTTAAATGGCCGTAACTGAGAACCGTAGTGTAACCCCAAACGAAGCGCGTAGTCGTGTTTTGCGTTGTTTTAAAAATAAACGCCCTGTCTTCTTGTGGGGTCCTCCGGGGATTGGCAAATCAGAATTGGTTAGCGGGCTGTGCAATGATTTAAACGGCCATATGATTGATATGCGGTTAGGTCAAATGGATCCCACAGATATCCGCGGTATTCCGTTTTTCAATAAAAACAAAGAAGTAATGGATTGGGCTCCGCCAATTGATTTGCCGGATGCGGAGATGGCCGCAAAGTATCCGATTATTGTTCTGTTCCTTGATGAGATGAACTCTGCGGCACCTGCGGTGCAAGCGGCAGCATATCAATTGGTTCTTAATCGGCGTGTTGGCAAATATGTATTGCCCGACAACGTGGTTATTGTTGCAGCCGGCAATCGCGAAAGCGACAAAGGTGTTACTTATCGCATGCCAAGTCCATTGGCAAATCGGTTCGTGCATTTGGAAGTGCGCGCCGACTTCAGCAGCTGGTTTGATTGGGCTACTGCTAACAAAATCCATAAGGACATAGTTGGTTACATTGGATTTGCCAAACAGGATCTAATGGAATTTGATCCTAAATCGGCGAGCCGCGCCTTTGCTACCCCGCGTTCCTGGACCTTTGTTTCACAGTTTTTGGAAGACGACGAAGCTACAGATGCAGAGCTTGTGGACTTGATTGCTGGAACCGTTGGTGAGGGATTGGCTGTTAAATTCATGGCACACCGCAAGATTGCTAGTAAGATGCCCAAACCCGAAGAAATCTTGTCCGGCCAAGTTAAAGAACTTAAAGTTAAAGAAATTTCTGCAATGTATTCTTTGACTATTAGTTTGTGCTACGAACTCCAAGACCAATATAAAAAATTGGGTAAGGAAAAGATAACGGAATGGTATACGCAGTCGGATAACTTCCTACGCTTTATGATGGAGAATTTTACTATTGAGCTCGTTGTTATGGGTGCTCGTGTTGCGTTGACCACATACAATTTGCCCATGATTCCCGGCAAAATGAAATGTTTTGATGAGTTCCATGCTAAGTTTGGCAAATATATTGTGGCAGCAGCAGGGAAGGGCTAAGGCTCCAGGGGCGGATAGAGGCAGATAACATGTATCGTAAGTCCTCCATTTTTATATTGTTGCTATGTATTCAGGGATGTGCAGCACCTGCTATAGTGACAGCGGTTGGTGTGACCAGCATAGCAGTAAACGAAACCACAGGTAAGTCAGTAACTGACCATGTTGTTAGTACTGCAAAGGAAAAAGATTGCAGAATATCTAGATGGTTCAAGGGTGAGGAAGTGTGCCAAGAGGTAGAAACTGTGCGATCATCTGTTACTGTTAGTAGTCCAACAAAACCTATAATAATTGATTCAAACTCAAATATTAAATCGTACGAAGAAGTTCTGGCCACGCGACGTGGCGGTACCGTTAAATAAATACAGTAGACCAATAAATCAGAATCTGCTATAATTATTACAAGTTAATAAGGAGTTACATATGAAAAGTGCGTTAAGCGATTTCCGGGGGTATAGTGGCCGTAACTACACTAAAGAATCACAGTATGCCAAATACTTTAATTCAGTTGGCTCTCCAATTCATGCTGTGGCAGTAGAAACAGCAGTTACGGCACCGGTCCGTAAACCCACAAATCCTAAAGTTGACACTGCCGCACGTGAAAAGTTGATTACCGCACGTATTGGTCTCTTGCTCAAGGCGCCGTTCTTTGGCAACCTGGCGACGCGGCTTGAGCTAGTAAACGGTGACGACTGGTTGCCTACTGCTGCAACAGACGGACGAAAGTTTTACTACAATTCAGAATTTGTTAACAACATGCCCTTGAAGCAGGTTGAGTTTTTATTTGGGCATGAAGTATTACATGCTGTATATGATCACATGGGACGACGTGGTGAACGTAATCCTAAAGTGTGGAACATTGCCGATGACTTCTGCGTTAATTCCGACTTAATTGAACATGGCATTGGCGAAAAGATTACTGTATGTGGCGTATTGTATGATCGCAAATACAAAGGTATGTCGGCAGAAGAAGTATACGATGACCTAATGAAGAATGCCAACAAAATTAATTTTGATGACTTGGCGAAGATGCTGTTAGATGAGCATTTGGATGGCGAAGGCGATGGAGAAGGCGAAGGCGACAAAGATGGTAAGGGTCGTCCTAAATTGTCTGATGCTGAGAAAAAAGCTATCCGCGATGAGATCAAAGAAGCCGTAATCTCAGCTGCCAATGCCGCAGGTGCCGGTAACTTGCCAAGTGGAGTCAAGCGTCTTATTAAAGACATGACGGAACCACAAATTAGTTGGAAGGAATTGTTGGAGCAACAAATCCAAAGCACCATTAAAAATGATTTTTCTTTTGCTCGTCCAAACCGTAAGGGTTGGCATATGGATGCTATTCTTCCGGGGATGAAGCCGGGCGATACTATTGACATTGCTGTTTGTATGGACCAATCGGGCAGTATTAACGGAGAAGATAGCAAGTGTTTCCTAAGTGAGATTCGCGGCATCATGGAAGCATACGACGAATACAAGATTCGCTTGTGGTGTTTTGATACTAAAATTTACAACGATCAAGAGTTTAACAGCGACAACATGAAAGACATTGCCGACTACGAACCAGAGGGTGGTGGCGGTACTGACTTTATGGCTAATTGGACTTACATGAAAGAACATGGTATCGAGCCCAAGAAATTGATTATGTTCACAGACGGTATGCCGTATGGCGAATGGGGCGAAGAACATTATTGCGATACCGTTTGGATCATCAAAGGTAATCCCGGATGTGAACCACCGTGGGGTATATGGGCACATTACGAAGAAGAGGCTAAGAAGAAATGAAAATTACAAACCAACAAGCATACGCGATCTATCAGCAACAACAGGATATAAAGCAGATTGATCGTAGGCACGAAGCTCTCCAAATTGAAGACCGTCGTATACACGATCAACTCAGGCTAAGACAGTTGTCGATAATTTTAAGAATTGAACATAATCGTCTTATGGGTCTTAATGGCCAAAACATAGATCAGGATATGTAAATATGAAAACCAACCCAACTGTATTAGCCAACATGAGTACTACTGCGGTAGATGAGAAGGATCTGCCAATGGAACCACAGGTTACATATACAAATGTGCCGGCTGACATAGATGCTGCTATCCAACGTATTTTAAAATTAGAAATGTTTCTTGAGGATATGTCCAGAGCATTTGAGATTGTTGGGGTTACCGGCCAACTAAGTATTTTAGATAGTTTTAAGGTGGCAGCAGATTTGGTATTAGAATCTAAAATTCAAATTGTGCAGCCCGACATGAATCAGGATTTTAAACTCACAGTTATTACGAATGAGAAGGAAGAAGGTACTGATGCTAAAACTAAATGACATAAACCCATTATCTGTTTTTGGGTTACGTCAATTAGCGCATTGTCCCCCACACTTCTCTGTGGTCCGTTTTGAATTGTATGTGCGGGAAAAAGTAATAACCGATTGGGTTTGGGAAAACCTTGAGGGACGATTCTATTTTGGTGATGATTACATAAGCACCAAAAACGGTCAAGTAGAGATACAAAAAATGATTGGTTTTGAACTTGCTGGAGAAGCCAGTTATTTTAGTTTACTTCTTAGCAGTATTAATCCAACAAATCCAATATACTGATAATAAAAAATTTTTCCTCTCTGACTATCGATAGTAAATATATGCATAGTTTATATTTTTATTGGAGATACTATGTCAGAAACAAACGAGTCTGTACCAGCTGCACAATTGCAGTTATCAGATATTTTATTGGCGGCACAAGCTATTAGCTTGGCTAGTCAACGTGGCGCATTCAAAGTCGAAGAATTCACACAAATAGGTGGTTGTTTTGATCGTATTACTACGTTCCTTAGGGATAGCGGTGCGATCACCCCACCAATTGAGAGTGAACAACCAGCTGAACAACCAGCTGAACAACCAGCTGAATAAAGGAAAATAAAATGATCAAACATGTCGGAAAACACAACAACAAAAAGATAGTATTGCTATGGCGTCAAGTTCCAAACGATGCACATATGGCTTTGGTGGCCTACAGTGACACATTGCCCCGTATGATTCACGACGAGGTAATGAGATGCTTGGAAAGTGCAGTTGGGCAAAATGCAAAAGATCTGTCGGATGTGTTATTCCGAACTGTTATGGGTGACGGACGTAATGCATTAGAGGTATTACATCGTGAAGGCTTTATTAAAAAGGTGCCCACAAGTCAAATCTTAATAACCCCAACGGCCAAATCAAGTGTGCGATTAGACGAATTAAACGGTATTCTTGATGAAATGGAAAAGGGTGAAGAGGCTGTGAAGCGTATGGCAGATCTAGACACTAATGCCGGATTACAAACTAAAAAACGTCGCAAAGAAGGTCGTGAAGTAGGTATGCCTCCAAATAACTCCAGTGTCAGCAGAACTAATATTGATGTTGACAGCACAGACTCCGCTGCCGCATATCTTAAAGGCACAATGAGTGATACTGACTTAGCAGAACAACGTATAAGTCAAGCTGAAAAAATGAAGGCACAAGCCGAGCAGTTAATGGCTGAAGCCAAACGCTTAATGAACGAGGCCGAACAATTTACTCCTGCTAAAAATGTCAACACAAAAACCAAAAAAACCACGACAGCAAAAAAGCAGGAGGCTTAATTTAAACAGTAAAGAGAAATGGGAACGTTTGCTCAAGGAAGTACATAAAGAGCAAGTTCCTGTTGGTGTATTACTCTCTATTACTGTTAATCTTAAAGACGGAACTGCGGTAGATGTTAATGTTGCTGAAATGCTGGCTGAGGGCCAAGATCCCGATCATGTCGAATATGTTATTAACCAAAAGTTAAAAGCATTGGAAGATATTATTACGGATGTTGATTTTCATATCAGCGTTGATGCAGTATCAAAAGTAATTCAACCCTTTACAGATAACCTCCTAAAAGATTTATGATAAATGCCGTATTTGCTGTAGATCGATTTGGCGGTATGGGATTCAATGGTACATTGCCTTGGCCCCATAACGCACCGGATCTCGCCAACTTCCAAAAATTAACAACAGGCCACGTTATTGTAATAGGACGCAATTCATGGGATGATCCAAAAATACCCAAGCCATTGCCAAACCGTATAGTCTATGTGGTCAGCAATCGTACGGTTAATAGTGCAGGCCGTATATTTGGTGATGTGGCCAAAAAAGTATTGGAGTTGGAGAAACAACATTCAGATCGTATAATTTGGGTAGTTGGTGGGCCAACTATATTAAAGACCTGTATTGATTTGTTTGATGAAGTTTATTTGACACATTTCAAAGATTCGTATAAAATAGATACTAAGATAGACCTTAAATCTTTCTTAGTAGGTTTTAATGCTACACATGCCAAGGTGGCAAAAGATTTCAATTCAACTTTTATACGATATGCACCAATATTTAACCGCACTAAAACAAGTACTTGATCACGGAATCCAGAAGAGTGATCGAACTCAAATTGGTACTATATCGACTTTTGGTATGCAGCAACGATATGATCTTAGTAAATCATTTCCCGCAATAACAACAAAAAAATTAGCATGGAAAGCCTGTGTAGGCGAACTACTCTGGATGATTGAAGGTAGCGGAGATGAACGCAGACTTGCCGAAATCACGCATGGCACCAGAGAAGGTGTAGTGACTATATGGACACCCAATGCCCTGGCACCCTACTGGAAACCCAAGGCACAATTCGAAGGTGACCTAGGTCGTGTCTATGGGGTACAATGGCGTGACTGGATCACACATACTCCCGACAACGAACCCGACATAGATGATGACTACGGCAAGACTTGGCTCAATCCGGTTTATAAACATATAGACCAATTACTGGTATTGATCGAAGGTATCAAGAAAGATCCCAACGGGCGACGACATATACTCACAGCATGGAATCCCGGAGAATTAGATGAAATGGCATTGCCCCCATGCCATTGCTTTGCTCAATTTTATGTGGCCCATGGTAAGTTATCTTGCCAGATGTACCAAAGAAGTTGTGACATGTTTCTTGGCGTCCCATTCAATGTTGGAAGCTACTCACTTCTCACATATATGATTGCTCATGTATGTGATTTAGATGTAGGCGAGTTTGTTCACGTCCTCGGCGATGCCCATATTTATTTGAATCATGTAGTGCAGGTAAATGAACAATTGGCACGAGAACCATTACCTGCCCCACAGCTCTGGCTTAATCCCGATATAAAAGATATCACCAAATTTACAATGGATGATATTAAACTCATTGGCTACACTTGCCATCCACCAATTAAAGCCGAAATGGCAGTATGAACTTTTTGGTAACAGGTGGGGCTGGCTTTATTGGACATAACGTTGTTCAACAACTTGAGGCGGCGGGCCATAAATGTCACATTGTGGATTCAGCAACAAATTATGGGTTTATTCCCACTGATGAACTTATGTATTTGCACCACGAACGAAACAAACGTATGCGGGCAATCGTACATCATGTTGATATCACTAACCGAAAAGAATTAAATGCCCTTTTCCTTAATTTTAAATTTGAAATTGATGCTGTGATACATTTAGCAAGTTTTCCCAGGCAGAAGGTGGTAGCCGATAATCCCGTAACGGCCTCGGAGGTAATGTCTACTGCATTAATAAACTTGTTAGAGTTAACAGTGAAATATCACATTCCCAAGTTTGTCTATATTAGTAGTAGTATGGTATATGGTAATTTTAAGGATGGGGTAGGTGAGATGGCTTTATGTGATCCAATTGGTCAATACGGGATAATGAAGCTTATGGGAGAAAAGTTAGTTCAAGACTACTCTCGACGAAAGAAACTTGATTCTGTTATTGTGCGTCCCAGTGCTGTGTATGGAGAATTAGACGTAGAAGATCGTGTTATGAGTAAATTTTTATTGGCCGCACTTCGCAACGAAACGTTATATGTTCGCGGTATTGACGAAAAATTAGATTTTACACATGTTGATGATACTGCACATGGTATAGTGTTGGCTGCAACATTACCCAATGCTATCAACAAAATTTATAATATAACAAGAGGACAAGCACATTCTTTACTTGAGGCCGCCGAGATGGCAGTTAAGATCTGCAACCTAGGCAAAATTGAAATAGTCGATAGAGATACTGAATTTCCATCGCGTGGTACATTGGATATTACTCAAGCGCAGTTCAATCTTAAGTTTCATCCTTTGATTGATTTGGCTGATGGTATGACACGATATATGCATTGGTTACAAAAATCTACTTATTGGAGAGATAAAATTGTCGAGCGTTGATGCATCAATTCCATTTACCGGATTAGGTCGGCAATATCAAACTCTTAAATACGAACTACTTGATGCGTCTGACAAAGTACTTTCAAGTGGTCAAGTGCTTGATGGTGAATACACCCTTAAATTTGAAACAGCAATGGCCAATAGATGTGACAGAAAATACGCTATATCAGTTAACAGTTGCACCCAGGCATTAATATTTGCACAGGGTGTATTGGGAATTGGTGATACTAAGGTTCTCGTACCTGCACAAAGTTATGTTGCTACATTGAATAGCGTAATATTAGCAGGTAATGAGCCTGTGTTCTGCGAAGTAGATGATAGTGCAATGATGGATATCGGTTCATGTGATATAGCACTAAGTGGAGCCGGTGTGACTGCTGTTATGTATGTAAATTTATTTGGCAATATATTAGATTATGATCGGCTAA
>Ga0181348_1001391_pt1 | contig 10686 bp, 20 predicted proteins | sample Su13VDMM110DN_FD_130092 | JGI IMG/M metagenome (GOLD analysis project Ga0181348, IMG submission 130092) | Freshwater viral communities from Lake Michigan, USA - Su13.VD.MM110.D.N | ecosystem: Environmental > Aquatic > Freshwater > Lake | place: USA: Michigan | collected 2013-07-16
CAGCGTGTCGGTACTGTGTGTTGGCAGCTACAGGGGCATCCACTGCCCGGCTATGTGTATGAGTGGATTCAGGCAGTCGACAATCCTCTCTTTTGATTACTCTCGTATGTGTGGTATAATTTGACTATGACAACACAGAAACGCCCGCGGCAAATTTTTCTGATCGAAGCGATTCAGACCTTTCGTATGCGCTACTTGATTGAGACCGAGGAGGCCGGCTGGGCAGAGGATACGCACACGATGGACGAGTGTGAAGAGTGGCAGCAGAAGTGTTTAGGCGAACAGATTATCACGACGCGTGCCATTACACGGGAAGAGGCAGAACAGATGCATGCTGATGATGCCCTTGCTGTTAGCTCCGACGGTAGCCCGTGGCTCCCACTGGATCAGTTTATTATGAGGCCTAAATGACCTACGAACTCGACGAAGATATGGCATTGAATTTGATCTTCCGCACCCGTGTGGCGGAGGATGAGTCGTTCGCACAGAATGTCTATGCGGCACTCTGTAATAATGAATTCATTCCAGATCACAATCTCCAAGAGACATGGTCGTGTAGTTGGCGAGCCGCGGGAGAATATGTGGCGAACCTGCGTAATCAATATGGTGGGCGTGAGGATATCGATGAAGATTATTTGACATGGTATTGTAGTGGCCTGGTCAATCACCCCGAACAGGCTTGGGTCGAAGAGGGGCAGGTGACCGACGCAGTGCGGGAGGCGTTCAAGGCAGTAGGTTGGAGTGTGGTGACCACCAACGAAACGCGAGGAGACAGTCTGTAATGGAATATGATGTGATTCTGCCAGAGGGGGAAACGGATACGGCGCCCGCGCGAGTCGAGGCACCTGAAGAATTGCTGGCCCGTGCGGAACTCCAGGCGCAATATCTACACAACATTCGACGTGCGATCCTGCTGTCGGATCGTGCACAGCTACGGGAGCAGACTAAACGGAATCGAAAAGCGACCAACCGAAAGCGGAGTGCGGCCGCTAAACAGAGTCGAAAGCGGAATCGATAAGGCACTAGAGGCGCGTGGCGGAACGGCAGACGCATTAGATTTAAAATCTGACTCCTAAATAGGAATGTGGGTTCGAGTCCCACCGCGCCCACCACTACACTAGAGGCGCGGCCGGGTAGCTCAGATGGTAGAGCAGCGGACTTTTAATCCGCGGGTCGAGGGTTCGATCCCCTCCCCGGTCACCACTACATAGGAGACAGATTATGAGTACAATGATTCCGTCTATCGAACGTCCTTCCACATTCGTAAAAGTCCTCGGCGTCGCTGTCGTGCTCACCCTTGTGTTCTTGGCGGGCCGCATATCCAACCAATTTGACACAGCGTCCGACTCGCCATCGGGGATCGTTATCAGCCACCCCGCAGAGAACGTCACAACCGTGCAGGTACCACAAGCCCAACTCACACCCAAAATTGTCAAAGAGTATGTAAAGGTGATCGACCGCACCGAAGTCAATGCCCTGTTCACCGAGAACGCCAAACTCAAGGTCAAGGTGACGGAGTTGTCAGTGTCTCTCGCCCAAGCCGTATCGCAGGGCACTGGCACGGCCGTGGTTACGGTGATTACACCTGAGACGCCTGCGGTCAATGGCGCGCCGGTGGTGCCAGCGGTTGTGCGGACGGAGTTCAACGATTTTCGATTGCACTTCATCGCACAGGGGGCTATGGTCGACTATACCCTTACACAGAAATTTTCAATTGTGAATACGACAGGGCGCAATGAGAAGAATGTGCCGACGAGTTTGGTGCGTCTCTATGAGATTGGACCAGGTGAGACACGCACTCTCATTCCGACCACCGAAACGACCACGGTTGTAGCCACGGGTGCGGCCGCGCACTGGTATAGAAAAGTTGGCGTGCAGGGTGGTCTCGGGCAAGTCATCGCCACGGCTGGGTTTGTTATGCCGACCGCGTTTAATGCGGAACTGGTCGGCGTCCTTGCCGTGCCCTGGCTGAAACGCGGAAGCAATCGTGCTACCGAAACAACGCGCTGGGCGATCGCCACACCCGCCGTAGTATTCAGCAACACGACCACGAGCATTGGTGTGCTACCTGTCTCGTTGAATCTTGGAACATTCTCTCCAACACACAATCCATTTACGAATCTGTGGATCTCGCCGTATCTCGGCACGACTAGCGGCACACAAGTCAATGCACTTGGGATGATCTTGTCAGTGACATTTTAATGTGGTATACTTTATTTGTTGTCTGAACAACATTTTTCAAAGGATAGTATGAACGAACCGACCCGCATTTTGACCTCGACGAAGTATGGCAGTAACATCAAGACGACCCTGTATGGTGTCGTGACACCAGAACGATTGGCGGCGGAGCAACAGCGCATTGACCATCTCGCCGAGACGCTATCGCCGCAGGCGAGGAAGCCTCGTGATGAATTTCGGGCTGAGCGCATCGCAGAATATGAAGATAACCGAGAAACCTTCACGCCATCGCGGCGGCGGGTTCGTAAGCGTAGCTCGTTCAACAATTCGTATGCGTCCGACAGAGATTGATGCTGGGAGTCGGTATTGACTGGCGTTACGTCAAATACCGTAACCATGACGTAGATCAGCGTTATTAGCATGACTCAAATATACCCCAAAGAGAAGTGGACTCGCTAGTTTATGACACAACAGGATACTGCCGACGAACAACCGACATGGGTGTGTGGTGTGTGTGGGCACAGATACGGGCACTGGTATCAGGGTATCCTGCCGCCATCCATTCTGTCAGAAAATCGTCAGCTGCCTCCAGCAGACTATCACCTCTCTTCATGTGACGTGTGTCGCCGTCGGGATGTGCAGGTTACGCGTCCCAGTAATTTTGGATATCTGATTAACGAATGGAGCATGTCGCGGCGGCCCTTCAAGCGAATTGGATGCGACAAGAATTTGTAATCGGGCCGATGTAGCTCAGTTGGTAGAGCGGCAGTCCTGTAAACTGCGGGTCGGGGGTTCGAGTCCCTTCGTCGGCTCCACTCGTATTGTGCTGTATAAGTAAAGATGGGGCGTCGTTCAATGGTAGGACATGAGACTTTGACTCTCAACATGGTAGTTCGAATCTATCCGCCTCAGCCAAAGGTAAGTGTGCGGCAAAATCAAATAGGAGTTGTAATGTGAGTGGTCATGAGGTATCCGTGTCGGACACTAACGCGTCGCCGGAGGATCGCAGCACAATGCGTCTGAATATTAGTTGGAAGCACAGCACACATCTCGCTGTGCTGATGGAAGCGGTGCGTCGTACGACCGGACCCGTATTGGAACTCGGCGTCGGGCTGTATAGCACACCAGTGCTGCATTGGCTGTGTTATCCATCACGTCGGCGATTGATGTCCTATGACTCAGATGTGCGGTGGGCTCACACGCATCGTGATTATGTGCGAGGCGCACACGAGGTGCAGTACGTGACCTCTTTTGACAATGCACCCATCGAGCAGCCGTGGGGCGTGGCCTTTGTTGATCATGCGCCGGCGGAACGCCGAGTGGTGGACATTCGACGATTGGCGCCGTGGGCACAATACATCGTCGTGCATGACACAGAGGGGCGACTGAATAAGCATTATCGGTTTTCGGACATCTACCCGCTCTTCAAGTATCGATATGAGTTCAATGAGGCGGGCGCGCCCTTTACAACCGTATTGAGTAATTTTGCCGATGTCAGCACGTTTGCGGTATGTGCAGCAGGCGAGTCGCGTCCGCCGAAACGTTAACACTAGTATGCCGAGATGGGATTTTTATTGTGAGCATTGTCAAACCACCACAGAACTGGCTTTTCCAACCTACCGAGATACTGAAAAAGCTCGCTGTTCTCAATGCGGCGGCACGCTTGCGAAACGCGTCGCAAAAAGTCATTTCGTCGTTACGGGATACAACGCCAAAAACCGATACACCAAAGGATAACGAATAATTATGTCTGCTGTGATCGAAACGTCGGCCGCGAAAGGCGGCACCGAACTCATTCTTGCTAATCTACGCGAGGCGCTGCCCGAACTGACGAGCCAGGTGCAGATTATGATGTCGCGCCCAGAGCAGTATACCTTTGAGGACAAGCCGCGTATTCTGTGGTTGCAGGATTTGCCGCAGGACCCTGCCAGCGCAGTCTTGCGTGATAAGAGTTATCGCAGTCAGTTCAGTCGCTTGGTCTTTGCGTCGCACTGGCAGCAACAGCAGTATAATCTCATACTGGGCATTCCGTATTCCGAGGGCACCGTCATTAAAAATGCCGTGCCCTTTCGCGAGACCGCCTTTCCGAAGTCCTACGATGGCACACTGAAGTTTATCTATACCTCGACACCACATCGTGGGCTGGCGATTCTTGGGGCCGCGGCCGAGTTGCTAGTCAAGGAACGCACGGACTGGTCGCTTGACGTATATTCGTCACTGAATATCTACGGATGGCATGAACAGGACAAACAGTTTCAGCCGCTGTATGACATTCTGAAAAAGAATCCCTGTATCAACTATCTCGGGTCGCGCCCGAATGCGGAGGTCCGCGCAGCACTGGATGATGCACATGTCTTTGTCTATCCGTCTGTGTATGCGGAGACGTCCTGCATGGCCGCGCAGGAAGCAATGATGTCGGGCTGTCTGGTCATCACCAGTAACTATGGCGCGTTGCCGGAAACCTGCGGCGAATGGGCATGGATGTTCCAGTACAGCGAACAGCCAGAACTGATGGTCCAGAACACTCTGAATCATATGCGACAAGCATTGAATACCTATCACGAAAAGCATATGGACTACACGCTTCGCGCACAGAGCCATTACTATCAGCAGTTCTATTCATTTGAGGCGCGTGTGCCCGCGTGGGAAACGCTGCTGACGACCGTCATTCAAAAAGGCACGCCCGTCGAGATGCTGGTGATTGAATAATGTCTGGCGTCCTTGTGCCATTTGAGACGCGAGAGGCTAGAACAGCACGACTGGCGGCCACCGTCACGCTCGCCGATCTCGTCGAGACCGCCCCACCGACACCCGAAGAACTCTTGACGCGATACGAACAGCACACACTCGTTGTCTGTCGTGGATTGCTGAAACATTACAGACAGACGCAGCGATGGACTCCATCGTGCGAACAGGAAATGGCGATCGCCGTGACGTCACTCAAAAACGTTTGCCGGCTCCTGGCGGCAACAACACCTGAGGTATTGGTATGAAAGCGAGACAGCTTGGCGAGATTCTTACACATCAGCAAACACTGATTAAGACAGCCGACAAAGTCGCGTGGTTGCGTGGGCATTACTCGACGGGGCTCGGCTATCTGCTGAAACTGGCCCATGCGGATATTGAATGGGACTTACCGAAAGGATCCCCGCCGTTTAAGCAGGACTCCGGACCTATCGGATTGACCCCCTCGCATCTGATGCGCGAACTCCGTGTGCTGTATCTGTTTGTCAAAGGTGGATCACCGGTGACACCGCGGCGACGCGAACAATTGTTTCAGCAGTTACTGGAACGCCTTCATGCTGACGAGGTCGCCATTGTGTTGGCGCTAAAGGATGGCAAGTTTGCCAGCACCTATCGTTGCTCCAAGGCCGTGGTAGAAGAAGCCTTTCCGGGGCTTCTCACGCAGCCATTCTCTCTCCGCTATCTGTGATAGGACGATTATGATTCATAATGACACAACATCGATTACACACGATATGCTGGCCGAACGTCTCGGATTGATCTATGTCAACCGTTTTGATATAGCAAAAGCCTGTCGAATTGTTTGCGGCGTCGTCTCGTTAAGTGTCGCCATTTTCTGCTTGCGCCCACAGGCCTCGATGAGTATGGCACTGCTTGGTACCACTGGAACAGTGGTGTTTCTGTATACTCTGCTTGGATCACCGACGCGTCGGCATCTTACGTTTGAATCACATCAGCGTTTGCTGCGGTGGCTGCAAGAGGACGAGGAATCCAATGACCGATCAGACATCTGATCAGATTCGATATCGCAAAGACAAGCTCGATGAGGATTTTGATACCGCAGAAGAGGAGCGCGAGTCTCGCCGAGAACAGATACAGGAGATGTATTACACACTATCCACCGACCAGTCCTTGGATACACTGTTGATGATGGCCAATATTTTTGAGATGCGTAGGAATACACTTCCCGCGGGATCAAACGTTGCACAGTGGCATGATACCATCAGCATGATGCTGCGCGAATTACTACTGGTCGCAACACATATGATACCAAATGGGCCCAAGCCCGATATCGCGTTTGAAGACCCCTATCTGTATTGGCCGAACGTCGACGACATCAAGGTTAATTAGGAATTTTATGCCCAATTATGATTATTTTTGCACCGCATGCGACTTCAAGGCCATCGATATGCACCTCCCGATTGATGCGCGGGATTATCCGACCACGCAACCCTGCCCGCAATGCAACGCAGACGGCAGCATTGTGAAGGGGATCTGCGCGCCGGGTGTCAGCTATACCGCAAACCGTGGCGGCCTGAGGACGCCTGAAACCTTCAAGGATATTCTGCGGAATATCAAGAGTCAGCATCGCGGATCGTCTATTAACATTGAATAGCCTCATGACAACCTTTGAGCATGCGCCGTTTGTCTTTCCTCGTCTTCGGCAGGTGAATCATCGCGTCGGGCGGGTCTATCAAGTCCTGTCCGGCGAGCACGTCGGGCAGGAGTATCCGTCTATCACGCGCGTTTTGGGGGCGAAACCTAAACCCGAACTGGCGGCATGGAAGAAGCGCGTGGGTTCGGCTGAAGCGGCGCGCGTCACCACAGAGTCCACCACGCGTGGCACGTCATTGCATATCTTGGCAGAATCGTATATCAACAACGAAGCGGATCAAGTCGCAACCGCACTGCCGACGCTTACAGACGACGTACGACAGTTCTGGAATGACCTGTCCCCGTGGATTGATGCACACGTCCAGCGCGTCCACGGACAGGAACAGGACGTCTACAGCGCACATCTGAACGTCGCAGGGCGCATGGACTTGCTGGCGACCGTGGATGGAGACTTAGCGGTCGTCGACTTCAAGACATCGCGACGACCGAAGAAGCGCGACTATGTGCTGGACTACTTTCTGCAAGGCTGTTTCTATAGCCTCTGTGTGTTTGAACACACGGGGCAGAAGGTCAAACGGATCATCTTCCCGATCGTCTCGCCCGAGGGGTTGGACATCTTCGAGACGACGCCGGCCGTTGAGTTCGAGGGGTTGCGGCAACGCATCGCCGACTACTACGCACATTATCACGCGACCACGTCACATGAATAATACAGTTATATTTTCTTCGACGTCGGATGAATGGACGACACCACAAAACCTGTTTGACCAGCTGAACGCCGAGTTTGATTTTGAGATCGACCTGGCGGCGACGGCTGAGAACACGAAATGCTCGTCGTTCTACAGCCTTCAATTGGATTCACTTTCACAGCACTGGGGCGGGACGTTTGATCGTGGTTGGCTGAACCCGCCGTATTCGCGTGGCTTGTGCGGGCACTTCATCGAGAAGGCCGCAAGACAGCGACGGATGGGTTTCTTGACCGTGATGTTGCTTCCGTCCCGTACGGATACGAAAGCATTCCACGCACACATCTACGACGCCACGACATGGCAACCACGAGAGGGCGTCGAAATTCGATTCCTACCCGGTCGTTTGAAGTTTGGCAACGCAAAAAGTGGTGCACCATTTCCATCAATGATCGTAATTTTCAGACCCGACACGCAATAGGAAATAGTTATGCAAAATGAAAATTCTCACGTGCAGTTACGTGCCGATCAAACCGATCTGCCCGGCGTATTAATTCTTGAACCCGAAGTCTATGCCGACGCGCGTGGGTTGTTTTACGAATCCTTCCATGTGGACAAGTATCGCGCGTTTGGCATTCACGGGCCTTTCGTGCAAGACAACTTCTCACGATCCGTGCTGGGCACCATTCGTGGGCTACATCTACAAGTCAAACGCCCGCAGGGCAAACTGATTCGCGTCATTCAGGGCGAGATTCGGGATGTCGCTGTCGATGTGCGTCGTGGCTCGCCATATTTTGGGCGCTGGGTGTCCGTTGATATTTCGGCAGACTCGTTTCAGCAAGTCTATGTGCCGCCGGGATTTGCACATGGGTTCAGTGTGTTAAGCGTCACCGCAGAGGTTGAATATAAATGCACGACACCCTATGATCCGAGTGATGAAGTCGGCATCAGTTGGAACGATCCCACGCTAAACATTGATTGGGGATGGCGGACAAGCGTGGCCGTGAGCAAGGGACTGAAGGCGCCACTGTTGTCGGCACGCGATGCCAATCACGCAGATTTTGCCAGTGTGTTCAAGCAGCTGCCATTGTATGTTCCGTAGGGCGCTTGTGTGCCACATCCTGCTGTGATATAATTACTCTTGTAGTTGTTGAAGCGCGGACAATGGCTTTCGGACGCCGGAGCATTACCGGCCGCCTCCACCAATAAACCCAACGGGGGCGACATAGATTCGACGGGGACTATGCGGACGCGGGGAGACTACCGACACGTCGCTGTCGTAAAACAGAGACACACAGAACTGATTACCAGTTCGCACTCGCAGCCTAATGGTTGCACTTGTTAGACTAGGAATAGTCTAACGGAGACGCTGGCTCTCTCGGCAACAGAAACCAGCACCTATTATATTATGAGCCTATCCATCTTACCGTCAGAGAAACTCGCGCATGTGATTGAACGCATTGTTGTGAACAAACAGATGTCGTATTTGGATGCCGTCTTGCACTTCTGTGAAAGGCGAAATATTGAGCCCGAGATGATTGCGCACCTTCTTAGTGATAAGATTAAAGGCGAATTATCACAAGAAGCGCAGGGGCTACACTTCATACCAAGAACGAACCGGCTGCCACTATAAATGACACCTGAACAGGTCTTCATGTATTCCAAGTCTTATCGCCTCTACTTCTCGTCAGAGGGATACGACTTCATGAAATACAAAGGCCACGTCTCGACGCCCAAACTTATCACGCAGCGCGATCGGCAGTTCTATTATCGGCTGGCCACAAAACTGTCGGACGCACAAATTCATGCGGCGTTTCTGCAGGCGTATTTTTTCAAACCGACGGCGTATGTCTCGGATGTCGCGACACCGACGGCTATCCAAGCGGGCATTGAATTTGCCTCGCGCGCCGAACACGGCACCTCCGTCTTGGGCCGTGACCTGTATACACTCCGCAAGGCGATCGCGCCGGCAGACCTTGATCAATGGCTCTATGGTGCATTCTTTGATGGGTTCAGGGCGACGTTGCCGGTCTGTATCGAAGAACTGGTCGGGCGAACACTACCCGTCGATGTTGCCTGCCTCCTGCTGCTCATTCCTCGAACTGAGTCACAGTATCATTGGGCACAGTATTGGGAAACCCGCGAACCTCTGGGGAGCACCTTTGGTGTGCGCCCGTGGTTATCTCGATTGCGAAAGGCCGATCAACTGCTCAATTGGCAGCGGCCGACATGGCGACAATACACACACAAGCTGTCCAGTATGTTTTGGGCGTCCTATCAGGAACAGTCACTCACGCCCAGCAAGGAGGAAACGAGATTATTTGCGTAGACTATATATCTGTGTTATACTTGACACTGTTCGTTATTAGATATTCACATTCACCGTACGACCATAAGGAGTGCCAATACTATGGCCACTAATTTCACATCGCTGCGCAATTCCCGCAAGACCCTCCTCACCAAACTCGCTGACGAAGTCAAGAAGACCTCTGCACCCCAGAAAGGCGCCGACGACCGCTTTTGGAAGTTGATCGTTGATGCCAAGACAGGCATCGGTTATGCGAAGCTGCGGTTTCTTCCCGCACCCAAAGACGAAGAAGTCCCATGGGCGCGCGTCTGGTCGCATGGCTTTCAGGGCCCGGCGGGTTCGTGGTTCATCGAGAACTGCCCGACAACGCTCGATGGGCGCCCTTGCCCTGTCTGTAAGGAGAACAATAAACTCTGGAACTCTGGCGTCGAGCGGGACAAGGAAGTTGCTCGGGCTCGGAAGCGGAAGCTGACCTATATCAGCAACATTCTGGTCATTGAAGATCCAGCACGACCGGAGAACAATGGCAAGACGTTCCTGTATAAATACGGGAAGAAGATTCACGACAAGGTGATGGAACTGATTGAACCTCAGTTTCCTGATCAGAAACCCGCAAATCCATTTGACTTGTGGGAAGGGTGTGACTTCAAGCTGAAGGCGCAAAAGGTTGCTGGCTATCAGAACTATGACAAATCGGAATTCACGGAACCATCTGAACTGCACGCCGGAGACGATGCGCAAAAGGAGAAAACGTGGGAAGGCGAGTTTCCATTGTCGGAGTTCCTTAAGGAAGACCAGTTCAAGGATTTCGAGGACCTTGGAAAGCGATTCCAGCGAGCCCTTAGTGGAGACGCCGACGACAAGATCACCGCAGGAGAAATTATCGAACGCGAAGCTCGACTCCCTATTCCAACTGCTGCACCAGTGGCGAAAGCAGCGGTCGCGCGAGTGACCAAGACTGCGACGGCCCCGACGGCCGCGGCCGTCGCTGATGATGATGAGGATGACGTGAAGAAGTTCTTCGCGAATGTGCTCGATGAAGACTAAAGAATCCTCGTGGGTGGTCCCCGTCGTCAAAGACGCGGATCATCCACAGGATCTGCTCCTGACTCTCCCCGAAGGCCTTCTAGAGCAGTGCGGCTGGAGCGCCGGCGA
>Ga0181348_1001392_pt1 | contig 10679 bp, 14 predicted proteins | sample Su13VDMM110DN_FD_130092 | JGI IMG/M metagenome (GOLD analysis project Ga0181348, IMG submission 130092) | Freshwater viral communities from Lake Michigan, USA - Su13.VD.MM110.D.N | ecosystem: Environmental > Aquatic > Freshwater > Lake | place: USA: Michigan | collected 2013-07-16
AAAATTGAATTTTAGAATCATCTTTTAAGAAAGAAGTAGAAAATATGAATTCAACCAAAGAACAATGTCAATACATTATCAAAAAGGGTAGTAAAGAAGGATGTCAATGTAAAGTAAAAAAAAATATTACAAATGGATGGTGTTTCGGTCATAATCCACTTAATCAAAAAGTAAATATTAAATATTCTAATATTAAAAATAAAGAAAATATTAAAATAGATATTAAAAATATTATGAAAAAGTTCGGTGTAGATTTTATAGAAAAAAGAAATGTTATAAATCTTTAAGAAGAAGAAGAAGATGAAGAAGAAGAACAAGAAGAAGAAGAAGAAGAAGTTGAAGAAGAAAAAAAAGGATTTAAAATCATAGAAAATTTAGAGTTAATTATTAAACCTAAAACTAAAACTAAAAAAGAAAAGACTAAAAAAGAAGTTGTAGAAAAAGTTGTAGAAAAAGAAGTTGAAAAAACAAAAGAAGAAAAGGTTGATGAATTAGTTGAAGAAAAATTACAACTGGTATTTAAGAAATATTTTTATGAAAATGGATGTGATGTAAAAAAAACTTTTGAAGAAGTTGATAGAGAAGAAAGTAATGATGAGATGAAAATATATGCTGATAAATATTATAAAAATTTTGAGTTAGTATTATGTAAATTATATAAAATAAAATATAGAAATAATATTAAATTATTTAATACAATTAAATCATATATTGATAGAGCATATTTTCATTTTATGTTTTGTGAAAATAAAAATTATTTAAGTCATAAAATATTTGATGATTTGATGTGTAGAAACGATGAAAATGAATATATCATTGAAGATTGAATATCAATTTAAAAATAAACATTATAACATATATAAATATGAATATTGGGATTGTTTATAGAATATTTTATGGAGAATTGAATTATATTGGTTCAACTACAAATTTAAAAAGAAGAATGAGATTACATATTAGTAATAATGATTGTTCTTCAAAAGAAATAATGTGTTATGATTATGAAGTTGAAGTATTAGCAGAAATTTATTATGTAGAAAATCATCTTGATATAAATCTAAGAAATCTTGAACGAGAATATATGGAACAATATGTATGTGTTAATAAACACAGAGCAATTTCTTCAAAAGAAGAAGATAAAGAAAAATACAAACGATATTATTTAAAAAATCGCGATGAAAGATTAGAAAAACAAAAGCAACATTATTTAAAAAATAAAAAAAAAACTTAAACTTAATTATTTTTATTATTTTATATTTAAAATATAATGACTTAAAGAGATGAATCTATAATATAAAATGACTTGTAATCATATTATTACTAAAGGAAAAAATAAAGGTGAAAACTGTAAGACAAAAAAATGTAATGAAAATGGACTATGTCAAAAACATGCTCCAACAAAAATAGAAAAAGAACTTGAAAAAGAACTTGAAAAAGAACTTGAAAAAGAACTTGAAAAAGAACTTGAAGATGAAGATGATAAAAAATATAAAATTATTCGTGTTAGAGTTAATCCAGTCGCTGATGATGAATTTAAAAAAATGTTAGCTGAAGATTGTGTTTATAAAATTAAGACTTTAAAAAATTGTAAAGAAAATATTAATAATGATGAATATAAAAATATTTATAGCTTTGAATATAAAAATTCTGCAAAAAAATATTATGATTATTTAATATATGAATTTTCTAACATAGAAATTAATAGAAAGAGTTTATCAAAAATTTTTGATAATAAAATAAGCAAATCAATGTGGTATAAAAAAGATACAAATAATGATTTAGTAAACCCTGATGTAAATATTTTAGATTTAGATAGCTGTAAAAATAGAGAAAAGATATATATTATTAGTAAAGGCAGATGGATGTATAATTACACTGTAAAAGCGCTAGAAGATATTGGGATTACAGATTATTTATTAGTTATAGAAAAAGAAGAAAAGCAAGAATATATTGATAGCGGCATTAAAGAAGAAAATATTCTTGTATTTGATAATAAAATAAAAAATAATAGCGGAATACCAGTTAGAAATTTTGTATGGGATTATAGTAAATTAAAAGGTGAAAAATATCATTGGATTTTAGATGATAATTTAAAAGGATTTAAACGATGGAATAGAAATAAAATTGCTGATATTAAATCACCATATGGATTTAGACATATTGAAGATATTGTTAAAGATAATAACAATGTTATGATTGCTGGTATGAATTATAGTTGTTTTCATCCATCAATAGATTTTAAAAGACCTGCTATTCAAAAGAATACACGAATATATAGTTGCATATTATTAAAAAATGATATTGATGGTTTAGAAGAACAATGGAGAGGATTATATAATGAAGACACTGATTTAAGTATTAGAATTTTAAAATTAGGTTATTCATCAATGTTATTTACTAATTATTTATGTGATAAACCACAGACTGGAAAAATGAAAGGTGGCAATAAAACATTATATGATGAATATGAAAAGAGCGGTTATGAAAAGAAGACTGATAGTTTAGTAGCTCAACATCCTGATATAGTAGATAAAGTCGTTAGATTTGTTTCTAAAAAGTTTCATCATAAAGTGGATTACAAACCATTCTTAAAAAATCCATTTAAGAAAATGACTTAAAATAAAATTGAATTTGTATTTTATCTTTTATAGAAAAGATAAAATGTGTCAATCAATCAATGAAAACAATAATATTTTTCAAGAAAATGAAAATGATAGTGATAGTGATGATACTAATAATAGTATGGATGATATGATAATGTCTTCAAAATATCAATATATTGATGAATATGAAGAATATGAAGAAATGGATATTTTTGATTTTAATATTGAATTTGTTAATAAAATAACTCGTGAAACACGAGACTCTATAGATATTATATCATCATTAGTAGATAGTATGAATGAATGTTATGAATTTAATAATGATATAGAAGACTATATACATCAATCTATTGATGATACAATAAATTATTGGACTTTTGAAGATTGTGAAAAATTACTTTATAATTATGGTATAAGAAAAGGTATTAAAGAATACACTGATGAATATGGTGAATTAGATTTAGAAAAAGATAATTGGATTAAATGTGTTGTATATTGTATATTAAAAAATAATATGATTATAAGAATTGAAGAAGTTGATGAAAATAATCGTGATGTCAAGAAAATTAAATCAATTCTATTTAAAACTCATAATTTATAAACTAATTTTTTAAAAATAATAAAGATAGACTATATAAAGTATCTTTTTAATAACTATATCATATGATTTTAATTAAAAATTTAAATTATTTATTTAAATCAAGTAATTTACTTATGATTTTATTAGTTTATACAACTAATAAACTCACTTTTTATAAACTTAGTTTATTTTTATAAATCTATTTAAAGATATCAACATATAAATATATAAATATGTCAACACGAGATTATAACTATAAAAATAAAATATCAATATGTCCTGATTGCTGTAAAAAAATTTTTTATAATAATATGAAACACGAATGTGTTAAATATGAGCCTTGTTCTATGGAGGAGCAAATAATTGCTGATGAATTGGATGATGAAAACAATCGCAATAAGACTGGTATATATTTATGTAAGGGTGTTAGATATAATTTAACTGATGAGTTTGAACCAATAAAAAAATATATACCGCCAATTGATTTTGTATTTAAAAATGAGCCTGAAGTGCCAAAAAAATCATATGAAAAATTTCTATGTCCGTGTGGCGTTTTTATAAATGATTTTACTAAAGATAATCACGAACTAACTTCTAAACATAAAAAAAGGATTAAACAGCTAAATAAGCGTTAATTATATTTTATTATATTTTATTATAATAAAATGGTAAAAAATGATTATTTAATATAATTACTAACTGCTACTCCAACACTGTTGCCCATTTGTTTTGTATCTGCTTCCAAGTCTTTCATAACACTACTGTATTTGTTTGATAAATATATATGTCTCATTGAAGATGACCCTAATTTATCGCCTAGCTCGGTTGTAGTTTGCCCTAGCATTTTTGATATATCAGCAGGTGTTAATGATTTATCATCAGTGTATTGGAATAAATATTTTGTTTTATATAATGATAAATATCTACTCAGCATTTTTATTAATTGTTTATCAGTTATTTGCTCTGTAATTTCGCCAACTGCTCGTGCTGTTTTATGTTTATTGATTATTAAAAAATATACATTAGTTGATTTGCGATATAAATAATTATTGTCTTTATCTGTTGGCTTTGTTGTTGTAATAATTAAGTTAGAAAATATCTCGCTTCTTTGTGGCGGAAATAAAGAATAAAAGTTTAATAACATTGCTTCCATGCCTTCTTTTGGTTTCATTTCAATCCTAAAAAAATTATTTCGTAATTTATCTGCCAGTTTAACTATAGAATCCCATTTAATTATTTCGTCATCTTTAGGCTTATCACTTTCATTTTTAACTTTGCCATTAAGCTCTCTTAATCTCATATTAAGTTGCTCAATTCTATCTTTATTTTTTGATTTATCTAAACCAAGCACAACTAAACAAGTAGCGATATAATTGGCGAGTGTTGAATTAGATGATGCCATTAATTTTGCGAGTGTTTTATTTGATGTAAAATCATCAATCTTATCGCTGTCTGCTTCTTTCATAAGTCTTTTAATATTGCGTCCATATAATTTTAAAGTTGATTCTGTGATTTTGCGAGTTTCTTTTATTTTTGCGATTATTGCATCCATTTATTATAACTAAGTTTTTATTTATTTAGTTTATTTATTCATCCTTTTTCTTTTTTGGCCGACCTTTTTTGATTGGGCCCATATCAGGCACAAGTGCTCCACTTTCATTAAGTATAACTGGATTTTCAGGTTGTGTTAAATCTCGGCCTTTACCAAGTGTCTGCCGTTTTGCACCAACTTTTTTAGAAGAAACTACCATTTCTTTTTGTGCTTTTGCCATAGGTTGAACCATTTCATCGCTTGATGCTATTCCTTTTGATTTAACTGTAAGCATTGGTTTAACCATTTTTTCTGCTACTTTTTTTGATACTAAAACCATATCAGGATGCTCTGTGCAGAAAACTGCACCATTTCCCATTGTAAATTTTCTTTGTTTTTTTGGTGCTGGTTCATATCCTTCTTTTAATTTTGGATTTTTAAGAGCTTCATTGTATTTAATATTATTATCTGCGGCGAATTTCTTTACGTGCGCAATCCATGCAGATTGTTTTTTTACTGGCGATGACATTTTATTTATATAAATATAATAAAAAAAATTTATATAAAATATAATATTTAAAGATATATTTTTAAATATATAAATGAGATTATCATCTGCTGAATTAAAACATTTTTATGAAAATTATAAGAAGCCACTAAATCCTGATGGCACAATGAAATTAACTAAAAACTATACAAAAGAAGAGCTAAGCGATTATAGGCGAGTTTATAATCATAAATGGCGCCTAAAAGAAGAAAATAAAGAAAAGGCAAAAACACTTGCCCTTGCTTGGTATCATAGATTAGCTAATGGTGGCATTTATCAAAAGCAACTTAGAAGTAATAGAAAAAATTTGATTTGAATTTTATAATATATAGTTATATTATAAATGTATAAAATATTGCCACAGCATTATTATAATGCGAAAGTTTTAGGCGTTGAAATTAAGCCTTCTACATTAAAAAACAAAAAAATAGATGTATATAAAGATGACAAAAAGATTGCGGCGATTGGCGATATAAGATATAAGGATTATGAATATTATATTTTAGAAAAAGGACAGAAATATGCGGATGAGCGCAGAAAATTATATAGAATGCGACATAAAAATGATAAAAATTTAAATGGCTATTATGCGAGATTAATTCTGTGGTAGATTAATTGTTATATTAATTGTAATATTAATAGCTTGTTTTTTCTTTTCTCTTTTATATTCTCTTTGCTGCTCTTTTTTAGATTCAACAGTATAATTTTTACAAACATTTAATGACGCATTATGTTTTTTCATTAATTCACTTTCGTATATATTTGCATATTCTTTAGAACAGTATTTTGTATCTAAAATTTCAAATTCAAAAGATTTGAAGCCACCATTTTCTCTTATATATTTATATAGTTTATAATTATACTTTATATTTTTATTACCTTTTTTACTAAATTCATTATTACAATCATATCTGTGGTTAATAATTCTATCTTTAATATTAAGAGTGCTACCAATATAACATTCGCTATCTTTTTTAAAGATTTTATAAAATGTGTAATTAAACTTTTCTTCAAGCGCATTTAGATAATGCGGCATTTTAAATTATAAATATATTATCTTTAAGTTGATATTTATAAATTAAATTAAATTAAAATCCGCCATAGGCGTCTTTTCTTTTTCGCACTGGAGCAGGATTATTAATTCGCGCTTGAATGGTGCGTTCAATAGCATTTACTGGCGCTTCTATAATATTAAGGGCTTGATTAGCAGTCTCAGCAGCACCAATAGCTGGTAATAATTCTGGCTGAACTGCACCTAATGCTAGGGCACCATATCCTGCCGCATCTCTAGCGTCTCTTGATGATGATAATAAATTACTAAAGGCGCCAAATGCTTGTCCCAGTAAATTGCGCTCTTGAGGTTTTGGCTTTGGTTGTGATGTTATTTGGTCTAATAATGATGTTTGCGGTGGTATATTTCTGCTTCTTTCAACATCTTGCCTAAATTTCCTTACATCTTCAAGAATAGGCCTTGTTTCAGGCGGTGTATAGTAATCTTTTTTTACTCTTGGCGGCCTAACTCTTAGTTCTTTGCGCTCAGTTGTTGTTAAAGGAACATCTTGAATGTTAAGCGGCTCTCTTAATAAATCTCTTGCTATTTGTTGCTGAGTTTTTACTGGAGCATTTTTTAATGCAAGGACATCTTCAAAAAAATTATTAATTGAAGGTGGCGGCCGTATTGCCTTTTTTGCTGGTGGTCTTGGCGGTAAAACACTGCTTGCTACTGATGTATTACTATCGCTTCGTGCGAGTTGTAATCCTGATTGTGTGCTATTATCATCTCGTGGATTCAAATTTGGATTAATATTTTCTCTTTGTTTTCTTATATCTTTTAATTGATTATCAATATTTCTAATTTTTTCTATATCTCGTGGGTTTTCTTTAAGAGCATTATTTTTTGTTTTTTCTAATTTATTTTGTTCTAATCTAAGAACTTTATCTTTGCTTTGCATTTCTGCAGAAACATATTCAACTGCAGAATAAAATGGTTGTGGTGGCATTAAGCCACTTACTTTTGATTGTGTGGAATTACTTGAAATATTATCTAAACTTCTTTCGCCTGTAGATGATGAAAAAATATCTGGCGGTGTTGGTTTAATTGGTAGCGAGTTTGAAAACATAGGATATAACTGGTCTAATGTGCCTGCTGATATTGATTGACTGCTGCCACTTCTTTCTATAGGAACATTTGGTAGTCTATCTAATATTTCTTGCGCTTCGTTTTTAAGTTCATTATCAACTGCTTTTAATTGTGCTGGATTATTTGGTTGGGCACTTGATGCTGATGATATAGTTCTTAGGCTTTCTGGAATAGGAACACCAAAGTCTTCTGCCAGTTTTCTTGCTCTTTCATATGATGATAAATCATTTTCTAATGTTGATGCTATACTTTGTTGTGGCACTGTAGCATTACTCATATATGATGGCACTACAGAATTACTTACTGGAAAATTTTGTGGCATTGTAGTATTACTAACATATGATGGCATAACAGAACTACTTGATGATGGTGCTGGAAAAAATGGTTGATTTGGCGTCATATCTATGCCTGGCATACCTGGAGCACCTGCTTGGCCTGGCATGCCTGGCGCGCCTTGGATTTGTTCTATCATTTGGTCGCCTCCAGCACCACTTTTGGCGCCTCCTTTTTTTCTTGGTTTAGATTGTGCTTTTATCTTTTTAACTAAATCGCCTAAATTTATTGAATTCTTAATGTTAATTGTATTAACATTTTCATTGCCTTTTTTTATAGATGATGCTTGATGTTCTATGCTCTCTTTCATTTATTATAATCAATATATTTTATTTAATTTGCTGAATTCTTTTTAAAATGTTTTCTATGCGTTGAGTTTCAATAATATTATTTATTGGCTCTAATGGTAAAGGTGTATATGGTGCTGGCACTGGTATTGGTTCTAATATTGGCGGCGCTATTATATTCTTATTTTCAAAGACTTTTAATGTAAATTCAAAATCTATGCCATTGAAATCAATCAAATTATCTTCAGCGTCAGTTAATCTAAATGTAATTTCGTCTATTTTCTTGTCATTAAGGCGTGATATAAATGCATCTGTTGTAGAGCGATAATTTATCATATTGAATGTATCAGATTCTATTTGTATTAATTGCAAAATTGAACTTAAGTTATTGTTTAATCTTGTATTATAAATATTATATCCTGATAAATTAGATTTTAGATAAATGCCTGTTATTGAAAACAATGAAATAATATTGGGCGAAATTAGTCCAGCAGCACCTGTCGCTGAATAAATTTGGTTTGAAAAGCCTAGCAATTTGAAAGCATCACTTGTGAATGATAATCCTATTGTTGCAAATGCAGCATTAATAATAGTCATTTTTCCTGTATTTACACTAACTGCTACTGTATAGGTGCCGCCTAACAACGAAAGAATTAAATCACGAAATTCAAAAATATCATAACTGCCTTTTGCAATAGTTATCGCTCTAGGCACACCATTTTCAATAATGTTAAATGTATTATTATAAGAATTAACTGTATAAAAGCTATATGGTATTTCGGCAGTTGATAATTTACACGATAAATTATTCTGCATATTAATAACACTAATTGCTGGTTTTAGAATAAACGAAAAATAACTGTTTAGACTGCCATTTAATTTACTGCAATCCTCAGTGCGTATATGAATAAGATATTCATTGATAACTGTTGTCATATTTTATTTATATCAATATTTTAAATGTTGGATATTATAAATGGATGCAACACCAACCGATTTTTCTAATATGGAAAAACTAAATATAGCGCAAATTGTAATACTATTACTTCTTGCGATTGAAAGGATTATTAAAATGTTTATTACTAGCAAATGTCTAAAGAAAATGACTTGCAAATTTTTAGGTTATAATTTTATCAATTTTGAAGCAGAAGAACAGCAGCAACAAACGCCGCCACAATCGCCGCGAAATAATGTTAATAAAGAATAAAATATTGATATATTATAAATGAATTTACAATTAATACCAAACAAAGAGAATTTAAAGATAAATTCTATTAAAAAATCAGGCAATGAAAATTATATATTGCCTTTTACACCAATATTACCATTAGAAAGCCACAATTTCTTTATGTATATTGTTGGCCGCCCAGCATCAGGCAAAACGCATTTATTATATTCATTATTACATCAAAAGGCACCAAGATTTTATCGCTCCCTATTTGATAAGATATATATGTTTAGTAGTAGCACTGAATCATTGTCAGGCTGGAGCATACACGATAATAGATTATATAATAAACTGGATTTTGAAAAGTTAGATGAACTTTTAACTAATGAATATGATAGTAAAGCAAATAATAATGTGCTTATAGTATTTGATGATGTAATAAAAGACTTACAAGGCACTAAATCGCGAGAGATTTCTAAATTATTAAGCAAAATGATATTAAATCGCAGGCATATAACATATAATAAAAGCAATACTAAGAAGCGCGGCAGTTTAAGTATTATTATTACATCACAAAAATATAATATGCTACCATTAGAATATCGCACTATGGCAACAACTACTGTTCTATTTAAGACTGATAATCAAAATGAAAAAAATGCTATTTATGAAGAATTATTTCAATCACGCTTTACAAAGAAACAATATAATGAAATTGATAATTTTGTTTATGATAAACCGCATCAATTTTTATTAATAAATGATAATGGTATCTATAAGAATTTTGATAAAATTATAATAAATTGATATATATAAACAAATGAATAACTTCAAAACTGGCAAAAATTTGTTTGGCATATCATCTTATGGTTCAAGCGGTTTATTTGTAGATTTGCTGACAAACCAAAGTATAAGCGGTATTAAACGCTTTTTATCTAATTTAATTACAAATACTAATATAAATTTTAATACAACAGGAAATATAGGGCGCATTGTATTTAAACCTAATGAGCCGGCAGGTTTTGGTGGAAATTTAGTAGCAATTTATACAGCCGATGAAAATGATGGAAGCGGATGGATTTTTGATAGTAGCGGATTTCTGTATTATATAGGCACTGGTTTTATATCGCAAAAAATAGTTTTTGACCCTACAGGGCAAATAAATGCTATTGGTGCAATAACAGGTGGTAGTCTTTCAGCAGGCACTGGCACAATTTCAACGAGTGGTGCAATTTCAGGCGGTTCTTTATTTACTGCAAGTGGCCCAATTACAGGCGGCGCTGGTAATTTTGCTTCAGTAAATGCTAATTCAGGTCTAATCCAAACAACTGGAAATATAAATTGTGCTACAATTAATTGTTCAACAACCTTAAAAACTAATACAATACAACCATATACAGGCACCACAATAAATGTAAATTCTACTACTTCTAATTTTAACTGGTTATTATCATCAGGCATAAATAGGATTAAATTTTTTCCTACTGTTA
>Ga0181348_1001399_pt1 | contig 10640 bp, 18 predicted proteins | sample Su13VDMM110DN_FD_130092 | JGI IMG/M metagenome (GOLD analysis project Ga0181348, IMG submission 130092) | Freshwater viral communities from Lake Michigan, USA - Su13.VD.MM110.D.N | ecosystem: Environmental > Aquatic > Freshwater > Lake | place: USA: Michigan | collected 2013-07-16
AGAAGCCAAGACTTTAATCCATGCCAGCAGAAATTGATTCTTAGTGTGTCAGCTAACACAGTTATAGTGGGAGATCCATTCCAATCTATTATGGGTTGGGCTGGAGCAGATACGAATTCATTTAAGAATCTGACCACCCAGCTAGATGCTAAGTCGATGCCACTATCCGTCTGCTGGCGTTGTCCTTCATCTCATCTGGAATTAGCCCGGATGCTTGTCCCGCATATTGAGGCCCGTCCAGATGCCATAGCTGGTCAGATAAATCAGATTTCAGCCTATGCCCTTGCTGGACAGTCAAAGGCTGGAGACCTGATTATCTGTAGAAACAATGCCCCGCTAGTTGGAGCAGCTTATAATCTTATGCGCCTTAAAGTTCCATGCGCTGTTAAGGGCAAGTCGATTGGTGACGATATAGTTAATCTGGTTGTTAAACTTGACCCTCTTGATATTAAGGATCTACATTCCCGATTAGGCCGATGGAATGAGCGAGAGCAGAAAAAGCTACTTGATCGTGATGCCCATGAAACTGCATTCGATGCGCTCAAGGATAAGGTGGAATGTATAACGGAATTGTCTCAAGAGTGCGAAACAATCGAACAGATGATTTCATTGTGTCGGGATCTATTCACTGAATCGGAAGATGTAAACAAAGTGAATCTATCCTCAATACATAGGGCTAAGGGGCTGGAAGCAGACAATGTTACCCTGCTTCGCCCTGACCTAATGTGTACCCGTGCGAAGGACGAAGAGGCCTTCCAGCAGGAAAAGAATCTGCTCTATGTCGCACTGACTAGAGCTAAAAGCCATCTAGTGTTTGCAGATGGGTCTGGCGCAAGCAGGCCAGAACTTAACCAGTGGATTGGGGATATTGCCAGCAGGCAAATGCCTAAGCCTCGTTTTTCCCACAAATAGGAGTTGGCGAATCATGTCTAACGATCAACCGAATTATGACTGGGTTGAAGATCTCATTGACTCAATGGCTTCAGAATTTGACCCGTCCAGCAAGGTGAATGCGGATGCGCTTGAAGACGGGAACTACATCTTCAAGATCACCGATATGGAGTTGTCGAAGATTGAGCAGACTGGTAATCCCATTCTGCGCTGGAGCTTGAAAATTGAAGCGGGCCCAAGCTGCGTTGGTGCTAATGTTGACCGCACCAGCTATTTCGCCAAGCCAGTTGCGTTGAACATTCTTGGTTCAGATTTGGTGCTGCTTGGCAGTCTGGATCGTGAGTGGAAGAAGTCAGGTGTTCCACTATCGAAGCTCTTGATGGGGGCTATTTCTAAATCCATTGGCAAGGTTTTTAATGGTCGTAAGAAGGCCAACACGAACCAGTCCACTGGAAAGACTTATCACAATATCACCGTGACGAGTCTCAAGAAGTCTGAATCTGATGAACCAGAACAGGAGACTCCCTTCTAATGAGCGAACCACCAATTACCACTGAAAAGCGTAAACCCAATATCTTCGACAGGAGGATAATGGAGGTGATGAAATCGGATGGCATTATCGTTCCCGTGAGCGAATGTTTTCTGAGCAAGCACTTCTCTAATCTCACATTGTCGAATTGGGTTTTGGTTGGAAAATTACCTGCTATCCGAATTGGAAGCAGGTGGTACACCAACGATGAAGTAGTGACAGATTGGATCTGGGAAAACCAAAGCGACATCACATTCATGTCTGGAATTCGTGGACCTAAAGCCCATGTAGATTCTGAGCCAGAAGGTGAAGATCCGATGGTTGAGCCTGAAGAGATTCTCTGATTGGAAGGGATATAGGATGGCTATCTTTGGTATTGCCGATTCTATTCGCCTGCTGGTTGAGCCCGAATCTCTCACTGAGGTTCGGGCTCTTCTTCGCTCCCCTCAGAATGAAGATTCCCGCATATGTCGCAACCAATACTATTTTGGTCGAGATGCTGAAGCGGTTGCTACCGATGTGCATAGGATCGACTCGAAAGATGAATGCGTTGGAATCTATCTGGTTTCTAACCCGGTCAATCCAGATCTGGCCAATTTAAATCAATCTGTCTGGCGCAAACCATTCCTGACCAAGATCAAGTCTAGTAGTTCAAAGGAAACAATTTCACGCCGATGGTTATTTATTGACTGCGATTCCAATCGGCCAAGTGATGTTTCCGCCACTGAATTTGAGCGTAGCAAAGCGTTTGAGCTTGCAGACGATGCAATGGCCACATTGGAAGCATTCGGCTTCAGGGAGCCAATTAAGGCCGATTCTGGCAATGGTTGCCATCTGCTCTACCCAGTAGATATGCCCGCCAACAAAGCAAGTGACCACCTTATAAAGGAATTCCTTTCTGAGCTAAGCGGAAGGTGCATATCGTCTGGCGCAAAGATTGACAAGGTAACATTTGATGTTCAGAGAATGGTTCGTGTATATGGCACAATGGCGAGAAAAGGTGACTCTACAGCTGAGAGGCCTTGGCGTTGCACTGGGATAGTATCTGTTGGTGATACCAGTCCAGAGGCGAGGAAGGCCAATACTGAATCTATTCAGAAATTAGTTGAAGCATGGCGTGAGCAGAATGCTTATTCGTCTAGTCAAGATACAATCAAAAGCCCATTAGATTTGGCTAAGAAGTATATTTCAAATATTGAACCTGCCGTATCAGGACAGAGTGGGCACAATAAGACTTATCGGGTTGCCTCCATCCTACTGGAGGGTTTTGGTTTAAGCGAACCAGATGCACTTGCAGCTATTCGTGAATGGAATCAGGGATGTCAGCCACCTTGGAGCGATAACGATTTAGTTCATAAAATTTCATCTGCTGCTGGAAAAATCGACCAATCGAAAATTGGTAGTTTGATTAAAAAGCAGACGATTTCCGAATCAACTAAAACTGTTCCAGCAGATAAGAGTGATGCAACTGTTGCTGATCTCATCCGCCTTGGACAGTCCATGCAGTGGATTTGGCCCGGTTGGATTCAGCGAGGTGTGCTAGTTGGCATAGCAGCTGAACCGGGTGCGGGCAAAACTCGATTGTGCGCTGATTTGGCAAGGCGTGTTTACAACCATATGCCTTGGCCGGATGGGACTGCTCCAACACTGGAAAAAGGATCAAAAGTATTGTGGTTATGCTGTGACAATCAGTGGGGCGAAATAGCTCAATTTCCTGATCAGTTTGGAATTCCAGCTGATGCTATTTATTTGAATGGCTGGAATGACGATCCAACGGAAGGAACTATGCTGGATAAGGCTGAACAATTCAAGATGCTTGAGGATCGTATAAAGCGGATTGGAGTTAGTCTGGTATTTGTTGATACTGTCATGAACAGCACAAGCCACAATACGATGCGTCCAGAGGATGGTGTTAAGTATTTCAGACCATTGGCTGAGATTGCCCAGCGAACCAATACATCAATTATCATGGTGACGCATTTATCTTCTGGTGGAGAAGCACTTGGTAGGCGTATTGTTGGCCAATGTCGTCAAATGATTAACTTGTCCAGAGTGGATGGCGAACCGGCCAACAGCAATAATCGTCGGCTATTTGTGTCTAAATCGAATAGCGTTATACCTGCTGAACTTGATGTTCGCATGGGCAATTCTGGTAATGACTATGTTATTCCCGGTCAAGTCCAGAATGCGCCAACAATGGATATTCGTTGGTGGATTGGTTCGTATCTATCTACTGGAAGAAAATTAGTTGATTTACTTATCCGTGATGCCATCAATTGTGGATATAATGTTATTGAAGTACAAGCCAGCTTAAACGATATGGCAGTAATTGCTCCTGTAAATGGAGTGCAATTTGCCCGGTTGAGGTAGCAATGAGCAGCGAATTTGAGGAATTTATAGACGATTCTATTGATGCCGATTTTGAGTATGACGATATTATCCGTGTATCCAAATTACTCAATGCTGGCGAAGGAATAGATCATCTGGATTCCGAAAAGTTAATTCCAGATTTTTGCTCATTGCGCTACAAGTTCATTTTTATGTATATGTCATTTAGCATCATTCATTATATAGCTCGTCCAAAGAAGAATTACGATGAGAGCATCAAGCATTTAAAGCGGGCAGGCGGATTACTTGCATCTTTGGTGCATGAGATGAAGCGGATTAAGAAGGAAATTGATAGTATCGAACCGGAGAATGGCAATGAATCAGGATGATGTGTGGCCAGAGTTTTGGCCTAATAAATCAAGGATGACTCAAAAAGAATTTCTGAGCATCATCAACAGAATAGAGCAAGTTCCGCATATAGTAAACTACGATGACACGAAGAAATTGATAGAACTAATCAAGATTCTTGTCGTCGAGCTTGGATTCCTCGAACGAGTAGTTGAGGAATATGAGAGGGATGAAGTCCGATTTTGAAATGGAGTTCTTTATGCGTCGATTTGCTTTTGGCCTTGCTGCTTGCCTTGGCTTGGTACAGTCTTCTGATGCTGGTGTATTTCGTAAGACACGGGTAGTTACAGCTGCTCCTGTAGCTGTTAAAGGCGATACATCGACTGCTCAGAATGCAGCATTGCTAATTGTTCAAACTGGTCGATTCCGCCATAATGGCCATCCTTCTGGACTGTTTGAGGGGATCGGCATGGGATCGACTCAGCAGGGAGCAATTCAAAATTGCTGCTTTTGGGGCAGGCGTAATGCTGTTGACATTGGGACCGCTCAAATGACAAATGGTACTTGGATTGCAGTAGTTCGTTACCGCTAATCCATAGGAATTGTAATCACCCGTGGTGCAATACCCGTTGCCATAGGCAGAAAGAGCATCCGGTCTGAAGGCCGGGGATGGGGGTAATACGGTAATCCCTCCGGGTGTTTTTAATAGGAAAGGAAATTGATATGGAATTGCTTACAGCGCAAGATTGTAATCTGATTCAAATGATTGATTTCATGTCTAAGCCAAAGCCTACTAGCCCAACTAGATGGGGGCCAGATAGCGTTACCACTGGGCCATACAGAATATCACGGGAATCATTTTCTAAATTATTAATTGGCGAAATTCCCAAGGTTACTGTTCAAAAAAATGGAGTTGATATAGGAACTGGAGATGAAGTTAAATTTGCCATTTTAAATCGTGTTGGCAATCACGATTTGAACAATAGAATGAAATTAGTGCTTGATAAAGCTACCTATGATTTGTGGGGTGGCAAAGAAGAGTATTACCAAATATTCTTTTGGCTTAAAGATGGCAAGTCTCACTCTGATCTGGATAGTGTTGATAATGTTTGCTTTGACTGTGGTACTAGATGTATACCTAAAGATCAGGCTATTTGCGCTCCATGCTCAATCGCACGATAAACCACTTGAGTGGAAAACCTAATTGATCTCCCGTGCGATTAGGGACATTAAACCGGGAGGAGTGACAAGGACGGCAACCAAATGGGTATCGAAAATCATTAAGGCTATTTTAGAATATGGTCTTTTTGATGCTACTTTCTGTTCATCCGCTGGTTGTGTGCGCTGGGGTTCGATTCCTTGGGGGTGAAATAGTTTTACAATTATGGAGTAATAAAATGGGCGATAGAGACGCAGAGCATACATTGACTGAATTGCAAGAGGCAAGGGCTGAGATTGACAGACTAAGAGAATTGTTGCGCTGGCGTAAATATCCCGATGAAAAACCAGAATTCTTCGATCATTATTTGGTTTTGACAAGTTTAGATATTTTAGGTTCATTTGTAGGTATTTGGAAAGATAATATAAAGTGGATTGAATTTGGGAAACCAGTTCTTTATTGGCGACCAATTGGCTCGTTGCCGGGCGAATAACGACATCCGGCGACACCTGCCGGTTCCTGTGGTGTGACTCCAGAGAGATGGAATTTTAGTGAGGTGATGTATGTCAGACGAGAAGAAGATTCCGGGTATGTGGACCGACAAGGTCTGTGCTTATTCTGACAGCGTAAATCGCTGTCCTGTCATCGCAGCAACGCCAAACGGCGACGCTCAACGCAAGGGGTATTTGCACTATCTGTCATTTATCAACGGCAGAGTGTTTTTTCAGATCGGCCCAGTTTGTGAAAATCTTGACAAAGTGGTCATGTACACGGTTCCGAAAGAAGTGGGTGAGGCAGCTATTCAGGCGGCGATCGGCGTTGTGTTGCTGTGGCAGCAGTCGGCTGGCGTGAAGGAGGAGACAAGCAATGGATGAACTAGACCTGAACGCAACAACAGATGCTGCCGTATGGGCAAGCGAATTCAACTCAGTAGCTCAGCGACTCGGCTATTCGCCAATGGATGAAGGTTGGCTAATCGGCTGGTTTGCTAACGCTATGTTTGCACAGGAGATGGCGATCAGGCGTGTGAAGGAGGTGAGTGATGAGTGAGGATGACCCAGCTTTCTACTGGGAAATGATGTTCAAAAACCTTACACGGGAAAACTCCAGACTGCTCGACCAGTTGTGCGAAGCGGACGAGAAAATTGCTGAGCTTGAGTCGGAGAACGCCAAGCTGCGTGACCAGCTCCGCTGGCGTGATGCGCATGGTGAACCGCCAACGGAGGAAGGCATCTACCTTGTGATAAATAACGACTTCGATGGTGGCACAAGCATCCACGCCACTTACTGGAAAGGCAAGTGGCCAATCGAATTTACGGTTGCTAACTGGCGGCCAATTGGCGAACTGCCGGGAGATACTGAGTGATGACCGGCAACGATTTAGCTAGAGCACTGGGAGGAAAAGCCGTGGGTGTCGCTGTTGTGATGATTGCAGCTATCTCATTTTTTGCAGGAGCTCTTTCTGCGCACATATGGCCGACTGTTAAGGCGTTTATTCACTGGGCGACTGGAGATGGGCAATGAACGAGTGCTGCAAGAAAACGCTAGAAGAATTGCTTTGCCGTCTGGACAAAAAGTTTGCACCGCTGATTGATACGCCAGGCCCAAGCGTACCAATGACGGCAGAGCAATTCGCAAGTTTCAAAGTGCTTATCCACGCTGGAGCAATAGCTTCCGAGATGGCTGGTGAAAAATACATCGGACCATCACCACCAGTGATGTACTCATCACGCTGGCTGGATGAGACTGGCGAAAAAGAGTTGGTTAATTACTTTCAGGGCAAACGACGCTACCACGAAATTTATGTCAAAGGCGAAGGCTTGCCGGGTGACAATTTGCAGCCCGGATACTGCAAGGCACCGCTGCCGGGAGTTGGTGATGCTAAATCCAATTAACTGGATTTTACTTGTTGTTGAAATTGTCGATTTTCTGGACGAAGAAATGGCTGGTTGGGTGAGGATGAGATAAGAATGGATGAGTATTATGCTGGTGATTATTTAGAGTTTATTCGGCAACAGGCAGCTGAAAGGAACAGAAGACGGCAAGAGCTATTTAAATCAGAATCAAAGAAAAAGCCTGTTCCTAAAAGGGATAAAGATTTAGATGGAAAGTCAAAGTGCAAGAAATGCAATTGGCCAACTCTAGATAAAACTGGCATTTGTTTTCGATGTAAACAACATCCATCTAAGCGAGGGAAAAGGCGAGAGAAGTGTCAGAGATGCGGAGACTGTTATGTAATTAGACCAAGACTTTTATGTAGGAGTTGCCGATTGCCTCAGATTAAAAAAGAACAAGATTTGCAAATAATGAAAGATAAAATTGCTAGTGGTCGTTGTGCAGCTAAAAATTGCCAGTCCAAAGCAATGCCTAAAAGTAAGACTTGTATCCGGCATTAGATAAGTGGCGTATCTTCTTCCGGCTTGATGAGTTTTGGTCGATTATTATGCTTCTGTAAATACGATGCAGAGTCAGCATGGACATCACAATTAAAACTTGTCCAGTCTTGGAGATGTCCAATAAAGTAATGGCAATTACGGCATAGTCCAATTAGATTTGATTCCTCTAATTCATCTCCACCATGAGCTAGTGGAATAACATGATGCGCTTCCAGATTCTTCTTTGTCCCACAAGCTGAGCAGGATTTCCCCTTTAAGAATTTAGCCCTAACGGATGGCCAACGAGATGAACGCTGAATCTCACCCCAGATACGCTGACCAAAGCTAATAATGTCTGATAGCATTAAAGTATCCTTGGGGTTGAGCAAGCCCCCACCTTGGCAATCCAACACAGATAGCCAATTACTTGCTCAACCCCTTGGTTCGTTAAAGAAGATTGGCAAGAAGCTTAATAGCAATTTTTGCCAAAACAACCCACGGGATAATGGTGAAGGTAATTGCCTTCTCTGCGCCATCAACTTGAGAACCATTCTGTTGCAATACGGATGCAATCAGATCGGCTTCATTGATTTCACCAGAGTCCAGTTGAGGCAAATTACCTGCAACCATTTGACCACCGCCAAGTGACTGTCCAAGGGAATAGCCTGCGACATTCCATGCAGCATTGACGAGATCTGGGGTAGATACCTCTCTACCTCGAAACTTGTCGAGCATCATCAGCAGTGCTTCTTGAGGGAAAACCACTGGGTAGGGAAGCAATGACATAACTAACTCCTATAGATTCCAATCGACATTGATTACATCTTTGGCTGGGAATCCAGACAGTCCAGAGAAGGCCCAAGAATCACCTTGGCTTAGCATTTTAGAGATAACTTCGGCATCAGCCCAGAATCCGCTAGTGGGTGGATCACCTTCACCTACTGGGCCAGTATGAGCATTTGCGCCCCAACTATTTCTAATCCAGCCTTTTTCACTGCCTTCTGTGGAGTAGCCCCATAGAGACATTTGGTGCATCCATCGCCCCTTGGGCTGTGCCATTCCCTTGGCATCACGGGACATGGTGAAACCCTGATTAGATGCAACGCTAATCCCATAGCCTTGAGCTAATGCTTTTTTGGCATCTTCCCAAGTTTTTACTAGCGTAATTCCCTTTACGGGGTACTTCTTGACAGTAGGTTCAAGATCATCTGGAACACCAGAATTTCCCCATTCACGGCATAGCTCTTCGCTGTATTTTCTGAGATCGTATTTACCATGAACTCCACGATCAATAGAACCATACTTTAAAGCAAATTCAGCTGCCCATGCACCAATTGATCCATCGCCTCTGCCAAGCCTACCCTTGCCAATTTCAATTCGTGAACCGGCATAACTGACCTCTTGGCAGAGAGGACGGAATTCCTCTTTCTCTCCACGCATGATCTCATTGACCATTGTTCCCTCAATGGCCGAAACTGCTCCAAAACCAACGCAACTGCCCACCTTTAGTTGGTTATATGGAGTTGGCTTTTGCCCAGTAACCTTCTCATGGACTTTCCAAAAGTAACAGGTTTTAGGCAGCACAATATCCGCCTGCCCTGCTGGAGTGTCACCGAATACAGGCATAGGCTGGAGGTCAGCAATCGCTACAACCTCTTCTGGTCGATCTTCCCATCCCGGCTTGTAAAATTGGTCTTCCATGTTATTACCTCAAGGATTCCACAAGGTTAGCCATACGATCCAGCTGAGATGCGATCTTTGCCCTCAATTCTGCGCTCAGAATGACGGAAGGATCAATTGGGACCACAGACCTCAATTCCTCACTGATCCTCGATCTGAGCGAAGATAATGACGAATCTGGCAATGTAGCTCTTCCGATCTCCTTGGATCGTGAAAACGCCTGTCCAACAGTTAGGAAAGCTGGATCTTTACAGACCTTGGCTGATTCCCGATAGACTTGAGCTAGTTTGGTTTTGGATTGAACCTTGTTAGGCTCGTCTAGTGCGCCCCAAATAGCCTCCAATGCTTCTGATAAAGGATCAGTTGGAGAAGGGGTAGGATCAGGATCAGGAGGATTTGGGGCTGGAGGCTTAGGAGGGAATGGAGTTGGACCGGGATCACCAATAATGATTTCAATTGATGCTGGATCACTTGGAATATCGCCCAGTGCCGTATAACCGTAGACAAGGTATTTGCCCGGCAAATTGGCAGTTGCAACTGTTGCAGTCTTGTCAGATAGCAGGTCTGCTGGGAATAGATTCAAGCCGGGTGACGGAGTGAAGTATTTGACTGATTTGCCATCAATCTGAATAGGCTTGACAACGATAAACGATCCCGGCAGACCTTGCAGTCTTGCTGGAAAAGTCAGCTTTGGTTGCTGATTCGCAATTAGAATTAACAGTCCAAGAGTGGTGGTAATCATGTCTGATAAGCCCTCATATTGCAATCAGTCCCAACATCTGAATTCCGTAGATAGCGCAATTCAAGCCACCATCCACCCAGAGGCCTTGGCCCCCGCCCCTTCTCTGCGTGATACCCATCATCCTCAATCTTATAGGTCGAACTACGAAGGAATAGCTGTTGCCTTGCACATACTGTTCCCAAGTTGTTTAAATGATATACTATATTCTCATCTAAATTTCGTCTATGGATATGTCCAGAGATAAATGCGTCTGCCATATACATACCTCTAGTTCTAGAGTTATCTATAAGGCCTCTGGTTATTTCTCCACCTCCCCCTGCTCCGTGGTGAAAGAATAATGTTTTTGATATTCGATTCTTTGGATTTTCAATCATTCCGATCTGCACGAATCCCCAATACTTTCCAAGAAGTACAGAGGATTTATTGCGCTTTAGTCCTGATACAAACCGAGCGCAGACATCCGTATCATGGTATTTTTCCCATGAGGTTTCATGGTTGCCCTTTGAGACAAGGGCTAGAACATCCCTGTAAGGTGTAAACCAGTCGATTGCATCATCAATTACTGTGTCAATGTAATTGTCTGTTTGC
>Ga0181348_1001400_pt1 | contig 10633 bp, 4 predicted proteins | sample Su13VDMM110DN_FD_130092 | JGI IMG/M metagenome (GOLD analysis project Ga0181348, IMG submission 130092) | Freshwater viral communities from Lake Michigan, USA - Su13.VD.MM110.D.N | ecosystem: Environmental > Aquatic > Freshwater > Lake | place: USA: Michigan | collected 2013-07-16
CTTCTTGCTGACCACCTGAACCAACTTGAATTGCGCCAATCAAAGAAGCGATATATTTTCTATGAAGATCTGCTTTGTTGCTGTAGTAACCTGAAATTTTAATAAACGTATTAACTAATTCAGGCATTGTAGACAAAACTGTAACAAAGTGGTTAACAATTGAAGTAGATGGATTCGCTGTGTCAAGATCGTCTCTAATCTTTTTACGCATATCACCAGATGCTTTATTAATATTTGAATTTTGTCTTAGAAAACAAACTTGAAGATTGTCTTCCACAAATTTTCTTTGATAAGTTGATAATTCAGCATCTCTAATTTGATTGATCATTACAACCAAACTGTTGACATCATTTTTAACACTTTCTCTGAAAAATTTAGATCTCCAATTTGGAAAATCAGAACTTTCTTTCTTTTCTGGCATGTCCGGGCCTGATGGATCATCGAATTCCGGCACAGGACTATTCATCGGGTTTTGAGCTTGTGGGAGTCCTAACTGAGTGCTTTTCTGGTCTGCTTCTGGCGATAAGCTACTAGGATCTGATCCCATAAATCCATCGGGAGGAGGCGCTGGATTCTCCTGTTCTCTTAACAACCAATCTTCGAGATTAATCCAACTCATTTGTTTCTTCTTTCTTCTTTATCTTATTTATTGCTTCTAATAAATTTCTTCTATCAGTAATCGTGATATTGTTTGTTTGACTCGCAGAAATCTTAGATATTTGTCTATCTTTCAATCTCAAACTTGTCATTAGGTCCGCAACTTTGCCTTTACTGCTCGCAATATCTGATTTTAATTTTGCTAAATTAACCAATGCTTCTTTTGACGCACTGCTTCCATCACCTTCATTAATGACCATTTCTACAAAACTAGACAACAGATCGTCTACTTGAGTTCTATCACTTCTCAAATCATCTAAAATTTCATTATAAAGATTCAAAAGATCTTCATCAGTGACTGCTGAAGATCCAGTTGGAGGCACAACCACTGGCATTTGTGGTATCAAGTTGTTATTTTTTCTACTCATATTATTATTTTATTTACTCTCGTTCAAAAAAAATACATAATTAATAAATATTTTAATGACACCTCCAAGAAAAAACTTGAGTGAAGATCTTGATGCTCAAATCAAGACTACACATGATCTTGCAACAAGGATTGATGAAAGAGTCAAACTTTTAGTAGAGAATCATGATAAGATAGAATCTAAATTAGAAAGATTCTTGGATAAACAGATTGATATTGTATCAAAAGTTATAATAAATGAACAAAATATAGAATATATAGAAGACTCAATGTCCAAAATGGATGAGAGAATTTCAGATATAGAACAAAATCATTTATTATTAGATAATTTTAAAAAAGGAACCGAATCAACATTCAAAAATATAGGAAAACACTTAGTTAATATCGTATTAACTATTTTAATTGGTTATATTTTGTATGTTTTGAAATTCGAAAGGTGAAAATTATGGCAGATGATTTTTTGTCAAAACTTAGACTAAAAGACAGCAAAGAGTCTACTTTTTTTAAACCATTCAAAGTTTCATCATCAATGAACGCTTTGTTAAAACCAATAGTTGAGGCATTTGAAAACTCAGATAAAGTAACAATTGGTTACTCCACACTTGAGAAAAATAAAGGTTTAACAAAACCAACACTCAAAAGAAAAACTATTTATCTTACAGGTGGCGCTCTAAGAGATCACCTAAAAGGCAAAACATTCAGAAATTATGATCTAGTAACTGACGCAACGCCAGATGAAATCATCATGATTCTCAAAAATGCTGAAACAAATTTTATATTTCTATCAGAACCAGAACAAACTAATAAAAATGATATAATTTTCTATCCATCAAGATATGATGATGAAAACAACATGATGGAACTTACTGTTGAAAGAAATGGCCAAAAAGCTTACATTTCAACAATGAATTCAAACACAAAAGATAGAAGTAAAAATGTAAGAAAAGCAAAATTTTGCACAAGTATTGATCTAGATTCCAAAACTAGAGATCTTACTATTAATTCACTTTATTTGAAACTTAAAAATTCAGATGGAGAAAATGCAGAACTGCTTGATCCAGTTGGAGGAGTGCATGATCTAAAATCTGGACAAATTGTTACTATTTCCGGCGTTGAAGATACTCTTAATAGATATCCATATCTTGGATTTAGATTGGCTAGTCTTGCAACTAGATTTTCTGATGATAAAAGAATTCCCGAAAAAATTATTCATGTTATGGATGATGCAGATATTGATATGGATTTAAATCCACATGTTCTAAAAGATATGTTCGTTAAAACAATTGAAGATTCAACAACTTATCTTGAAGATTATTTGAAAAATTTAGTTGATTCAAAAATGATTTACAAATTGTTTACTGATTGTACTATCAGTGAAATAAAGCCAGATCTTCCAAATAATAAAATTACTTTAATTGCATATTTGTTGTGCAAAAATAGTCCTGACAAGATTCAATCTGTTCTTTCAAAATGTGGATTTTTATCAACTGATATAGATGAAATATTAATATTCGCAAAGATGGCAAATGAATCTTTGCGTGGCAGTATTGATTTGGCAAATGTAGAATCATATTTCAAGAAGCCAAGCAGATTGCCAAAATCAAGAATACAAGAATTTATTCATCTTTTCAAAAAAGGTCAAGAGCATAAAAAAACTAAAGAAGATAGTAATGAAATACAAGATGATTTTGATGACGAAAATGTGGAAAGATATATAAAGAGAATTGAATAATGGCTGCATCACAGTTTGGCAGACTTTTTCAAGATATAACTCTAGAAAAAGCCAGAGCTAACCAATATGGACCATCAGTAAGAACAATTTCTAATGGATCTCTCGTTACGTTTGGTTATCAATTTGCCAAACATGATAATTATCCATTAGTAATACTAACAAGGGTAACAAATCAATACTTTTCAGGTCTTAATTTACATTATTTAACTTTTAATGATATTAAATTAGTGTTACAAAAAGATAGGATAAATGCGTGTAATCCTATGTTTGGTTACCCAAATGTTAAAGTTTATGAAAATTTGTTGGGTTCTTTTCGTAAATATAAAAGAGTTGGTGTTCGTAACTTAAAAAAACTTGATTGTGCTTTGATTTTAAACGCATTAGCAACACCTAGATCAATTGATCCAGAAGAAGTTGAAGCTATTAGAGAAAGTGTTAAATCACAGATTTCTCAATTGTTTAATGTAGGCGCAGAAGAACTTAAATCATAGTAGGTGATAAATGGCTGATATGAATGCTGCTGATTTTGCAAAAGAATTGTTAAGATCATGCCAAAATGCAAAACCATATGACAAAAAAGCAGACTCCAAAAACAATGATATGGCACAACTTAATATTTTGCTTTCAAAATTCACCAAGAATTTTGATGAAAATTTTAAAAAAATGGAAAACTATCTTAACCAAATAGCAGCATTAGCAAAAAATAATCAAAAAAGTAGTGAAGAATATGACAAATTAACAAAACTGCAAACAGATGCTTACAAAGGAAACAAATTAAAGAAAAACACAGAACAAGAGCAAAATTATTTTAAAGAAAACAAAAAAATAGGAACCGCATCCTTAAGATATTATAAAAAAGCTTCAGAAAAAGGCAGTATTTATGTACATGATGTTGGTGCTCACAAATATCTAAATGCAATAAATACAGCTTTAGCAGGGGCGAATCCATTTGCTGGTATTGATCCAGCTAAAATGTTCACAGCAGACTTTTATAAAAGTATTGAAACAGGAATAGGAAGCGCAGCCACAACGGCAAACGAAGCACTCAAAAACGAACCACCAGCGGATACAACAGGACCATCAAAGGGAGGAGGTAAACGCAAGGGTTTACATCTTGATGAGGATGATCCTGTAGAATTAAGTATTGCTGTTAGTAGAGCTAATAAAGTTTTAAATTTAATAAATAAAGTAGAATCCGCTATTTTTGGTTTGGGAGAAAAACAAAAAGGAATACAAGAACTTACTTTTGGTGGACTCGTAAGAAATGAAGTTGCGTTTATGTCTGCTTCTAGAGAAGCAGCTTTTGAATTAGGAAATGTGACTAAAGAAACACAAGGATTGCTTACAGCAAATGAAAAAATTGGAAGAACTACAGCAGAGACAGGAGCAGATAGAGATGACTTCCAACAAAATTATTTGAAAAATCTTAAAGCTGGTGTGAAAAATATAAAAACTGCCCAGCAAATTGCTGTTTCTCAATTAAACACAGAAAAACAATTAGGCATGGCCGCTGGTGATTTAAATGAAACATTTCGTGATTTTGCCGTAGCAGGAAGAATGAACGAGGGCCAAATTGCTGATATGGGCCGAGGAATGAGAGAAGTAGCCAGAAACACTGGTCTTACTGGCGAATCTCTGAAAGCCGCTGTTTCTTCAAGCAAATCATTTACAGAAAATTTAAGAAAAGCAGCAACTTTAACCGCAACAGCTTCAAAAAATGTTCTTGAAGCAACCGCAAATTTTCAAAAACTTGGTGTTGCTGAAGCTGGTGGCGAGCTTCTCAAAAAGTTAACAAGTAGCACAGATTTGTTAATGGATTCCACATCAAAAACCGCAACATTTTTATACATGGCAGCAGGTTCAGCAGGAAAAATTGGAGAATTACAAAAAGGAACATTACTAAAGTCCAAACAAGGAATTAAAGATTTGGCCAAGGGTATGGAAAATGTTCTTAAAAAATTCGGAGTTAGCAGTCTTGAAGCAGTCGATCAATTATCTGATGAAGCAAAAGTAAGCATAAATTTTCAATTAAAAACAACATTGGGAGTTGAACTAGGAGAAGCTAGATCTTTGATTGAAGCTGTCAAAGAAACTGGGAAAACTTTTGGCGATAGATTAGACGATGTTCAAAAGAAACTTAATGGTAATATCACAGCTGAAGAAAAAATTGCAATATTGGAAGAAAAAAGAAGACTAGAAACCTCAAAATCTTTAGAAGTTTTGACAGCTTTGGATGAAGCTGCCAAAGGCGCAAAAGATATGAATCAAGCTTTGTCTACATTTTCAAAACGAAAAGGAGAATTTGAAAACGATATTAAAGCAATGGGCGGCAGTTTCACAGACGGAATAGATGCAGCAAGAACAGCAATTAACACAAGCCTTAAATCAATCAATGAAGGATTACTAAAAGCTGGAAAACAACAAATAAAAATTGATACATCAGAAATAGAAAATGCTTTGAAAGATCCAACTGCTTTAAGAGAATTGTCTGCTAAACTTTCAAAAGGAGAACAACAATTAGCAACAGCACAAAAGTCACAATTAGATCCAATAAAACAAACGGAACAGACACTAAGAGAATATAATGACTTCTTTAGAAGCTATTCATCAAGTATTATTTCTGGAGTTTTAGGAACAATTGGAGCAATTGGTGTCGGAACAATTGCTGTTGTCAGTATTTTATCAACGATTTCTTTGCAAATTATGAGTATTATGAACTCTCTTGGAGGGTTTGTTAAGTTCGGTAGTAAAACAGAATCAAAACCCGGTTGGGTAGAGTATCTTGCAGCTAGAATAAAAGGCGCTATGCGAAGTGTTATACCAGCGGCTCCAGCAGTGCCTGCCGGAGGCACAGCAGCAGCAGCCCCAGCAGCGGCAGCAACAGGAGCCGCTGCTGCCGCTGCTCCAGGAGCAGCGGCTTCTACAAGCTCTTTGAAAAGTATTGGTAAAACAATGCTTACTAGTGCTGCACAAATTACAGCTGTTCTTGGTCCACTTCTTCTTTTAATTGCAGCAACAACACTTCTTGTTTCTTATATGGTCAAAAAGTTTGATATAAAACCAGCTGATGTAATGTTTACATCAATTGGTTTAGGTATCTTGCTTTTAGCAGCTGGCGGTATTATGTATGCCTTAACTCAAGGCGAAAAAGATACAGAAAAGAAAACTGGCGGAAAGATGGTTTCTGCTAAAGCATTAGGAAAAATGGCTTTAATGGGAATCATTTTAACTCTTGCTTCTGGAGTTATAGTAACTTTGATGGGTGGAATATTTGCAATTGTTCAAGGCATTTTGAAATCAACAAAATTTAAAGCTGGAGATGGATTCAAAGCATCACAAGGTCTTATGGAATTGTTCATGGTTTCTGGTGCCTTATTTGCAGCATTGGTAGGTATGTTTCAAGCTATCGAACATGGTTCTACGTTGTTTGGCAAAAGTATTTTTAAGAGTATTGGACTTATGCTTTTGCTTGGTCTTGGTTTGTATTTATTTGGTGGTGCTTTGGTGCAATTTATGGCTTCTTTGGTTCAATTTACTCAATCTGTTCTACAATCTATGAAATTAGACGCAAAAGAAATTCTTAATGTGGCTGCTAAGTTGGGTGCGATGGCTGTTGTTCTTGGAGTGTTAGTCGGCGTGATTTTGATGGTTGCTGGTGCAGTTAAACTTCTTGGATTGATGTTTCCGACTATGACATTCACAACTACGATTGCTCCGCTTGCTAGTGGAGCTTTATTACAGCTAGCAGGAGCAATGGCTATACTTTTTGTGGGAATGCTTGCATTTGCTGCTATTGGATATTTATTTGGTGCAGATTTAATTACCAATGTAGCAACTGGTGCTGCCGCTGTTGCTATTGTTGCACTGACAATGTTGATTATCGCCGGATCAATAATTGGCTTGGCAGCAGGGATAACGGCTTTATCTGGCATGATTGGAACGATGGAAGCAGGCTTGGCATTAGTACCAGCAGCAGCTTGGGAATTAACTGTTTTTGCAGCAATTGTTGCTATTCTTGCTGTTGCAATGGTGTTTTTTGCAGGAGCAATAAATGCCGTTGGACTTGATATTGGTGAAGTTTTGAAAGCTCTTGCAGTGGTAGTGGTAATTACACTTGCTGCTGCATTAATTGCTGGCGTGCTCATGCTCGGTTTATGGGGGATTATTGCCCTTGCTGGACAAATGGCATTAGCTACCGCAGCAGTTGCTTTTATACCGAAGGCAGTATTAACACTTATTGCTTTGGCAATTGTGCTTGGTTTGCTGATGTATGGAATGGCTTTATTAGTTGATGCTGTTTCTAAAAGTAGAGTGGATCTTGGACAAATTATGTACACGTCACTTGTAATCGCAGCTTTAGCTATTGGAGTAGGGTTAATTGGAGCAGCTGTAGGATTTGGAGTATTAGGTTTAATTTCACTTGGAGCAAACGCTGGACCATTTGGCGTAGCTGCATATAATGCTGGAATTGGTTTGTTAATGATAGTTGCGGGAGTTGTAATTTTATCAGCAGGAATTCTTTTATTGTGGGCAGCGTCTTTACTTCTTTCAACAGATATTTTGCTTAAAGTAACAACTACATTTGCACTTCTAACACTTGCTTTGGTTACTGTTGCGATAGGTGCAGTAATTTCAACATATGCTCTTCTTCAAATTGGCGTTGCTGGATTGTTATTTGTAATTGCTGCGTCAATTGGAACACTGGGTCTTTTCTTTATTAGTGCTGGTTTAGAAATGATTGCTTCGTCTTTAACTGCAAAAAATCCAAATGGTCATACACTTGAAGAAACACTTAATATACTTATAGACAAATTATATGTTTTTGATTATCTTGTTGAGGCAATGGAAGAAGTTGCTTATGCATTTCTAGCAGTTATACCTTCTTTAGTGCAAGCAACTATTGCTGCTGCAATGGTTGGTACTTGGGGTGTTTTATTTGGAATTGCTAGTTTTATTGCATATCTTGGATTTATTGGAATGTCGATTGGTCTTACTTTGATTGAGAGAAGCATAGGATTGGTTCAACCTCAAATTGAAGGTCTTCATGCAAACTTAGACTTTATAAATACAACAATTCCAGAAGTATTCAGAGCTTTAGCTCACTCGTTTTCAGTTATGGCAGCTTCATTAGCAGTTATAATTATAGCAGCTACTTTATTGGGTGTAGTAGCAGTCGGAGCATATGCCGTATGGCCATTTTTATTAATTGGTTTAGGCGCTGTTGCTGCTATGGTAATACTTTTAGGCCTTTCAACTTTTGCAATTGGCAGTGCAATAAAAAGAACAGGTCTTGATAGCAGAGGAGAAGATCTTAAAAATTGGAGTGGAATATTTTCTGATATTGCAAAGATTATGATTAATATGTCTGCTGCATTGATAGCATTTTCAAATGCCATGATTTCTTTTAGTTTTGCTATGTTTTTCATGGGTGGATCAACAATAAGAAAAAATGAAAAAACAGGAGAAGAAACAACAGTAATTGGAATTATTCTTGCCGATATATTTAACGCATTAGACGTGATGGTTGGCAGATTGGAAAAAGTTGATTTAGATCCTACTGAATTGAAGAAAATGGCTGAAAAAACTCAGCTTATTGGCGAAATGATGAAAGTAATGTCTAATGTCATTAAATCATTTGCTAAAGATGTTTTGCCACTCTTTCAGACATCTATTTTAACTCTTTATAGCTGGTTTGGATCAAGCACTGTAGATCAAATACTTGCTGCAAAAAATGACATATTAGTAAAATTGCCACAAGTGTTTGCTATCATGGTTGAGATTGGCGAAAAATTTGCAGAAGCAGTAGCTGATTTAGGTCCAGCAATAAATTCAATTGATAAAGCCAAAAAGCTTGGAGAAATTTCAAAAGTTCTTGGCGAAATGATGACAAACTTTGCTTATAATTTACCATATATTGCTCAGGGTGCCCAGAATCTTATCGATCAATCTGAAGGTGATGGGTGGTGGGATTATGAGCCAGTGCAAAACACATTGGCAAATGGTATCGATGCAATGAAGTTAATAATCGATACAATTTCTCCTAAAATTCAATCTTTAACAATTGATGAAAGTCTAGGAAAGAAATTGAACATAGCTTCTTCTGCGCTTGGAGATTTAGGAAAATCTTTCTCTGAGCTTGCTAAAGTAGTAAGCATGTTTGTTGGTGGATGGATGTCAAATGGTGAACTTGTTGAATTTGCTAAAAATAAAGAAAAATACAAGAATGATATGAATAATGCATTGGATGCAATTGTTCTGTTGTTGACAGCTGCTAATACGAAACTAGCTACAATGAAAAATTTTGATGCATTGCCAAAGAAATTAGCAACTATGGGTGAAGCCACCAAAAATATGGGAAAAGCTCTTGAAGCTTTTAAAGATAGCTCAAAAGTATTTACAAGCAAAAAACTAACCAAAGATTTGCAAAAACTTGCAGCAGAGGGAAAAAACCCTGCAAAAAATGTCGCAACATTGTTTATAGGTTTTGTGTATGACAGTTTTGTACAACCAATTTTAGATAAAAATACTAATCCTGCAAAAGTAACTAAAGCGTTGGAAGTAGTATCTGCATCTGCAAAAGCAACAGAAGCAGTAGCTAGTGTTCTGGATAAATTCGGCAAAGATTTTGGAAAACTTTTTGCTAGTAAAAACATTGAAAATATTAGTAAAATGATTGGCGAAGTTACTAATGATGCTGGTATTGTTAATTTGGGTAAATTTTTGGGAGACTTCTTTAAATTTATTGATACTAAAATTTTAGCGGAAATAAACAAAATAAATTTTGATAATATTTTGGATTCTCAGGATATTTTGGTTGAATTGCCAAAAGTTATTGATGGTCTAGTATCTCTATTCAGGAGCTTTGGAGAATTAACAAGATTTGCTCAAAGTAAAGAACTGAAAAGATCAGGAGATCAAAAAACAGCCATAGATGTTTTGAACGCATGGACTAAAGGTAAAGACGGCCAAGAATTAGGAAAAGCAATTGCAAACTTTATGACGTTTGCACAAGATCAATTATTAAAACCAATAGTTGGAGTATTAGGCACTATAGATCTTGACACAATGATGGATGCATCTGATGCAATGAAAACAATATCAGATGTAATTGTAAATTTGCAAAAAGCAATGGTTAGTTTTGGTGAACTTGGTGCAATGTTGACAAAACAAAAAGGATCTGGGGCAAATGCAACAACATATGCAAAAGAGTTGCAAAAATTTATGAAAGATTTGCAAACACCAGAAACTGTTAAAAGTCTTGGTATGATACCAGATTTTATGAAATTTGTTACTGACAATATTTTAAGACCAATAGTAGATGTTAATCAAGCTTCAAATATTGCACCAGAAGATTTAAAAGATGCTGCTACAACTCTTGAAGTGATTCCGCAAATATTTTCCGGTCTTTCGAGCATGATGAAAAATTTTGACTCAACTTTTAGCAAAACTGTCTCGACAGGAAGTTGGGCTGACCCGTCAAGTTGGAACCAAACACAAAAACAAATTGCGGATTTTATTCCTGATGCAATTAAAGCAGCAAAAGAATTCGGCAAAAACGAAAAAGGAATAAAAGAATTATTTTCAATTATTGCAACTACTATGGTTGATCCAATTTTTGATTCAAATTTACCACCAGGAGATATCAAAGAAGCAGGAGAAGCTTATTCTTCTCTTTCCGAGCTTTTACCAAAATTTGCCAGCTTCATGATGGAAATGGAAGCTAATTTGTCTGGCATTAACTTTAATGGTGTTGGACAAATAATTCAAAATCTTTCGTCAATATCAACAATTGGTGGTTCTGGATTAGTAGAACATTTTGCAAATGCTAATGATTATTTAACAACTTTGCTTGGCACTATGGAAGCCACTTTAGAAAA
>Ga0181348_1001403_pt1 | contig 10602 bp, 11 predicted proteins | sample Su13VDMM110DN_FD_130092 | JGI IMG/M metagenome (GOLD analysis project Ga0181348, IMG submission 130092) | Freshwater viral communities from Lake Michigan, USA - Su13.VD.MM110.D.N | ecosystem: Environmental > Aquatic > Freshwater > Lake | place: USA: Michigan | collected 2013-07-16
ATTTTATTAGATACTTTTTGAAGTTTAGTACCTAAAGTTTGGAACCATCCACCTTGGGTGTTATAGAATCCATCTCCTAAACCTGGAGTAGCTGTACCTGCTGCAAGAGTGGTAAATGATGTACCATCAAATATTGTATTGTTTCGAGCTGACCAATATTCAGTTGTTGGAGCTGCTGCAATTAACATATCAAGGATTTCAAGATCGATTTCCATTGATACATATTCAGACAACATTGAAGTCAATTCAGCTTCAGCATCAATTGAATGGTATGCATTTAAGTCTTGAGCAAATTCAGGTGTCCAAACTGCTTTCAACTTACGTGTTTTAGCAACGATTGGTTCTGATTGCATTTCAAGGTTAATTTCTGGAATGTCGATATCAACATTATATCCATTTGCATACGTAGTTTTATCTTCAAAATCACCTCTTGTAATGTCGGTAGGCTGTTTGTTATAATTCAATCGAATTGTTCCTGCAGTGATAGCAGCGTGAACGCTAGTTGCGATAGATGAAGAAACTACAAATGATGCGGTAAAGTTTGAAGTAATTGTTGAAAATGCTTGTACTGGAGCTAATTCAGTACCTGCTGCTACTAATGTAAATGAACGAACTGCATATAAATCTGCATCAGTTGGAACATTAACAGTAACCATTTTGTATTGAGTTGAACCTGAAAAAGCAGAATCACCATTAACTTGTACGGTAGTTGGAGTAGATCCAGTTGCGATTTCAGTTGCAGTCAAAATTGATGAAGAAACTGAATTAATTGAATATCCAAAACGACCAGCACCATAAAGACCGCCTGATGGATCATTTGCAGTAGTGGTAACACCGAACATTGAGTCATCAGCGTTAGGAGAACCAAACGGATCACCTGTTCTGTTTAAATTGTCGTTATCAAATCCTGGTTGAGCTGTACCATATTTAAAATCTAGATAGAAAATAAGACCTGATGGTAAGTTCATTGGTTGAACTGAAACGAATTCTTTTGCAGCAAATTCAGCAAAGATACGACGTACCAATGGAAGTGCTACACCTGCCCACTCTTCTGAACCAGCTGCTACACCAGTTGAAGAAGCTTCTTTTACTAATTGACGTGCTTGGTTTTCAAGCAATTGAGCCATTCCGGCTTTTTCTGTTTCGCCCTTAAGGCCTTCTAATAAACCGGTTCTTTCCCACTTCGAAGCCAATGCTTTTGCTTGGTTTCGTTGTACGAAATCATTGGTTTGTAATAAATTTGAGATACTCATTTTTTTCCTTTTTTTTTTGTTTTTTGTTATTACAATAATCCTGCTAATTTTTTCCATCTGTTAGCTAATTCGAAGCCTTCAGATAAAATATTTGTCGTTTCTACACTTGGAGCTGTAGTTCTCGTTGGTTTAGATGCGATAGATTCTTTAACTACTCGCTTCTTTGTTGGACGATTAAAACTTTCTGCTAATGTAGAAAATACTAATTTAACTTCTCTTGTATTTCCAGCTCTATCAAAATTTTCAATTACTTTCATTTTTTGAGCTTCATTCAATTCAAAGTTACGGAACAACTTGTTAGTGTAAAGAAGTTTAGCGTTAAGCAAATTAACTTCGTTGATAATACTTTTTAATTGTTTAACTGTTCGATATGCTTCGTCCAATTCAGATTTAGTATCATCTAATTCCATTGCCATTGCATCAACTTCATCTTCTGTCATGGTCATTGAATCTGATTTTTCATCTTCTGGAAATTCATTTCCGCCTTCTTCACGAAGAATTGCTTCAATAATTTCTTCAATGCTGTCATCTTCATCGTCATCACCATACATACCTTCCGGCATCATTTCATCTTCTTCTTCTCCTTCGTACATTCCTTCCATAGACATAGACATATCATCTTCGCCATCTTCTGGCATTGTATCTAAATCTCCTTCTAATTCACGAATGATAGATTCTAATTCTAGATCATCTTCTGCCATATCCATTCCTTCATTGTACTCAGCAGTCATTTCTTCTTCTGATGCTGGCATTTCTTCTGCAGGCGCCATGGCACCTTCTTCTTCACCAGCCATTCCAACTTGGAAGTTATAATCTTTACCACCAACTGATGCTGCTAAAGTATCATCTGTCCAACTGAAATCGTCACCCATCTCCGCTCCCGCTTCTGCACCAGCGTCTACTACTGGTTCTTCTGCAGGCATTTCTTCTTCGCCTTCAACTTCGTTTTGTAGCTTTGTTTGCAACATAGCTTCGAGTCTAGGAGCGAATGCTTCTTGTAAAGCAATTTTTGCATTTGCTAGAGCAGTTTCCTTAACTGTCTTTGCATCAGCAATTGCTTGTTTTAGCAAGTCTGATTTTGCCATTTTTTTTCTCCTTAAATTTGTTTTTTGGAAATAAGATTATTTGAATCTTAATAGAATAATTAAATTATAGACACTATATAAGAAATAGCGTATTTACAAATAAATATATCATTGAATAAAAAAACAGTAAAAAAGCCCTAACTTTTTTGTTAGGGCCTTAAAAAATCTTAAAAATCTTAAAGTGAATGTAGATCTTTAATCCTTTGCATAAATTGTGCAGCTTGTTTTTGTTTTCTTCGTTTGACACTTGGTTTTATAAATTCTTTGCGATCTTTTGTTTTTTCTAAAACTTCGGTAGCTTTTACTTTACGTTTCCAAGTGCGCATTGCAAATCCTAAATCTTGATTTACTACATTTACAGCCATAGGATTGCCTGGCACAATTGTTTGATGTTGTTTTTGTTTTTTATTCATATATGATTAATTAAATTTCTTGTTGTGGGGTCTTTGCAGATTGTCTAACATTGAATCTAAAATGTTTTAATTCTGGTTTCTGTGCTAAATAACCTTGAAGTTTTTGTGATTCTAATGCAGGATCTTGTCCTAATCTAAAATAAAAATATCCAATTTTACCAGATTGTGATAATGTTTTTTTAATCACCGTAAAACCTTTTCTTTCTGCCCATTCTTGAATCTCTTGTGACGTTTGTTGTGCGATGGCCGGATCTCGAAGTACATATTCAACTCCGCCTCGATAATCAGTTAAATTATTAACTAATTGTGCTTCATCTAAATCTCCTTCTTTCATTGTAGCCGTTAAGTCTTTCATTGCAGCTGCAATTTCTTTTGCATTAGTTACGTCATCTTTAGTAAACTTATAAGGAGATGATTGTATAGTTTTTTCGTCTTGTTCTTTTAATCCAAAGAATTCTTTGTATAATTTTCTAAACTTGCTCATCATCTACCTTTTTATAATAATAAATTTTTTTCATTAATCCAAATTATTTAACTTCAAAATATTTGCTTAAACCTGACGCAATATCTTCATATGCTGCACTCAATCGTTGTTGTAATTGATTCATTTCTTTTGCTGTTGATTCAAATACTTTATATGAATCATTCAATGTTTTCATATGACGCTTAATTGTTACGTTATCAAACCAATCTCCGGATTCGGATGCAATTTGTTCTGCTTTATTTACGATATCCTTAACTCGTTCCGTTAATTCTTGCAAATCGCCACGACCATATACTGAATCAGACATTTCAGAAAAACGTTTTACTTGCGCAACAAATTCAGCTTTTTCTTCTTTTGATAACGGTTGTGGCTGATCTTCGGTGATCATTTCCAAAATATATTTTAAATTCGTTTTCATTATATTATCCTACATTTACCATCTTCACACAAAATTGATGTAATGATGTTGTTTACTTTATTATATTTAGTTGTATGTGCCATTTTATTAACAGATTCGTTCATGTGCGTAGGCCGCATAAAAGCTCCATGGGTTGATGGATTAGATACGAAATCCCAACATATCAATTCAAAATCTTCTTGAACTTCTACTACACCTTCATTTCGCAATTCTTTAACTGAACCTAATCCGCGCGATGAAATGCCTAATGTAATTCCTGCTCTAAAAAGTTCTTTAAGAATTTTACCAGATGGAGTATCTAGTATCTGTACTGCTCCTTGTAAATCATCGCCACTCCACCATATTTTTAAAACGTTGTGAGAAACGTTATTTAAATTTACAACCGAAGATTCTGGATGATCTAGTTCACCCAATGCTCTATGTTGGTCAATATATTCTTGTTGATATCGTTGACATTCTCTTTCTAAAATAGGCTTTGGATAAACTCGACCATTTTGATTTTTAGCGCCCGCTCGTTGCAAAACTCCTTGTACAACAAAACCACCAGGTATTCCATATGCAGCACCGCTTGATTCAGTTAATGAACCAACAGGCTTAAATGGCATATATTCTACTATTAGTTGTTTTGACATGTTATTCTCCTAATGCTCTTACACGTTCTGATATTTTAATTAATCGTTCTGATATTTTATTTAATGATTTTTCTACCGAAGTACCATATCCATTTCTTGCAACACCAGATTCAGTTTTTAAACGAGATGCATAATTCACTGTTTGTTCAATTTCTTGCAATTGTCGAGCAACTTCTTTAATGGTTTGTTTTATTTTTTGTTCCGGCGTTGATTTTGAATTTCCCGTTGCATACGCTCGATACGATTCAACTAAATGTTCATATTTTTTATCTATAATTTCCGAAACGCTTTTCATATGTTTACTTGGTTTATTTGGCATAGGTTTCGATGGATATTCATATGATTTATTAAACCAATCTTTTTCATCATCGCTAAATGGAAATTTATCATTGAATTCTTCTTCTTCTGATTCAGGTCGTTGATATGTATCATCTTTCCATCGAAATGATGGTGGAGTATTTACAGATTCATACGTTTTTGTTTTATTTTTCCATTTACCTGGTTTAGCAAATGCAGCTGGAGTACTAAATCCTGCTACTGCACCTGTTACGTTTTGTTCGTCTAATTCTTCTTCATTTTCGCAAACACACTGATCTTTTGGCCTATCACATGAATCACAATAATCACTTGATTCAATCTCATCAAAACGCTTTTTCATTTCATTTAATAACGATTTCATCAATGTAATCCTTTTAATTCTTTAATTAGATCATAGTATCTTAATAACGAAAGTATATGAGATTCTTTAATAGCTTTCATATTTTCTACCGTACATAGCATTTCTGAAAGCTTTTTGACTTTTATTTTAGTAGCTTTGTCGGTAATTAATTTTGATTGTTCAGACAATTGTTTTTTAATTTGCGGAATTATAACTTGAATATATTCTTTAAGAGCTGTAGTATCATTAACATTAGTTATGTATTTATTCAATAATTGTTTTTGCGATTCATCTAAAATAGAATATTTGTCATTGAATTTATCTACAAGTAATTTGTATGTTAATAATCGTATTTCTTTTGGTTGCGATTCAAATGATTCCATTAATGGATCTTTAACTATAGATTTTTTTTCTACAATTAATCCATTATCTAGAATTACATTTTTACATTCTAATAATTGTTTTGGGTTATCTGTTTCTTCATATTCAAACAACATATAAATAGAAGCTAATGCTTTATAGTTATTGATTTGAATTTTTGATAAATCAGAAAATACAAATTTTTCAGAAATTTCTTTAACTAAATTATATTTTTGTCGTTTTAAAATACTTTGATTTAATTTAGTATATGCATTTTTAATTGTGCGAATATAATCCAAACCTTGAGCTTCACTACGGAATTGTTCTTTTACTAATGCATTATATAATTGTAATTCTTTTGCTAATTCGGTATTTTTTCCAAAGTATTTTTTGATAATATCTATAGTAACTGACTTATTTGATGTTAGTGTTTCTGAAGTTAATTTTCGGACTAACATTTCAAAAAGAATGCCGGTATTCTTATATTTCGAATGTTTTAATTTCTTCATATGATCAGTACTTTATTTTTTTAATAAATATGTTTACTTTTATAAAATGTTCTTTTCATCTAACATTGTTCCAGAATCTAAATCTTGTTTTTGATTTTCATTGGTTTTAAGTGATTCTGTAATGATCGATGTTTGTTTTGTTTTTATTTTTTTCAACATATTAATATTTTCGGCAGAAATAGCTCTAGCTGTCTTTGCTGCCTTTGGATCTGGTAAAAATGCTGACTTTTGATTTTCCGGATTAAATGCTTGATTTATACTTTTCATACCCGTAGGATCCCATCCAAATTCATTTTTATGTTGTCCAAATTTAATTCCTTCTTTCGGACGACCTCCTGCATCTTTATCTTCAACGTCACTGGTCGACATATGAACTGTTGCTAAATCGTGTGGAGTGCCAAATGATTGACCAGTTACCGCAGGATCATTACCTTCTTGTTCAATTTGATTTTGACGGAATCGCAATTTTAAATCTTCAACAACGTTGCTTCGTTCTTGCAACCATTGATCTTCTGACATGTTAAATATGTATTCATAAATGTATTTATCAGAAATTAATTTTGAATCGCGCATTGCAGTTGCTAATGTCATTTTTTCAGTCATTAATGCAACTTTTTGTTGATCATATATAATTGATGGTGCGGTTAATTCTAATTCAAAACTAATTAAATCTTCGCCCTCATAACCTTGTGCATATAAATGTATAATTGCAATCTTAGTTAATTCAGATGTTGTAATTTTTTGAATTCGTTCAATTGTTCTAGCAAAACGAATATCCATTGATGCTAAAGTAGATTTTCCTTCAACCCCTTCGTCATATCCTAAAAATGGTTTAGGAATTTTTAAAGCGGCCATCATTTTATGTTTGATATAATCAATATCATCCATTCCGGTAAATGTCATACCAGGTAATGTATCAATTGCAGTAGTTGAATTTCCGCCACGAACTGGTAAATAATAATCTTCTAGCATGTTATTTAAATTAAATTTAAGATTATAATTACCCGTCGTTGGATCGATATGTGGAATTTTTTTCATTTTATTAATAATGGTTTCCATAAATGAATCAACTTCATTTGGTGGAATGTTACCAATATCAATTTTAAAAATACGTTTTTCTGGAGCACGCATAATACGATGTATTAGCATTGCATCTTCCATCATCATAAGTTTTTGAAATTCTTTACGAGCGCCCTCTAACATTGATCTACCATATGGTAAAAAATTAGAATCCGATAACATACGGAAATGTGCTATTTCAAAAACATCATATTGTCGTTGTTGGTCTGCAATATGTTTAAATTTAATTTCATATTCGCCAGTAACTTCATTGTATTCTTCCCAACGTTCAATTTCGTAACTAGAAAATGGACGTGCATTAATAATTCCATATTCATCGGCAATATCTAATTTTAAAAAGAAATCACCATATTTGGTCATATTGCGAATCCAAGTCCATAAATTGAATTCTATATTTAATACATCATAAAATAAATTATAAAGTATTTTTTGTACTTGCGTGTTATTACATTTAATTGTTAAAATATCACCAAATTGATCTGCAAGTGTAGATTCATCAGAATATATATCTAATGCCGAACTGATAATAGGATCTTTATCCATCATTTCATAATCAGCATAAAGTTGCATACGATTTTGATGCATATAGTAGTTAGAATCATAACCACCCATACCACCTACACGATGTTTATTTGCACCATGCAATCGTGTATATCTGTCTGCAATTTTACTTTGATTTAAATTACCAACGGACTGAAGTCGGTTTGTATCAACAACGCGAAGTTTATCTTTTCCATATGCACGAACTATTACATTCGTTGCAAATAAATTACGTAATCGTTTAGCTAAAGATGCCATAGTTTTATTTTTATTTTATTATAAATATAACTGATTAAAGAACAGGGGGGTGTATTTAACGAATCAACCAAGTTAAATCTTCATCATTAAAACCGTTATTCCATTTCCAACTGTCAGATCCGTTATTCATATTGTTACCAGTATAAATTACAGAATCAGTTTTTGTAAATTGTGAAAGTGCACGTTTATGCAATTCAATTCCTTGTTGTCGAAGTTTAAGCGATGTATCTCGTAACCATAATCCAATACAAAAAGACATAACAAGGTCATCGTTATATCCATTTTGTGATTGTGCTTTGCCATTTAGCCAAACAAAAACAAAAAGTTCTTGTATTAATCTTTTTGAACGAATTACTGGAGTTCGTTCTCTCATATACATTTCAAGCGACGATATCATTAGCGGACGTGTACGTACGGTTGTTGATACTCCAGGAACCATTTGGGTCTTATCCTTCATATCATAACCTTTTTTAAGTTGCACATCTATATCAACATATCCGTCATCTTTATATGTATAAAATAAATTTTCATATCCGCGGTCTAATGCTGGTTGAATTGCTGCCCAACCTATGTTTGCATTTTCAATTGCTAGCAACGCATTGTTCCATTCTGTTGCAACAGACACAAGCATGTTACCAAAATCTTTAGGTGGAAGTTTACCTTTGTACTCAGCAACTTGTGATACAGATTCAACATCGATAACATGAAATGTTGACCAGTCGGCTCCATCACCTCGAGCAACGTCAGCTACTACTATATAATTTTTTTCATAGTTAGGATATTCCCAAATCCAATACCCGTTATCAAATCCTCGGCGTTCTATAGGTTCTATGCACTTTATTTCATAATCCATTAATATAGCGCCATCTATTACAGTATGACCAGATGAAATAAAGTCACAATCACATTCTTGAGCTGCACCTCGTTCTCCTAACAATTTAGTTTGATCATCACGCCATATTTGATCGCGGTCTGGGTGAACGGTCCAATGCAATTTAATTGTATGAAATCCATTAATTTCTTGTTCAGCATCTGACCACACTGAGTGAAACCAATTACCAATACCATTTGGAGTAGATAAAACAATAGCACCTCCACCTGTTGATAATGTTGCTTGCGATGCTACCCATATTTCTTCAATATTTCGAATAAAGGCAGCCTCATCTATAATTAACAATGATAATGCTTCAGAACGTGCTCCTGTGGTTGCAGATGAAACTGCTTTAATTTGTGAGCCATTTTTAAATTTCAATGAAAGTTTATTGTCAGCTTCAATTGTTCCTTTTAACCAACTAGGTAAATTGTCATGCATTACCCGTACTTTTGTCACTAAGTTTTTTGCTACTTCTTGTGTTGTTGCAATAACAAGTACATTGAAATCGTCATTGAATAACATACTCCAAAGAGCAAAGCCGGCCGATAATGTTGATATACCTAACTGACGTGACTTTAAAATTACGTTATAACGGTTATCTCGCAATTCAGTTAATGAATCTTCCTGAAATGGATATAAATTAAATTTAATCTTACCACGTTTAGGATGTTGAATATAACAATATTGCTTCATGAAAAAAACAGGATCTTTAGCACACATCGTGTACTGTTGTTGAATGATCTGTTTTATATTTTGTGACATATTATTTTAATATTTGATTAATTAATATTCCAGACCCCAGGGTTGTAAATATACCCATTCCAAACCATAAGCCTTTTGCCTCATACCATTTTGGTTTAAGATAACGTTCTCTGCGAATATATAATTCTACATTTTCTTGTAACAACACAATTTGTTGATCTTTATAACGAATTTGCAATGAATCTAATTTAATTAATTCATCTTGTTGTTTAGATAATATTACATATTTGTTAATTAATGCCGTATTAATTGAATCTAATGCAAATAATGAATCTAATGTATATGAAATATCAACAATTTCTTGTTGAGTAAAACATGTATCTGGTTTAGTTTGCGTAAATGCAAATATTGGAAATAATAATATAACTAATAATTGTTTCATCTTATTTCTTTGATTTTCGTCCACGACGCGTTTTATTTAAAATATTTTGTTTAGCATCGGCTACTGGTAATTCTGTTACTTTTAATTCTTCTTTAGCAGTTTCTAATTCAGCAATTTCCGTTTTAGTTTCTTGAATATCATGTTTAACCTCAATACGTTGTTCTTCAATTACTTCAGTTTTTCCTTGTAGTTGATCAATTTTTTGATTGTTATCATCAATCTTATCATCAATTTTTTTAACTTTGCGCTTGTCATTTTTATCGTTTGACATTGCAAAAATAGCTAATAGTGCTAATACTGCACCTACGATAATTGCCCAATATTTTTTAATTGTTTTCATCTTGTTTGTTTTCCTTATTTAGTTTTTCTAGAAATTTTGTTTTAAATTCTTCAAATTGTTTTTGTATAGTATTTTCAAATTCTTCTGCAGTCATTTTTGCTGACCAATGTTCGACTTGTCCATCTGAGTTTGAAACAAATTGTTGTACTTGAGTATATGCTTGTTTTAATAAATCAACGTCTCGTTCTGCATCTCGTAACCAAGCCATTGCATTTTCTCGAATTTTATTTTGTTCATATTCATCATACTTGCCGGCTTTTTTTAATTCATGTTCCATTTCAATTACACAATCAAAACACATTCCATGAATTTTACGCATTTTTTGATCTAACTGATGTGTACCAATACATGTGCAAGTATCTTTCCTACAATTAGGAAATGATTGTAATTCATCTCGTATAGATTGAAATATTTCAGAATTTTTAGTTTTTCTTATACGAAAACCTTCTCGTTGTTCTACAACATGTACATTGCCATTAGAATCAGTTTCTTCCCAAACATCTCCGATTTCTCGATGTTCTGATTTTTTTGATTGAGCATCGGAAAAGCCTACA
>Ga0181348_1001405_pt1 | contig 10600 bp, 8 predicted proteins | sample Su13VDMM110DN_FD_130092 | JGI IMG/M metagenome (GOLD analysis project Ga0181348, IMG submission 130092) | Freshwater viral communities from Lake Michigan, USA - Su13.VD.MM110.D.N | ecosystem: Environmental > Aquatic > Freshwater > Lake | place: USA: Michigan | collected 2013-07-16
GAGGGGAGAACGGTCCACCCAAGTTGCATTTCAACATGGAACAAATAAGTTCCGCTTGCAAATGGGATTGCTCCCATATTTATGAGTCTTTGATCGGCTAATTCTAAAAGCGCGTTAGTATATGGCGTATTGGGATTCCAGCGATAACCGGTAAATAGTGCCAATATTGGACTAGTACCAGCCACGCCAGTGGCTCCCGTAATCCCGGTAACACCCTGCAAGCCAATAGGACCTTGTGGGCCGGTTTGTCCAGCGCCTGTTGCACCGCTAAAGCCACGCAACCCCTGTGGGCCGGTTGGCCCTGCTGGACCCGACGGACCCATTGGGCCAGCAACGACAGTCGCTACGGGTACGGGAGGAGCGCACATCGAATCGACGGAGCTACAGCAGCCAGTGGGGGTACAACATGTGGGCATGGGGGGGATGGTATCAGTTAGAAGGGTTTTAGGGCAATTAACTATGTAATGGCGGTTAGGGCCACCTTGTTAACATTTGTTGAATTAGATTTAGAATAGGTAACGACGCCCGTATCCATCATGCAATTAAAGACAAGGTTGCTGGAATTGTAGATCGCTATGGTGCTAGAATCCGATGGATTTTTTATGCAAAATAATTCAAAATTACCGCTATTAAGGTTAAAAATTTGAGCAATATTTCTGTTTTCATCACTCCGGTATTGAGGAACTCCAATTCCTTTAAAAACAATACCGGTTATTGATATGTTTTTTTGAACTGGCAGAGATCCAAAGTCGGAATCGGCACCGTCTCCTATTGCAATGCCGTGTCCACCGACTCCATCAAAAGAAACATTAGAAATTGCAATATTTTCCCAGTTATATGGGCCAATTAACATGCCGCGCCAGCCGCATTTTTTAAATATTCCGTTAGAAATTACTAAATTTCTTCCGCCAGTAGAATATTCTAATGATGGCTGACCGGTAAATCCAAAACTACCCGTCGTAATCGTAGATCCAAGAGAGCCGCCATTGGTATTTGAAAGAGCAAAAGAAATTTCTTTTCTAGTAGAACCATCAATAAATTTCATTTCGGTCTGATACCCGTATTTTTTATACAAATTACTATTTTGAACCCCCCATGATCCAGAGATACCATTCCATGTTAAATGACCCTGAACTGCTCCGCCGCTCCCGCCACCAAGTGGACTTAAATCGAACATTGGCCCACTGGTATATCCGCTTCCACCATTAGTGACAGAAGTATTTGAAATAGATCCAGCGGTGACGGTTATGTAGGCTTGTGCTCCACCAGAAACTGCGGTACATAAAAAAGTACCGTTATTGTATCCAGAGCCAGCACTATTCCTATTAGCATAAGTTACAAAACCAATAAACGTTGGTTGGGCTACAACAGAATATGCGTCACTGTACAAAGCCAAACCATCATCGCCCGCTTGATTACCATTAAAATTAGTAAAAAGACATCCGTCTACGTTTCCAAAATGACAAAAATCACCCCACGAACAATCTGAATTATATTCGTATACCCTTAACCCATATGAACGCATAGAACTCCCGCCAACGCGTAGCCCGAAATCCCCTCCCGATGTCAGCGTGCAACCACGTATAATATTATATGAACCCCTAATTGATAGGGGCATACTGTCTCCCCTTGTATATGGATTTAAAGTGCCTAATGTAGATCTACCGGATGAAGTTAAATTAATTAATTCAAATTTAGTGCTAGTGTCTGAAATTTCGGTCCAAGGTCCATTTCCGGCAAATGAAGATGGCGGCGGGCTGGGATTAGCCGTACTATTGTAAGCATAAATAACAACTCCCGTACAGTCTAAAACGGCATTTGTTATGCCCTGCAATGGGATTCCAGCTTCAAATCTATAATTACCGGGTGGGATTCGATATTTTCTTCGTGGACCTTGAACAACTCGATAATCCCACCCTCCACCGCTTCCCATTGATCTATTTGGGGAAATAGTTGGAATACCAAAAACGCACTCATAATAAGTAGCACCACCAATAGGTGATTGTGAAAATGTAAGAACCCACTTAGTGCCATTCCAAGTTTTTCCTGTTAAAGTGGTCCCTTCTGGAAATAATCCTAATGCCAATACATTAACACCATTTGGAAGCAATGCGTTCATTGCCGTATTGTCAGTTATTCCTCGATCTCCTAAATTTAATATAAAAATGCTTCCAGTGTATTGAATTTGTCCCGGAATATAGCGATAACCTGAACCGGTAGCCGTTACTTGAATCAAAACAACTTTATTATTCGCTACAGAAATATTGCAACTTGCTCCAGTTCCGGTTCCACCAATAAAAGTGCCGATATATGAATTATAACCGCTTCCTCCACTTGTGAGTGTTATTGAGTTTACAGAACCGGGACCGGGCGCAGGGGGATCAATGGTTGCTGTTGCCGTAGCAACGCTAAAAATAGTTGCAGTTGCTGCTGCGCCAGATCCACCTCCGCCCGAAAACGAAACAGTTGGGGGACTTGTATATCCCGTACCATCACCTGTAACTGTGATTGAACTTATACCGCCGCTGCCATTTATAGTTGCAGTTGCTGTTGCTCCACTACCGGCACCACCTGAAAACACAACTGTTGGAGCACTCGTATAGCCACTGCCAGAATTTGTAATTGTGACTGTGCTTACATTACCAGCGCCAGTAATTACGACTGTCGGAGCCGAAGTGTAACCGCTGCCACCGTTTCTAATTCCTATTCCGGTTACAAAACCACCGGCAACGGTTGCTACTGCAACAGCGCCCGAACCGCCACCACCAGTAAACGAAACGGCTGGAGCACTGTTAGTGTATCCGTCTCCGCCTTCTGTTAATAATACCTCTTCAATTCCATATCCGGTTTGCGCGGCATCACCACAAAGAGTTTCTGAAAGCCTGTATGAATTAATTGAGTATAAAGAAGGATTTGATGTATAGGCGTAATTATCTGTACCATCAGAAAGAAGGTAATCAATTGTTGTAACATCTGCTAAACCCGTACCTGTTGGTCCTTGTGGACCGGTAGCGCCAGTTACACCAACCGGACCTGTTACTCCAGTAATACCAACGCCTGTTGCTCCGGTTATACCGGTAACGCCCTGTACACCTTGAACACCAGTTGCCCCTGTTATACCTTGAACACCTTGCACGCCAGTAGATCCAGTTGCTCCCTGAAGTCCTTGAATACCCTGTGCTCCGGTGGCGCCTGATGAACCGGTTGCTCCTGTTACACCCGCATTACCATAGGATCCGGTTGGGCCTTGTGTGCCGGTGGGTCCCTGAAGACCGGATGGGCCGGTTGCTCCAGCAATACCAGTGGCACCAGCAACACCAGTGGGACCAGTTGTACCTAATGCACCGCTAGGACCTGTTGGGCCCGATGGACCCGCTACTCCCGTAGAACCACTGGGGCCTTGAATGCCCGTTGCTCCGGTGGCACCCTGTGTTGCCGCAGGACCCGGAGCACCAGTAGCACCAGCAGGGCCTGTAGCCCCATTTGAGCCCGTTGGACCCATAATGCCCGTAGCACCTGTTACACCAGCACCAGTAGCGCCATTTGGACCCGTAGGGCCACTAGGACCCATCACGCCAGTTGCACCCGTCGAACCATTACCACTGCCAGCCGTGCTATCACCAGCCGGTCCACGCGCACCCGTCTGCCCAATAGGACCAGTTGCACCGGTAGCCCCTAATGTGCTTTCAGCAGTAGCCGTAATCGGTTGCTGGATGTAGTTTAGTGTGTTTTGTGCCATGATTATGCTTCAAATTCTAACTCTACGCTAACGTTGTCGGATGCAACCATATTAGCAACAGAATCGGTTACTGTGCAATGCCATACAGAATTTATTAAGGTATTTGTTCCTTTAGCTAACGCCCATACGACATCGTATCCTGAAATAAGTGATACGACGGGTTCGTTACTACCAGATACGCGTGTCCAATTGAGAGTATAGGGCGGATAACCTCCATAGACGGAAACAACGATATTATTAGTAAAAGCCGTTGATGGTGATGGCGGATGCTCGATCAAAATAAAACCGTATGCCACTGTATCGCTAAGTGATACAGCAAGCGGGTTTTGCAGGCTCCCAAAAAAAGCTGGATTCATTGCGCGCATCTTATTGCGCCCATGACGCGACAACCCCTGAATCAACGTTAGTCCATGACATTAATGCCAGCATTGCAGTGCTATTGGCCGTAATTCCGGTAGGCATACCCGTTGATGGAACCCATACCCAACCAGCCGGGAACGTCAGTCCACGTGGGGTTGCATCGCAATTAATCCTGATAAGCGTGCATTGACCTTGAGTAAGGTTGGAGGTGGCGATAATTGTATTCCCAGAAAGGGATAATAGTTGAGCGTCACCAGCCGCAAAATTAATAACACTTGTTGGCCCATAAGCAGCTGATACAACGCTACTAATCATTCTTTGTGAGGTAATTGAACCGCTTACGCTAACATTTGTCGGGAATCCAAACGTATAAGTAGCGCCACTTGCCGTTACGTTAATTTGTCCTGCTACCCCTGTCATTAATGGGGCGGGGCCGGTTTGGCCTGTTGGGCCTAGTGGGCCGGTAGGACCGGATGGACCGCCTGATGGTCCCGTTGGACCAGTAAACCCAACTCCAGTAGCTCCAGTAGGTCCAGCGGGGCCTTGTGGACCAACCGAACCACTGGCTCCAACTCCTCCGGTCGCCCCGATAGAACCAGTAGCTCCCGAAGCACCGATATTACCACTTGGTCCTTGAATGCCCTGTGCCCCTGAAGGACCCGTGGGACCAACGGCCCCTGTTGCACCTGTTGTACCAAGGGGACCGGTAGGTCCGAGTGGGCCAGTAGCTCCAGAAGGCCCAGAAGGGCCGCTAGGACCTCCAGCAGGGCCTGTGGCGCCCGCTGGACCAGCAATGCCTGTTGGTCCGACAACACCCCTAAAAAGGTACGCAACTGTGGGTGGGATGATGCAAGAGTCAGCCATAGCCGATATAATACGTATTAATTAAGGCTGGCGCAACCCTATAAGAGTCGTGTAGGCATTACATTATGAAAACAGAGATTTTTCTGGTTACGTATGCCGTCGATTATGAATGGTGTACTTACACGTTACGATCCATTAAACGTTTTAGTAGCGGATTTTCCGGGATGACAATGTTAGTGCCATATGAAGATTACGAAAAGTTTAAACCATTAACTGATCAATATGGTTGGAAGCTTTGTAAGTACTTAGTGCATCCCAGCAAAGGATTCCTTCATCACATGATTGCTAAGTGTGAAGCCGATTTATGGTGCCCACCAGATACCGACCTTATTGTTCACATCGACGCTGATTGTGTTTTTGGCGAATCATTTACACCAGAAACATTTATGCACGGCGGTAAACCAATATTGGTGCGCGAACACTTTGAGGATTTTAGACATTACCCAGCGCGTTATTCATGGAAGACAAATGTCATTAATGCTATTGGTGTTAATCCTGAATGGGAAACAATGGTGCGCCACCCTAACGTTTATCATTTTGATCTTTATCGTCGGTTCAGAGATAAGGTGGAACAAAAGAATAGAATGTCATTCCATCAATATGTAATCCTGCAAAAAGAATCATTCCCAATGTCTTTTTGTGAGTTCCCGGCGCTTGGTGGGTTTTGTTTAGAATATGAACCAGAACGTTATCGCATCATAACTGCTGTTACCACTCCGGGGCCCTATTGGAACGATGAGAAGTGGCGGCAACATGGCATTAAACCATTTCAGCGCGATCACAATTACGTCCCCGTTGAAAAAGGTCCATGGCATTGGTTATGGCACATGGACGATGGATCCGTAGAGAAACATGAGCTATGTTGCCCAATTCGCTATTTCTGGTCACGCAAAGGCGTAACCCCGGAATACAAACAGCAAATCGAGCAAATGCTCGCTTAAGGATTAAGCGTCTTAACGTACTGTTCGATAATCGCGTATTTATTAGGATTACCGGATACGGTACGACAGGCCTCATGCGAGAAGTGAACTAATTTTGCTTCGGGCCACTTTGGGGTATTCCATGACGCCGTAACAGCGTGTTTGTGGATCCAGAATTCTTCTTCCGCATCCTTCATAATTTCTTTGTCAGTTGGAATCTCGTTAAGATTATCCATCTTAGCGTCTTTAATCCAACCTGTCAGGAATTTAAGTCCACGGCGGTCGGCAATCATTGAGTTGTATTGTCCACCATTCAGTAAGTTTACGGCTTCATTTCTAGGTAGACTATCACTTGTAAAATTATTGCCCGGGAATACATCATACTCAGTAAAAAATCCACCACCAGCATGCTCAAGCGCAAGCCACCGATAAATAAGTGCGTTGGAAAGCTTGCGATTTGATGCTCCGCTAATCGCTTTTAGTTTATTCCTGATCTCCGTGTATAGTGGGTTTTTGCTAGCATCCCATTCTGTAAATACCACGGGGTTATATCCGTAGCGTTTCCACGTCTCTTTCCACAATTCAAGAATGGCGTTTTGCTCACGCTGGCCGCTATCAGCAATTTGATCTTGATACGTACAAATCGTTTTAAGCTTTAACGCAGTACCGGAAACCAAATTGGTTGGGGTAATGAAACGATTACGCACGTGATAAATTGCCGACATGTCTTTCACGCCGTGGAAATAGCGAACGTTGTTATTTCCTTTTGTAAGAGAAAATAAATCGTCTTCCGTAATGGTTTTGCGATTGAAATCCAATAGCATGTATGGGCTATCCTTAGAGATAGGAAGCACGCGTTGCGCATGATGTATGTCGTATGCAACGTTAGCTGGTCCACCGATAATATTCATTGATCCAGCCTTAAACCAAAAGTCCGTAGAATAAATCGCGGCTCCATTTAAATGAGTTAAGCGAGGATCGTTAACAATATGCCCAACGGCGCTTTTCCCTTCTTGATAGGCGGCATCATATTCACCAATGAGTTTTTCCAGCCAATCAGGGTTTAATGGACAGCAATCGGCCTCCATGTTAAGAAACGCATAATAATCGCCGCGCCAGTCGTTATTACTCATACGCTCCAGCAAATCATAGAACATCTCGTTGGGGCCATATGGGTATCCAACGGCATTCATTCGACGACATTTAAGCTCATGGACCTTATCAAACTTTTCTTGTAGACGGTTAATTAGAACAACCGGCATCTTTTCTGAGTCCCAGCGGCGGAAAAACAGAAAATCAACGTCATCATTCTTCTTTGTTTCTAGGTCGGAAATAAGCTCGGCAACGGCCTTAGCCATATCTCGGTCATTAACGTAGTAATTTAAAACTACTAGAAATTTACGTTTCTTTCTTTCTTCTCCGTGGATCATATTAATATTTTGGTTGAAATAACGGTTTCATGGCTGAGGCGGTGTTGAGATACGAATATCCCATTTCGCCCATATGTACTGGCATTACGGCAAAATCAACAAACGTGCTATGGCCTGCAATTTTTGCCCTATGACAGAAAGAAGCATCTTCAGAATGCTCCTCGTCAATAAAATTAAAGAACCCCCAGTTATAATTAAATGATTTAGCAAACGCGGCATTCTTTACGGCAATTTCTGGCTGAGTTTTGATAATGTCTTCAAACACTTTACGGTGTACAAGAGTACAGCCAAATCCAATCCATCCAGCCTGCGTAACAACATCACGCGGACCCGTATGCGCCGTAAAATTAGTGTTTACTGACTGATAAGCCTCTTGGAACTGTGCAACACCACGTGGATTGCGGCCAAAGTAACATCCACCAATCAATGTTTTGCCCGTTTGCATTAAACGAGCTATTGGGTTGATCATGATGTAATTAACAGGAAATTGCGGGTTATTTGATATACGGCGAAAATATTCAACATCTCCATGGGGAACAATGGTATCGTCGTCTAACCAAAACGCATATTCACATCCACTTTCCAAAAACTTAGCCGCACAATTATTCCTAGCCCGCACGTAAGAGTTATCTGGCGGATTGGTGTAAAACTGCATCTTGTCCTTTTCGTAAAGGGCGGCAAATGATTTTAATACCCCAATATGAATCGGTCTAACCGATGGCATTAATATCATCACTCGTTTACCCTCAAGGAAGGTATAGGGAGAAATTGCCGGTGCTAACGCCTCCTGCTTTTCGACAGCTTTTACATCATCCTTGTTAAGCATTAACTGAATATCGTCTAACGAGGGGTTTTTTGTAATTCCCCAAGACGATACAGCAGAAACGCCTTTACCAGTTAATTTGGACGTATGATCTATGCCGTTACGAGCAACATAATCGATAACGAACTTCTTGATATCAATAGACATTATTCAGATGATTTTGAAGCCATTGCGTCAGCAGTCATGCTATCAAGGATATCATCAAATCCTGCACCCGATTGGGGTTCAGAAACCTTGGTGCGAGCAACATTGCTTGTACCAATAGTCTTTGATGCGGATCCAGCTTTCTTCATGTTAGCAAGTTGTGAACGAAGCGTTTCAATCTCTTTCTGAGAGGCTTGCAATTGATTAGCAAGCTTTGGCGCAATATGATCGCGATAAAGGATGCCTACCCGGGCAGTAATCTGCGTATCAAGCGGTGTTCCCGTTTCCTTCTTGATAGTATCGGCAAATTTAAGACCACTTTCGTTGTATTCCCGGATGGCCTGTTCTTTTTGTTTACGCACGGCAGGAATGTCGCTATCCGAAATATCGGTTGGTTTCTTCAAAAAATCCCATTTACCAAGATGACCTTCAAATTCTTTGCTTAACCGCTGTGAGGCCTGTTCAAGATCAGCCTTTTGTTTCTCTTCAGTTTGCTTTGTGCGAGTTTCATAACCAGCCCGCCAATCCGTTATCTCGCGATCTTTATCTTTAGCAAGACGAAGATTCTCTCTCAGGGATTCACGAACCAATTCAGCCGTGTCCGGGTCGGCATCATATTGATTACCGTCGGCGCCCTTACCCGTTTCTAAAGTCTCAAGATAGGGCTTCAATGTTGCCATTGTTACGCCATTGGCCTTTAACCTATCGGCGTGTTCTTTGGGCAGACCATTCTTCGTTAACGTCTCAATAATATTATCGCTGTTTGCCGACATCTTCTTGTCGTACTTATTGATAATTTCTGGATCGGCGTTAGCATCAAATTTGCGCAAGCGATCACGCAGCTCTGCCATCTCTTCAGAAACTTCTTTTGGTAAAGAATTCTTTTTTAGTTCTTCAAATTGAGTACGGACATCTGCCAATTCCTTGGCGACCTTTTCACGTTCGGTTTTCTCGCGAGCAACTTGCTCTTTTACTTCGTTAAAAAGTTTTTTAGTTTTAGGAGAAGCATTCTGACCTAATTTAGCCTCAATCTCGTCGATCTTAGACTTCTCTACTATTTCTTCTTTCTTATCTTCGGCCTTGGGCTCTTCTGTTTTTTCTTCTTTGGGGGTTTCCTCGGAAGATTCACCTTTTGCAATTTTAGCAAGGTCAGCAATCTCTTCCTTTTTCTCAGAGGGCTCTTTGTTTTCATCAACTGCTTTTTCTGGAGGATTTTCATCAGCCGCTTTCTTTTCGTCCATCGCCTTGTCAATGATTTGTTCAAAATTAATTGGACTAAACGGTTCATTGGATTGCCGTTTTCCCACGCCAAGCTCTTCGGGAGATGCCTGACTGCCTTCATCAACAATAGAAGCATTTTGCTCCGTAGGTTCCTGTTCAACAATGTCTTGGTCGGGATTAGTATCCATAAAGAATATCCCCACCATCTAATGATCAACGCATTACGTCAAGCGTATTTTAGTCCCTAGGATCTAACAAAATAGCGTCAGCATTATCATTTTCTCTAGGTGGAGCTTCAAAAATCATAGCACTTAGTGTTGCCAATGCCATTTCATACCCCTGCCTTAATTTAGCCTGTGCAGCTATTTGATTAATGCTATCTGAACTTTCAGCGTAATCAGGGGTGCGATACTTGGCGACTGATAGCATCTCTTTGAATGCTGTTGTCTGCTGCATCTTTGCAACTTCGACCTTTAGGCTATCATCTAAGAAATACGGGTTACTCATTGTGCGGCTGGCTCAGTCGGGGTGATTTGACGGGTATATGTACGCTTTTGACGTTCTTCTATTTTATCGGGAGATAGTTCCCCTGCTTCGCGAGCAAGTGCAGTTTGTACCGCTTCAACGTCAGGTCCACCTTGTTTCATGCCTTGATCAGGAGAATTAGGTGGGGCGCCAATGCCACCACCAATATCGCCGGGAAGATCTTCCTGCATGTTAGACATTGCCTCAATAGCTTCTGGTGAATAACCCTGTTGTGCCATTTGATTCATGGCTTTGTTCTTTTCGTGGATTTGTACTGCTTTGGCAAAATCCACCTTAAATTGTTTATAGAAATCGTTAAGTTTCTTGAAATCAGGGTTTTGGCTAGGATTACCTTGGGCCAAATATTGAGCCAAATGTTCCGCCATATGATTAATTAGCAACTCAGTAGGCTTGAGGAAACGCTCGCCTTCTTTAAGGTCGCTAAGTTTCTGACCATTAATAACTAGCATGCCCTGAGTAACTTGAGCATGAATAAGATGATTATCGCGAGGAGATACAGCAACTGGCTGCATTAAACTCATCATAGTAACAATCTCTTGCTGCTGCATACGAC
>Ga0181348_1001406_pt1 | contig 10597 bp, 9 predicted proteins | sample Su13VDMM110DN_FD_130092 | JGI IMG/M metagenome (GOLD analysis project Ga0181348, IMG submission 130092) | Freshwater viral communities from Lake Michigan, USA - Su13.VD.MM110.D.N | ecosystem: Environmental > Aquatic > Freshwater > Lake | place: USA: Michigan | collected 2013-07-16
AAAGGATTGTTATAAGTAAAGTTAGATTTATATAATATAGATACTTAATATTAATAATCTAAATATCATAATATAGGAAATATGAGATTTTTACTATTTTTAATCATAATTTGATAAAAATCTCAGAATTCCGCAATTTTTATAAAATCATAAAATGTTATTATAAAAATTATAATCTAATATATTATATATATTAAGTAAAATGTCCCAAACTTTAAGAAATTCGTTGTATGGCGGTGGCGATAGTCATATATATTATGACCTATCTATACAAAATAATGATAATGCTGGTAGTGCTCCAGTGCCTTTAGTATTTGAAGAAATTCGTAGTAATCCATATTTAACTAATCCCGATGATTATATGATGACGGTAGCAAGATTCACCCTTGATACACCTAGTCTGCCTCAATGGATACCCCAAATTATGACGGGTCAAGCAAATGTTAATAAAACAGTTTATTCAATAACATTACAATATTTAGGATTTCAATATCAAGAATATTTATTATTTAGTCCTTCTGATTTAAGTGCTCCTACTCCTGCTGTTCCAACAACCACACAAGATTTATCAACATCTTATTATTATGGTATGTCCTATACAAAAGTAATGGAATCTGTTAATAGTGCTTTTTTAAATGCTGTTGCTGGTTTAAATGCTCTTGTTGTTTTACCATTATTAACTGCTCCATTTATGGAATTTGACCCATATACATATCAATGTATCTTAAATGCTCCACAAACTGCTTATGCTTCTTCTCTTGCTAATCCTATTAAAATATTTTTTAATACTCCAATGTATAATTTATTTAGTTCATTCAATAGCACATATTTAGGTTATAATAATATTACTGCTGGAAAGAATTATCAATTAACAACATATACAAATAATAATACTACTACCATCGGCGGGGTTATTTATTTACAATTTTATCAAGAATTTTCTACAATTCCATTATGGTCGCCAATACAAAGTATTGTTTTTGTTAGTTCATTATTGCCATGTTCTCCTGCTCTAGTTAGTGTTCCTAAAGTAATTGTTTCTGGTCAAATAGTATCAAATGCTAACAATGCTAATATTTCAAGTATTATTACAGATTTAGAAGTTCCATTAGAAAAGGGTTTTGAATATAAACCATCTATAAATTATACACCTCAGGGTGAATATAGATTAATTTCATTAAATGGAAACAATCCAATTAATGCTATACAGGTGCAGGTTTTTTGGAAAGATAAATTAAATGTTCTAAGACCATTATATATTGTTGGAAACGCAAATATAAAACTTCTATTTAGAAAAAAACAATATAATGGATTATAAAAAATTAATTAACATTTAGAAAAATTAAAGAATATAAAAAATTATAAATAAAATTATAATAAAAATTATAATTTTATTTTCTATCATATTATATATATAAAGTTATGTCGGCAGATTTCCAAAAGGTTTATGTTCTTGATGATACACTAGCATGCACGAATGAAATTAAATACGCAGTAAATCAAGGTGCGCAGAACATCACAACAGCAGATTTTAATGCTATTTCTGAGAGTGCCAGCTCTTTGACATTTTCCCTGCAAGTTCCTAGTGAGAATATCATTATTTCGAGAGAAGTTATGTGGTCTTCAACACTGGTTTTAAAAGTTGTAGGCACACCAGCAATTGGTGAATATTTAATTGACTATGGTCGCAGTGAAAGTTTTGGAAATTTTCCCCTCCATGCTTCCCTATCAACAATTCAAGGCCAAATTAACAATACAACCGTGTCAATGAATGTCAGAGATGTATTACCGTCTATTGTCCGTATGACTGATAGAAAACTATTACAAAAATACTCTACACTATCACCCCTTTCCCCTGATACATATAAATCATATGCTGATGGCGTTAATGCTAATAATAATCCTTTAGGCGGTTATAATAATATTGCTGATTCTGGTTTATTGCCTCGTGGTGCTTTTCCTGTTGTTATTTCTAGTGCTTTAACTGCAGGTGGTTTACCTGACCCAGCAACACCTCAAGTAATTGGTGATGGCAATGTAAAAACATCTTACATCTCAATTTCTTGTGCTGAACCCTTGTTATTATCGCCCTTCCTGTTTGGTGGTGAACAAGCAAACTCACAAGGATTTTACGGAATTCAATCAATGACTTTTACCATGAATGTAGCTAACGCTGATAGGGTTTTTCGTAGTTCAAGAACTGGTGTTTATACTGTAGGGGCAAATGCTGGTATTTCTATTGAATCATTTAAGTCCTCAAAGTTGACCTTTATGTTTAAAACCCCACACAGCAACCTGTTGCTACCTTCGAGAAATTGTGTACCATTTTACGAGCTTCCAAGATATATTTCTACCCCTAAACAACAATTTTTAACAAATGAAAGATTTACTATTGGAACTAATACTATTTCTCTTAATCAAATTCCAGATAAGCTTATCATCTTAGTTCGTAAACCTATTCAAGAACAAAAAGTAAATGATACTGAAAGTTTCTTTGTAATCAATAAAGTATCAATTAATTTTAATAATGCTTCAGGTCTCTTATCATCTAGTAATATTAATGATTTGTATCGTATGAGTTCTGAAGCAGGTAGCAACCAATCATATTTAGAATTTGTTGGAAGAGCATCAAGACCTTCAGCTAGTGGTCAAAATCCTATTACATTTAATACTTCTGGTTCACATTGTGTTGTTGATATGGGTCTCCATGTTCAATTGAGCGAGCAGTTCTATAGTCCAGGGTCATTAGGTCAGTTCAACTTGCAAATTCAAGTAGATGCTACCAATAACAGCGGTGAAACAATCACCCCCGAAATATGCTTAATTACCATGAACAGCGGGGTTTTTATTTCAGAACGGGGACAATCAAGTTTGTATACTGGCCTGTTATCTAAATCTGATGTGCTTGAAGCTAGTAAGCAAGAACCATATAAACGCTCTGATGTTAAAAGGTTGGTTGGTTCTGGGTTTTTGGATTCATTGCGCTCAGTATGGTCTAAATATATTTCTCCTATGTTGACTGCATCAAATGCTAAGAAAGTTCTACAAATGTCAGATAATGAATATGCAAAAAAAGGTGCTGATGTTCTTGGTGCACTAGGGTATGGAAAATCGGGTGGTTTACATAATCGTTTAATGTAAAAAATATAATAAAACTCTAAATTTATTAAACTTTTAAAAATAATAAAAATATATATAATATTTTTTTCTAATACATATTATATATAAAATGTCAATTGCTAATCTAAGTCATCTACCTGTCGCTTATGGCACATTTGTTGGTAATGGAACAACTGCCGTAGTAGTTGCAGCACCTGAAATTAAAATAACTTCAGTAGTTTTATTTTCTGTAAATACTGTTGCTGGAACTCCTGCAACGACCGCCCCTTTTATTTCTGCTATTACAGCAGGAACTGGTTTTAGTGTAAAAGCTGGAACTGCAGGTGATACATCTACTTATAATTATGTTGTCTATAATCTTCAATAAAAATATTATATTCTAAATTAAATCACTACCCTAATTAAGATATAATAATTTTATCGGAAAAAAGAGATTTTATATTTTTAAATCAATAATATGATAAAAATCTCACTTTTCCTAAAATAAAAATAAAATAATATAATATAATTTAAATCTAACTATATTATATAATATGCCTTATAATAATCCTTATAATAAACAAATTGCTGATGAAGTTTATCAACAAGATAAAGCTTTAATTGAGCATCTAAATATGCAAGCTTTACAACCTATGAATTTTTTAGGTGGTGGTGCATCAGGTGGTAAAATGTATATTCAAGATAAATACATAGAAGATGTCCTTAGGAGCGGTTGTACAAATTGTGGATGTCAACCAAATATGCCTAGACAAGTTGGTGGAACTGGGTATGGTAAAGCAACATGGAAAGATAATGGTTATGGGAAAGAAATGGGTTTAGGAACTGTAGAATTATTTCAACCCGTAGCAAGTTCTAAAGGTGGTGTTAAAGAAATGAAAAAAGAAGATTCTAAAATATGTTATGTTGGTGTTGGTTCAGGAACTAAAGAACTGAAAGATGATTTAAATAAATTTGATTTCAATCGTATTAAAGATTGGGTAGGTCTCGGGAAACATTTAAAAATGACTGGTAAAGGCTGGGACGAGTTCAAAAAAGATTTATCAAACTTTAACTTCAATACTGTGAAATCTTGGATTGGTTTGGGTAAGTATGGTAAAGCAAATACTAAAAGAATGATGGGTGCTGGTTTTTGGGATGATTTTAAACGGGGTTTTAACATGGTATTTGAACCTGGGGCTAAATATTTATTAAAACCGCTTGCTACTGCTACTGGTGCGTTTCCAATAACAATGGGCTTATCTGCTTTGGGTTATGGTAAAGCAAAACGAGGGCGTAAATCTAAAATGGGAGCTGGTCTATTGAATATGCCAATTCAAGATAGAATAGCAAGACCTGATGAAATTTATAAACAAAGAAGAGATAAACGATTTCAACCGCAAGAAGAGATAATGGTTATGGAAGGTTCAGGTAAAAATTGGTGGGATGAAGAGATAATGAAAGTTTCAAAAGGTTCAGGAACTAAAGAACTAAAAGATGATGTAAATAAATTTGATTGGAATCGTATCAAAGATTATATTGGTATGGCAAAACCTAAAGACATGATGGCATTGAAAAAACATACTGGTCTAACTGGTGCTGGTTGGGAAGAATTCAAAAAAGATTTAGGCAGTTTTGATTTCAATCGTATCAAATCTTGGGTTGGTCTCGGTAAATACGGAAAAGCAAATACTAAAAGAATGCTTGGTTCTGGTTGGTGGGATTCTTTCACTAATTTTTTTAAGAAATTTCCAGAAAAGATGAATGAAATTATAATGCCTATTGCTAGTAAAATTAATGATACAGTAGGAACAGTTAGAGGAGCTATTGGACTTGGTAAAAAAGGTTATCATATGATGCCTGATGGTAGTATGATGAAAGATAGTTTACATAAAGGTAAAGGTAAATCTGGTGGTGGTGTTTCAGGTGGTAGAGCTAAAAGAGCAGAAATAGTAAAAAAAGTTATGAAAGATAAAGGTTTATCAATGATTAAAGCCTCTCAATATGTTAAACAACATAATTTATACTAAACATAATCTAAAATTTAAAAATATTTAATATAAATTAAATTCTAATTTATATTATATAGAAATTAAGATGCCAAAGTTATACAAATTACTAGATGATAAACGCTTTAACGAATTGGACGAAGAAGACAGAAATATCAGAACTCAAATAATGTCAAATAATGCGAGACATGTGGCACAATTTGACACACCTATGAAATTTCAAAATAAATTTACTAGAATGACTGCCTATGAATTTACAAGAGGTTTAGAATTAGTAAAACGAGAATTAGAAGCAATTGTTAATGAATACAATACTGGAACATTAGAAAATAGAGATAATACAGGTAAACTTATATCTTATTGGAATACTTTAATGGGTTATTTAAAACACATGTTATTAGTTGGTGGACTTGCTAATAGAGATATTCAAAAAATTAATAATTTACTTGATGAATTAAAGCCATTAGTTAATGATGTTGCCATGATTGCCGAAGAAAAAGATTTTGTTGATAAAGACCAAATAGAAGAACTAGCAGATAAATTTTTAGGTAATAATTGGACTGCTGTTATTAAACTTCAGAGAAAAAAGAGAGCTGACGAAGTTGAAGCACCAGAAATAGATGATGAACTAGATGAAGAAGATGATGGGTTAGGCGTTGATGGTGTAAATGCTGAAGGCGGGGATGAAGAAGCACCAGAAGATGATGAACTACCACCTTTAGAAATGAATGAAGGTGAAGAAGAAGTAGCACCAGATGAAGAAGATGAAGATGAAGATGAACCACCAGCACCACCAGCTGAAGAAGAAGAAGAAGAATTAGAAGAAAAAGCACCACCACCAAAGAAATCAAGACTTGTAAAATATCAACAAATTATTCAAAATATTTCAGGTATTGGTATTGATAAATTAAAAGAGTATTACCTTAAAATATTTAAGGAAAATATTAATAGTTCTAATAAAAATTATGTTAAAAATAAATTAAGAACTAAATTAAATCAAAAAATTGCACAATTACAAGCACCAGCAGAAATAGTACTTGAAGGAGATGGCAAACCATCAAGCAGAGATTCACCAAAGTATCTAAAATTACAACCTGCACCAATGAGATATAATGATATGCTTGATGATTATTACTTATTACAAGGTATGAAATAAACATAGAATTATAAAAATATTTAATTTAATATAAATTAAAATCTAATTTATATTATATTACACATGAATGTTTTACAAAAACGAGAAATAACGGAAGAAATATACGATTACATTTTACCACTCAAATATAAGAATAATTATATATCACTTTTGGGAACTGCTGGTCTACAATCACAATTATATCCTTCTGACTTAGATTTATTTTGTTTAATTCAAACCAAAGAAAATAACAAGAGTGTTAATTATAATATCAAGAAAGTTATTTATAACACATCATCTAATCCTAATATGTATTTTATAGAAGCTAAGAACCAATATAAAAATGGTGAAAAAGATAAGTATTTTAATAGAGGAGAATACAAATTAGATAAATCATTAAAAGATGTTGATTATATAAAATTAGATTTTGTCATTTATTATGATTATAACTTTATGGAATTATCCATTATTTATTCATTTAACCTTATTGAAGATATGACATTTTTCATTACAGAGTTGAAAGAAGACAAAAAAGAATTATATGATAATGGTATGTTCTATAAAGCACTAAAAAGATTACTTGCTTTGTACAAATTAAAGAACACAAACTTAGATACTATTGTTGAATTAACAAAATTCTTTAATAGTAAAATTGGTATATTATACCGTATGAACAGCAGATTAAAAGCTATTAAATTAATTTTAGAACACTATGATGATATAGATGTATTAAAGAAAGTTAAAGTATCTTTATTTGACATGGGATTACAAGATAATGTTAATATTGATAAACTTATTGAAGATAATGATAAGATAATTAATGAAGCAGGAAAACAATATATTGAACAAAACAACATAGATATTTTAGGTGGTTAAATATTATATCGGAAAAAAGAGATTTTCTATTTTATATCATATAATTTGATAAAAATCTCACTTTTCCGATATAATATATTTATTAAGTATTTTTTATAAATTATAGATTTATAAAAAAATCTAATTATATATATATACAAATATTAATGGCATTAAACATAGATAAAATTGGTCGTCCTCTAGCAAGGATTGAAGGGGGTAAATATAAAGGTAAAATAATTTCTGTTAGTGATAAAACTGACGATGGTATAACAAAAGACTTTACACAAATTAAATTAACTGATGGTAAGTTTCAATTAATACCAGATACAACTACTGAAAGAACATGTGCCTATATAACAGGTGCATCAGGAAGTGGTAAAAGTTGGTTTATAAAAGAATATTGTAAAGAATATAAGAAGACTTTTAAGAAAAGAGAAATATATATGTTTTCAGCATTAAGTGAAGATACAACAATTGACAGTGAAATTAAATTAAAAAGAGTAAAAATAGATGATACTTTAATATCTGACCCTATTGATGTATCATTATTTGAAGAATCTCTGGTTATCTTTGATGATATTGATGTTATTGGAAATAAAAAGCATAGAGAAGCAGTTTATACGGTTTTAAACCAAGTTTTAGAAATCGGACGACACTTTAAAATATCGTGCTGTGTGGTAAATCATCTTGCTACTGGTGGTAAGGATACAAGACGCATATTAAATGAATGTTCTATAGTTGTATATTTTCCTCATTCTGGGAGCTTAAGACAACTAAGATATTTATTAGAACAATATGTAGGTCTTGATAAATTAGATATGGTACGAGCTAAGAAATGTAAAAGTCGGTGGGCTTGTGTATTCAAAAATTACCCGCAAGTTTTAATGTGTGAAAGTGAAATGTGGTTATTAAGTGGGGATGATTAAAAATAATAATATAAAAAATATCTAAAAAAAAATAATCTAAGTTATATTATATAACAATGGAATTTATTAAAACTTTAGAAAATAAGTTAACTGAAAAAAATTTAAGCCCTTCATCAATTAAATTATACATTAGAAATTTACAGAAATTAAATGATGATTTACCATTTAAGAACTTTAAATTTTTAGAAAATACTGACAATATTGTAAAGAAGCTTGAAGCGTATAAACCAAATACACAGCGGGGATATTATATAGCTATTGTGGCTACTATGAATACTATGAAAGATAATAAAAAAATTGGTATGCTAGCCGATAAATATTATAAATTAATGATTGATAAGAATAAAGAAATTAAAGCAAAACCCCAAGGAGAAATGACAGAAGAACAAAAAGAAAACTGGATTAAATGGGATGATGTAGAAGTAAAAATTAATGAATTAAAAGAAAAGGTAGATAAATTTATTAGTAATAAAATAATTAATGAAACTCAATATAATATATTATTGTCATATATGGTTTTATCGTTATATTATTATGCTAAACCCAGACGCAATCAAGACTATATGAAAATGAATATTGTTTATAAATTTAATGAGAAACTACCAGATGACAAAAATTATTTAGATTATACTGATAATAAATTTATTTTTAATGTGTACAAGACAGCAAAGAAGGAAGGACAACAAGAAATTTATTTTAATGAACCGCTAAAAGATGTAATTAACATGTATCTCAAACATCACCCTATCATTAAAGGTAAAATGAAAAAGACAACTAATGAGCCCTTTTTAGTTTATTTTAACTCATCGCCATTTTCAACTGTTAATAGTATTACTAGAATATTAAATAAAGTATTTGGTAAAAATGTAGGTTCATCCATGTTAAGACATAGTAGACAATCTTCTAAATATGGTGAAGTAATAAAAGAAATGGGTGAAGACGCCAAAGAGATGGGACATACATTACAAACACAAATAAGAGATTATATTAAAGATGAAGAACAATTAAACTCAGATGATGATATTAAAATAGAAGAAGTAGCTAAAGTCAAGAAACCTAGAAAGAAAAAAGATATGGAAATGAAAATTAAAATGAAGCCTAAAAATGATAAAATTATAGTAGAGTTTTAGAAATATCGGAAAAAAGAGATTTTATATTTTTTAATCAATATTATGATAAAAATCTCACTTTTCCGCAAAAATATATTTAGTATAAAAATACTTTAAATAATTATTTTAGTATAAAAACACTTAAAAATAAAATCTTATATATATATATACAGAAATGGAAAATATGGAAAATGAAAATAAAAATAAAGAATACTACCAAACCTACCTTAATAAACATCGCAATGACCCTAAAATAGATTGTGCTGTATGCTATGGTTCATATAGTGTATTTAATAAGCATCATCACTTAACAACTAAAAAGCATAAAAAAGCTTTAGAAATTCAAAAAAATAACCCTCAACGAATCCTAAGCATTTAAAATAAATTGTAATTTAAAAATATATAAGAATATATTTTTAAGTTTTAAAATACTTTAAAAAATAGTATAGAAATTATTTATTAACTTTATAAAAAATATATAGAATATTTAAAAATCTTTAAATATTATGAATTAAATATTTGAGTATAAAAAGACTTAAAAATAAAATCTTATATATATATATACAAGGAAAAAATGATTAAGAAAGTTATGAAATTTGGAAATATTAAATGGACAATGTACAAAGGTTCACAAGAATCACTACTGGAAACAATGGGCAATGATAGAATGTTTAAACTTGTTCATCATAAAGAGGGACATGGATGGGCAGTTCTTAAAGAAAATCAAATTATTAATTTAGTTGAAAATAACAATAGTTTTATTTGTGAAGTTCTAGCATCATATCCTAAGAAAGTTTATTTTGATGTTGATTGTGGCGAACCTGATAAATTACAATTAGATGATGTTATTACTATTATTAAAAAATATTTTGGAGATGTTGAACTAGCTATTAGTGGTTCAGAAGAACAAACTAAAAAATCATATCATATTACAATTCCTAGTATGGTTATTAGTAATGAAAATGAATTAATGGAATTAAAAGCATTAGTTGTAAAAATTAAAAAAACACAATGTCAATATTTTGATTGGATGGTATACACTAAAAATCGTGCTATGAAATGTATCTTCCAATCTAAACCAAATAGACAACAACAATTGATTATTAAAGATACCAATAAAGAACATCATTTTATTAATAGTTTCTTTACTGGTAATGAGTCAAAATTTGAATATGTCAAAGATAATGAAGATGTATTTAATGATGAAACAGATATTAAAGAGTTAGTATGTATTGATAAGAGTTTAAAAAACTTGGTTCTGCCTAAAGACTTTACAACTGAAGATTTAGAAGATAGTTTTAAATTATTACAACTTGCTAAATCTGAAAAAAGTTTACCTCATTCTTATACTTGGAAAGTTGCTTTATTCTGTTATTGGAACGGTTTAACATTTGAACAGTTTTGGGACTGGGCAAAGACTAAAGATGATTCAGAAGAACGAAAAAACAAATGGAAAAATACACA
>Ga0181348_1001407_pt1 | contig 10596 bp, 21 predicted proteins | sample Su13VDMM110DN_FD_130092 | JGI IMG/M metagenome (GOLD analysis project Ga0181348, IMG submission 130092) | Freshwater viral communities from Lake Michigan, USA - Su13.VD.MM110.D.N | ecosystem: Environmental > Aquatic > Freshwater > Lake | place: USA: Michigan | collected 2013-07-16
GGTGGACTCGGTTTAGTTGCAGCAACTGATAGCATTGCAGTATATGGTTCTGATCTCGGAGGAAAGGTTCTAACTAGACTATACTCCTCAGACGGAACAACACTTGGTGTATCAGGTGATGCACTAAAGGTAGCAATAACCAATGCAGGAATAACCTTTGGCGTAACAATAGCAGCAAGTGTTGGTATCACTAATGATGGTATAGTTGGTTTGATGATTCGTGGTACAGGAAATACAGCATCTCATCCAGTAATTATTAAAGGTACACTAGCAAGTGGTGCAATTGAAGTTACTGCTACTAGTAATTTACCAGTTGCTGTTCAAAATACAGTTACAATAGATGATGCCGATCTAATTAATTCATTAGAATCTACATCTAAACCTATAGTTTCAAATCTGAGTAGCATCAAGACAAATACAAATGTCATTTCTACCATCAATGATAAACTCAGCAACGGAACCGTACAATCTAAGATTACTGAAATTGTAAGACCGGGTAATGTCACTAGTGGTAAGAAGTCAGTAACAGAAACTCCAGTTGCCTTAACATCAGCATCAATTAGTGCAAAGGTAGGAGTACATGTGAAGTGTCCAACTACAAACACAAGTACAGTTTATATTGGTGGAAGGAATATTCTCACAGCACAAGCAGACGGATATCCACTTGATGCAGGTGAATCTATCTTCATAGAATGTGACTTGGTATCAAGAATTTTTGCCCGATCAGAGAGAGGTACACAAACAGTACATTTCATAACATCATAAAATGGCAAATTCCAACTATTCTAGATCGAAATCCACTAAACAAAAACAAGGCAAGAATTTAGTCCTTGCCAGAAGTGGTCTATTGTATGGTCTAAAATATATAAAAGTGAAAATAGAAAAAGTAAGTTCTAATCGGGGAATTACCTCTACGCCTAATTTTTTGTTTTATAATAACAATACTAAGGTAATGATTGACTTTTCTGATTATAATAATACAACTAGCGCAGATGAATTGTATTCTTTCTGGAATCTGATAATAGAAGGAATGACATTCACAATCACAGATGGTGAATTAATCAATCCTGCAAACAAACAACAATATGATGTTTCTGGAACATATACCTTCACATCAATTGAAAATTTAGTAGTATTTGCCGATGTTGTTTCGGTTGAAAGTATTACGACTGCAATAAATTTATACAACAAAACTGATTTTTCAAATCTACCGACATTTACTTTAGCTACAATAATAGAACCAGAAAAAACAACACCACTGACATCTATAGTTAATAACTTAGGAAAGAATACTAAAAACTCTTTTAACTTCCTTGGAATTAAGATTGGAGATTATGTTCAATTACAATCTAAACAAAACAAATTCGAAATTGCAGACTATTCTCTAGATAGTGAAGGCAAAGAAGTAATAACAGTTTTTGGTGAAATAACAGAAGAAGATAGAATATCTACTAAAACTTTTATCGGTCTATATGTTGAAAAGAAAAATGAAAATACTGTTAGTGTTGATATTACTGATGAAAAAATAGGGGCGTGTGAAGTTTTAGAAAATAACATTGTAATATCTTGCACAGATAATAACACAACATCACAATGTGCATTACGATCAACAACATCTCTTACTACTAAATTTACAGAATCAAAGGCATGTACTACAGCAATAGAACAAGAACCAACATCGACAGATTTGTTATCTTCTATTATAGAACAACAGAACACACTAATATCTAAAATGGATAGCAGAGTTCAAACTATATCTACTGCAAATTTCCAAAACATGCCTTTTAGATAATCTATTTTAATTTTTTAGTTTTCTTGGGATTCAATTTATATTTCGTCTTTAATAAATCTTTCAATTCATTAAGAGTCTCAATAGAATCTATTAAAATACAAAGAGTTACGGAGTCTTTGACTACTCCGTAACTCTTTATTATACAACCGCTAAGTTTTTCTATATCTCTTTTTGGTTTACCTTTGTAAAGATCAAAACTATAGGCAAATACTACTTCATACATTTGCCTATATTTAGGTGTTTATCGCTTTACGGTCGTCTTGCACTCCGCAGCAGAGATACGCTCATAGAGCCTATCTAACTCGCGCCAAAGTGCTTCGCTGTCTCTGTCTGCATTTACTTCAGCAAGAAGCTTGTCTGCACATGACTTGGTTTTACAGGCAAACTCCCAACAAAGAATAGAAGTGACAACGGCACTAGCAGCAAGTAAAGCAATGGCAATATTTGTGTTGCCATTAAAAGTTGCAGCAGCAGCAAGAACTGAAGAAATCACTGATGCAGTAGAAACGGTAATATATGCACTCTTATTAAACATAAAATCTCCTTAAAGCGTTCCCGGCTGGATTCGAACCAGCGACCATCAGATTAGAAATCTGATGCTCTATCCAACTGAGCTACGGGAACTTGACTCAGTTATTATAACAGATAAACGCTATCTGTCAAGTCTTAAACTGTAAGTTTTAGGTTTGAACCGCTGATTGATTCAACGACCTTCTTGCCCGGAACAACTAGGCCATTCACTACAACGGTGGTGAAATGATCTTCTAGTTCCTTTTGGGCATTAAGAACGAACATAACATTCTTTGTCTCCAACAGAACGCCCTTACTTGTGTCTGCGTATGGCATCCACTTAGCAAACATCAACTTGCCTTCTGGCGTTGGAATCAAAATGGTTGGATCCTTGATTTGATATCCACCATCAACTTCAGTAATATTTCCGATAATTTCTTCACCACTCAACAGACGCACGATTTTCACATTGCTCATAATTAATTTTCCTTTATATCAATTGTTATTTACAATCACATTTTCCCATAAACCTATCCCACAAAGAACACTTTGGTGGTTTTGTAATTGGCCAACAAATACCAATCAGATTATCTTCCAAGAAAGCAGCATTCTTTTCTTCTAATACTCTTTCTCCTGCCTTTAACACTTCTTTTTCTGTCAACAGCATTGGAACGCATCTGCCGTCAATTTCTATCTTTGTAAAATATAATTTCTTTTCTGTAGCCATTATAGTATCCTTTTAATTTAGTGTCAATAGATATTTTATTAATTGTGCTAACATAGTGTCTTGAATGGAGGCGGGGGGAGTCGAACCCCCGTCTGATCATATTTATTTATACGAACGCTACACGGTTAGTCTCTGTTTGTACAAGTAGGGGAATCAGAGACACTTCCTACCTACAGGTTGAGTTCAGTATGAGTTTCGGATTGCTTACTAACTCTTTCACAATCCTATCCGAATTGAGTCATGGAAAGTTATCGGAATACCTTTCCTATGCTTTCTGACGGTCCTAGCCCGCATTTAAAGCGTAATCGCTAGTACTGTAAGCTGTTACTCAAGCAGCAATTGCCATATAGTTATTATTATTGGCAGTCGTGAGTTTGATTGCTTTTTACGAAGCCTGCAATCTTCTTCGCCGTGCTTTCGTATACTTAATTATGTCATCGATACCATTTCGCCCCCTTTATAATTCTACTCTCATGGTATATTTTTTACCATTACGAGATGCTTTAGTGAGATGTTCTTTCTTCGGAAGAACCATTCCCATGTTTTCTTGGTGTCCCATTGTGGCACGAATATGACCAACTGGTTTTCTTATCCCGCGACCACTATGCCCATGTGCCCATACTGTTATGAATCCGCTTGGACTTGGATCTAGTCTTTCAACATGATGTGTTTTGCCAGATGGAGTCACATACATCATAGAAGGTTCCATATCGCCACCCCAATGATGCTTCATTAAATATGCATCAGAAACAGAACCATCTAAATCAGGAGCTTCGGCATGAGATACAACAGCAATACTATCATCATTTTTTATGGAATTCATAATCGTCTGATGTGTTTGATTTGCGATCCTCAATCTATTTTCCCTAGAAATTTCTCCAACAGCTTGCTTTTGTGGATCTGCTTTTGGTTTTCGGTATTCATAGTTCCAATTCTCGTTTAGAATTAGATAGGTTAAAATATCTCTAAGAGTCTTCATGTTTTCTCCTAGAGTTATTTATACTAAATTTATCCTTGGAATTTTACACAGAAGAATCCTTCTGTCTTAAGTGGCACAACTGATAAATTAGTGATCTGTAGGAAGGACTTTTTATGTCCTAAAAACCGATCATTATTCATTACAAACGGACCACCTTCAAAATCGATGTATTCGACAAGATCTTCGTCGCCCCCTACACGATAATAATTACTTTTACCGAGTAGATAAAATGTGCCCTTTTCTACATTACATTCATAAAGATCACGCTTCTCGCCGTAACGACTGCGGAAAGAATCAACGAGTGTGGTATTTTCGAGAATTTGTTCTAAGTTTTGCATAATGAATACACCCACGGGGACTCGAACCCCGACTCTTCGCCTTGAAAGGGCGGTGATTTGGCCGGTTAATCTATGGGTGCCGGTTTTTTGTTTACTTGATCTTCTTGCTAACGGTCTTACGCATCTTCTTTTTCTTTACGGGGATAGAGCGGTTGTTTCCGCCGATTCCCGGATATGAGGTTTCCTTTGCAAAAAATTTGGAAACATCAATCTTTGCCGGCATTGAAACTGACTTGACCTGTACCTTCTCTGCAAAATAACAATCTATGCGGTCAATTACGCCAGGTATCCCATAAAATACAATAGCAGTGACCAAGTAATTAGTTCCATATGCAGGGGTGAGAGATGACATAAATCCTGCACTGCAAACCAGGCCAGCAACTGCATACATTCCTGCCAATCCGAAAAAACATCCCTTAATGACACCATCAAAAATTTCCTTTGAATCCATTTTCTTTCCTTGTAATTATCGTGCGCGGGCATTGATACGTTGAGCCCTACGCAGATTTTCTTTATCGCCTGAAGAAATCATCACAAGTTCTGGCGCAGTCTTGTGATACCAATCCATGAAACCGACCATCGGTTTTACATTCGAACACTTTACGCAAGTGTTTGCATTTGGAAGTGCCTCAAGACGAGCCTGAGGAATTTGCTTTTTACAATTGTCACAGTAACAGATCATCGTAACCATGTTAGTTTGCCCTTTCAAATCGAAACTTGATCGTCTTACATTCAACACGCTTCTCTCCATCTATGTGCATTTTGCGTTGCTTCATAATTCCCTTGTTCCAACCGAACGGTTTACAAATCGTTGCGTTGTGTTTACTAACAAAAAATCCTTCACGCTCTGCTTCTAAATCAATGCTGTCAATGATACGTTTTGCCATGAATACGCGATTCAGGAATCGAACCTGATTGAACCGATTATAAGTCGGCCTGCGAAAACCGTCCGCCCATCGCGCAAGTTGTTTCATAAGTATACTGCTAATGGGACTCTGTGTCAAGTAAATTTTTAAAGTTAATTCTGCTCTTCTTAGTTGCGGCGTGCCCTGCGGCATCCACAATCAAATAGTTTCTTGGCTGCCGATCTTCATCATGCCCAAGCCGGTAATTAACTTGCTCAACAGAAAGTCCGATAAGTTTACTCTTATTAGACTCAATACAGGTCTGAACAATCTTGGCAGCAATCTCAGTTGCCTGTTCAATCGTCATCGTTTCAATCGGTACGTCAATAAAAAGTCTATACATTAGTTCTCCATTTTAACAACTCTGTCGTTAGTTGTACAGTAAATTTTTCATAAAAAAACAGGGAAGATTCCTTTCGGAATACTTCCCTGCGAAGTAGATTACCAAGTTGTTCAGGCGTTCATCAAGAAACGCGAACCGTCCTTGCGGAACTTGTAGGCGCGATCACCGGGGTGGGTGTCTGCCATAAAGTAACGACCGCTCGAATCAGTCACGATCTCCCAGTTTCCAAACTTCTCAACGAGTTCACGAATGGAAGACATGGTGGCACGAAGATTCTTCACATCGTACTTCAGAAGTGCTTCACGGGCATCAATACCCCAACCGCGATAAAGATGATTAATGACTTGACGCTGCTTGCTAAGATTACTAAGATTGCTATTGCTCATACTAACTATTTCCTCAAACTTGTTTGCACTCCTTTTGTTACCATCGGAAACTGCGAGTTGCATTTCAGTCCCGATCACTATGTCCTTATTGTAACAAAGTCTTGATTGTTTGTCAATACCCTTTGTTCAATTTTTCTAAGCCGCCTACTGGATTTGAACCAGCAACCTATGCTTTACAAAAGCATTGCTCTACCGTTGAGCTAAGGCGGCAAACTAAATTTTCAAATGCCTCCAACAGGGATCGAACCTGTGACCTATCGGTTAAAAGCCGAATGCTCTACCATCTGAGCTATAGAGGCAAAATTGCGAGTGGACGGGTTCGCATTACGCCTGGATTTACTCTCGGTTTTAAGACAATCCAAAAATCTTAAACCTACCCAGTTTTAGTTGTTGGGGCAATTTTGTTAATATAATATATCATCTTGGTATAAAAAAATCATTGTTACTTTATCATGGGTGTTCTCCATCAGGTGCGTCTGATAATTATACCACAACTTCATTTATTGTCAACCACCAATTTGGAACATTTCCAATACGCCACTTAGCAAACCTTGCTTTTTCGCCTAGATAATAGGCACGATAAGCAGCAACTACATTTTCGTTTTTGTAAGTATCAGGCATGGCTTGTGCAAATTCTGTCAATTCGCCTGTATTGATATTCTTCGGTATAGCATTCAAGGGGCCTTCTAACATTTTTTGCATAGAATGTATTTTGGCATATCGATTGGTATATTCAAAACATAAACTATATGCGTGTTGCAGTAACCAAGTGTAATTTGCTCTTGATCTTCTTGTCCATATTGTGCATGGATGATTAATCATGGCTGCTTTACAAATAATATTTTGCGAACAAATATATGTTTTATACTTTCTCTTACCCGTATCAATATTTACTTCCTGCCCATCTAAAACATGATGAGCAGTTGATAACAGTTGACATGATTCAACAATCATTTTGACAACATGCTTATCGCACATCATCTTTGCTGCGTTTGTTGGATTTGTATCTAAGACAAAAATATTCATAATATAAAAAATTATTTGAAATAATTATGTTTTGTTTTTTCTATATGTTCACGCAAAGACTTCATTGTCTTTGCGAGTTGTTTATGATCGAGTTTGTCCAATAAATATTTCTCATAAGAAATAACAGCATCAGCAGACAACTCTATGAGCTTTGAAGAAAATTCATCCTCTTTAAGATTCTCCGGCGTTTGATTCGTTCGGTTGAACATTTGTTATCTCCTGTGGTTGATTATATAAAGCAGTAAATAGGTCTTCTTGCTCATGTACATAATGCCGAGCAAAATTAATTGCTTCAACTAAAGTATTCACCATTTCTTCTGCCTGATCGGGAGTCACAGAATCAATTGCTTCTAGTGTGTCCCAATTTTTAAAATTAAGATTTGTATTACCTTCTGAGTCTTTAAAAAACAAAATCTTTGGATTGATTCCACTATGAAACAATTCTGCTTCAAATACCATAGAACCATTTAAAATATTTTCTATATTAACGCCTGTGTCATTCACGATCTTCATCTTCAATTTCCTTTCTTTGGATTAATTCATTCGTGTCATAAAAATATGCAACATTCTGTAAACGGAAACTTCTCCAGTCTCTCTTGATTATATCATAAACTGGAACTAGATCAAGATCTTCTTGTAAAGAAGGATTTGTAATATTTCTGATATATCTTGCAGTATTGTTCGGTAATGTTTTTCGATCTAATGTACAGTACATTGCTCGAAATCTACCATCTGTCACTTTTCTAAAAACTACCTTACAGGTTCCCTTTAAAAGTGATTTTACTACTACTTCTCTATTAACTCTTGTGATTGGGGGCATTTGTTTCTCCGGGAAGAGTCGAAGGTTGACCAAATCTTTTACGATTCTTTTTATTTATTCGTTTACCCTCTGCTTTATCTTCACCAAAATTGAAGTTGTATTCTACCCACTTCTCTTCTAGATTACTAGTCATTTCTTGTAATTTTACTCGTAGATCTTTGAAATTCATAAATACTCCATAGATATTTATAAATAGATAAAGGAAGAGGAACCAATATGCCATTTAGAAACCCAATAGCAATTAGAACAATAGGAATAACCGGAGGCAATACAGTCTCAGGATGGAAGTATTTAATAAACCCAAGTTCTGGCGTAACCACCGCAGGAAGATCGGTTAGTCTAAAAGAAGGTGTTCAAATACGCAATACCGGAGCTACCGGGTCTGCTGTACTTCCTGTCATTTCCATTTTTGGTTTAACTGGAGGAACAGCTGGTACTACGAACACGGACGGATTCGTTCTTTCGACAGCACAAGATATATTCCTCAATGCAAATAATTTGAATGTAATCATGGTTAAAACAACAAGCGGAACTGCAACAGACGGCGTAACATTATCTTATATTGCATACTAAGCAATTAATTTATCTGATAAACGGCCCTAATCCTCCGTTCATGTTTACAGCAGTAACACCAAGCCTTTGTGCAGCTGCTTGATATATTCTATGTTTCTTCATATCGCGTGTATAATACATGATATTATTGATTCCACGACTTCGAACAAAGTGATGAATATGATCAAATACAGATCTTGTAACATGTGAAGGAAAATTCCTACTTCCGACGGTACTAAAAGTAAATTCACTAGATGGTCGATCTGGCTGACGAACTCCGAAGTCAATCTCTGCAATCGGACCAGGAGTAAATAACTTATCGTACCTTTGAGATAACTCATGTGCTTCATCAGAAGTCACTGGTATATGGCCAGGTAATCTGTGTCGTAATGCATGTAATCTATCTCCATCAATACCAGAACCCGTACCAAGAAGTGTTATGTTAGTTTGAACACCAGCACCTTTATTATGATAAAGCGCAAAGTTTGGAGCGTTTGGAAATGTTTCGAGATCAGGATGCTCACGAGATACCACACCGGGTTTGTCCTGAAAGATCTCCGAAAGATATTGAGTAAATCTTTTCATTTTTTTTTCCGAGCTTTCTTCTTTGGCAACACTAACATTGCGCGTTTCACTGGAGATCCATAGTTCTCTTCATCTGTCCAAATCTTAGCTATAGGCACACCAACCGCAGGAACTCGCTTACCACCAGAGCTAGTCTTGAATTGTACGTTTGCGTCTTTGTCTCGAATGAGTCGTTCCCAGACATGAGCACCACCGGGGCTTTGTGAGATGCCGCTTTCGACTGCGTGTTTCTTCGAGATGTGTTTGTATATCTCAGCAGGAAGCGAGATTCCATTGTCGCTATATCTGTGGCCCAATGCAGCATGAGTCATCCAGGGTTTATAGGTTCCACGTTTAGCAACTTCGTTGTTCGTGCCTTGGCCAACATATCCATAAGTTATTGCTGCGATCTTACCGCTCTTCTTATGAACTGCCACATAATGATGTGTGTAATTTAACAAGCGATCCAATCGTTGTTCGTGGCCAGGAGTCTCATGAGGATAATCAGCTCTTTTAGCATCTTCACTTTTTCTATAATTACCATGTCCCATAGAACTATAGACAGCATAACGATCTCCGATGCTACCGAGCCTCTCTACTTTTCGACCATTTGCTACTGCATGCTTTTTCCAAGTTTTATGTGGGACACCAAGCACAGATGGAGGAGCATAATGATTTTCGGGATGCTCAATTGTCCTATCTATTCCAATATCTTCAGAGATGTACTGCTTAAAGCTTTTCATTTCTTTCTCTTTACTTTTCCTCTCGGCATTGCTACTAAAGTAAATACATCTCCGTCGGTTTCATTATACACAACGGGATCGTGTTTTTCTGGATTATATCTTTGCTTTGCATTTATCTTAGTAGTAGTTTTGGTAAATGTTCTTGGGTGTGGGAAATGTTGTAGTTGTGACATACGACGAAGCTGGGTTCTATCTATTCCTCCATCATATAATCTATTTTTTAAATAACCTAACTGTTTTTGTAGTCCTTCACGCGCCCGAGTACTGGGTCTTTCTTTTAATTTTTTTGCCGCCGTAACGGCATTTTTATAAGAACGTGAATAATCTTTAAAATCCCCGCCCTCTATTTTTAACTTTGAATGTTCTGTGTGTGTATGATGAGAGACACTCGTAGAACCACCAATATTACGAATACGGATTGGCCTCATCTTTGATAAGCGGTTCCATACAGATTTAGAACCGTGTGTTTGCTGATCTCCACTTTCTATTGCGGAAACTTTATCTGCAATCATTGCATAGACCTTCGGAACTAAATTTTTAACTCTTGCTTTTTTGCTTCTATGATCACGATCAAATGATGGATTTGATGCCTGTACTAATCGTTTTCCTCGAAAGGTGCCTGCCCAGACTAATGGAAGTACACCAATTTGTCTGTCTTTATAGTGAACACTCACGGCTTCGCTGTTTGTTTCAGGATGATTATCTTCGTGATGCCATACGGTATATGGTCCTATTTTTCCAATATTCCGAGGTAATTGTACTTTTCTAGAAAAATCATATCCAGGTGCCCTTCCGTAGTCTTGAAGAATTGGCATGTCCTCTGCCAAAAATTGCTTAAATGTTTTCATGAGAATATTTATAAACTAAAAACCCCCCATTGCTGGGGGGATGACTTTTCAGTTTTCCTTTAA
>Ga0181348_1001409_pt1 | contig 10595 bp, 17 predicted proteins | sample Su13VDMM110DN_FD_130092 | JGI IMG/M metagenome (GOLD analysis project Ga0181348, IMG submission 130092) | Freshwater viral communities from Lake Michigan, USA - Su13.VD.MM110.D.N | ecosystem: Environmental > Aquatic > Freshwater > Lake | place: USA: Michigan | collected 2013-07-16
ACTTCCATGTTTTCTTGTATATAAGTTTCATATGCATGCCATATCCAGGCACGTTCAGTTAATAACTCTCCATCTACATATAATCTATAATACGGCTGCTTATCATACGTATTATCACAATAAACGTCAACAGATAATGCCACCAAAGACATGATTATTCACTCTCGCCCAAGTCAATCTCACGACCGGGTTTAATGTCTCGATTACCGTTACGTTGCATAAATTCTTCATACTTTGCTAACGCATGTAGTTTAGCTTTTACTGTGCTATATTTTTGATATAGGATATATTCTGCATCACTTGCATTTTTCGCTTTAATCTTTGCCGCAACATTTTCTAAGTCACGTATTAAACTAGTCACTAAGGTAGGCTCGGTCCAAGTACCCATTCCGCCGGGTGGTCGTATACCCATTTGTCCAGTATCGGGATCTTTGACCGCCTGTGCGCCTAAGGTATCATCTTCTTTGATACCTTTTTTGGCAACACTCTTGGCAACATCCTTGACGAGTCCACCTGCAGGTTTGGCTGTCTTGGGTAACTTTGCCGGTCTTGGCGGAGCGACTGGTTCTGGTGCACCACCAATTTTATCAAATATATGTTCTAGTTCCGGGGCAGCATGACCGTATAACTGTGTTAAAAACTCTTTACGTGCATTGGGGTCATTGCGTATTTGGGTCCACAAATTACGCAATGCAGTACCGTGACTTACATCAACTTTTTGCCCATTGATCGAAATAGATTTTTGTACTTCGGGTATGATAGCAACATAAGCATGACCTTGTGCAACAGTAACAGAGTCACTGAACTTTTTAAAAGTTTTGTATGGTTTACCATCGCCTACTTTTTTTCCTGGGGGAATCCTAGATGGTCTACCAGTTGGAGTTAACGCTGTATACAGTTGATCAACACCTAACCGATCTTTATCGGGCTCACCAACTGCAAATATTAATACTGTGTTATTTGGATCTAATCCGCTGGCCTGGGTGATCGCAGTAATATCATATGGTTGAGTTGATTGTATTATAAAATTATCTGTCACGCCCGCGGCATGCATCAGTGTAACTTTATCGGAATAATTGAAAGGGTTTTTTTCGTCTATCTTTACTTGGGGAGTAGTGGCAATGAATACATTGCTGCGACCAAATTTTGCTTGTAATTCAGCAAAAACCGTCGCATGTCCCTGGTGGAAAGGTTGAAAACGTCCCGGATATACTACAACAAGGCGTCGTTCAATTGATTCCAGTAAGTCATTTATAAACATAGTAATAGTGGCTCTCTATTACTATATTTAGTTTAAATATTTTCAAGAAGCCATATGTAGAAAGGTGATGCTAGTGTCAACGTCCAAGTCCCATTCCATCCTAGATTTAAACATCTATCCAATTGAGGACGCAGTGGATCGTCCCCGATAAACATACAATGCGTATACAGCAAATTAGTAATATCAATTTCGTCAATTTCAACACTTATGATATTTAATGTCATATCTTTCAGAATTTCTGTCTTATCAGCATTTTGTACAGTATCGGTCCAGTCTTTATTTTCAAGGTGTACATGCAAAGCAGCAGTGCCCTCGGCTACTTCCGCATCAAACTCAATATATTCGACTTCGTCTGTGGGATTTGTTATTTTATTTTTTGTAAAAACAATTGAGTCATTAACTGATATACTATAAACGGGAACCTTTTTCCAATAGGTTCCCGATATACCAATTTTAAAATGCAACACCTCTGACATTGACATAAATGTAGATTTATGCTTTTTCTATTTTAGCGCCTTGCGAAGCAAGAGTATCTTCAATAATACCCATGCTGCCGCGCTCGGCAATCTTAAGTTTATCTAGATCACCAGCATATTCATAATGCCCAACATGGTTAAGCAATACTTTGCTATGTGCCCAAATTTCACCACCAATCTTTTGCCACCTACGACAAAATAACCAGTCTTCGCTAAGATAGTGTCCGCGCTCATCAATCTCGCAATCAAAAATACTGTACATCATGGGCTCAAACTGTTTTCCAAGACCAACATCGTCAACATACTTACATTCAGGATGAGCATCAATAAGTTTTTTATAGACATCACGTTTGAACATTAAGAATCCAGTGCCCATAGTATCCACAGTAAAGATATCACCTTGGATTTTTGTTTCAGGTTTTAAGTTAATTACGTAATTAACTGGTAGTGCTTTTTTAGGATATAGTCCACCAATAACATCTTTTTCGTGTGCCATCATCTGTAGAATACTGTCTGGCTGAAAGCGGATATCTGCATCAATAAACATAAAGTGAGTTGCTTCTTTATTGCTCATCATCTTGGCCATTAAATTATTGCGAGCCCTAGTGACTAACGACTCGTTAACCATGGTGTCAAGAGACCAATTTAATCCGGCCTGCGTGGCCAGGAGAGTAAATCTCAAAAAGCTGGTCATAGTAGGTTCAGATACCATACCACCATAGCAAGGGATACCAATATGTAAATGATTCTTCTTGAAGTCATATGGTTGTCCTTGTTGTTGCGTGGGTTGTGGCTGTGTTGCTGCAAGTTTTTGTTTTGCGGCTGCTGCCTTGATCATTGCTACTGCATCTTTTTGATTAATTTTTTTATCACTCATTGAATTCTCTCTATTAATTGATTATACTATTTGTGCTTCAACTACTGTGCCGGGACCAGCTAATTCTTGGGCTACTTGCTCTAGTGCTGCTAACGTTTCGGAAGTTACTGAGATTGTTGCTCCGAGTTTATCGGAATCTTTAATTAATCTATTAAAGGTGATTGCAACGGTTTCAGTTTGAATTTGGGCCATTCGCCACTCCTTAAAATATACTTCTATTTATCGGCTAATATAGTCAGCTCATATAATTTTCCTATTAGACCCGGAGCTATCAATGATATAAAAGTGTTTATTTTACAATCGTTTATATAGATATAACCATTCCATAAAGCTCTATGGGGACTACTCAGTTGCCGCCGTACACTATTTGGTATCTTTACTTCCGAACCTAAAGTAATTAGATATTGTAACAAATTATTTTTAATTTCTGATGTGTATATACCATCTCTAAAGGTCATTTTATATTTGTAACCTATATCTTTTTTTCGTATGATCATTCCGGAATCTAATATGGCCGCAGCCTTCTCATTTTGAGGGCCAGTAATAATACGTATATTATCAACAAATGGGGATAAAACCCCATTTACTAATTGTTGTAACTCATCTTCAGTCTTGGCATATAACTGTACCAATGGTTCTTCGATTCGCATACGGATATGCAGATTAGTTCTCAAGTCTTTTAGTATTTTTAATAACTTTATATTAATATTTACTATGTCTGGTTCTGTAAATAGAACCATGGCATATCCATAACCCGTACACCATGCTTTGTAGTACTGGTCTCTAAGATTCAAACAGTCTTCTAAATGATTTTTATTATAAATTAATCGCCCAGCAGGTGCGTATATAGTTAATTTATATAGATATTGTTCGTAATACTTTTTTGTGGTTTGCTGTATGAGAATTTTAGGATTGGACTGAGTCCAAAATAATGTATCCATTGGAATCCACGGTTGGTGTTGTGGACAAATATTGTCCCAACGTATTAAATTTAAATTCGCCCTGACTATAATCCACTTCAATTGTGCTATTTGGTGGTACCGAATCAAACAGAATCTTTTTACTTAACGGTACCTTAATAAGGTCATTGATTTTACGTCCCAGAGGTCTTGCACCCATTTTACTATCGTATCCAACTTTAGCAAGCTGATCAACAGCCTCCTCAGTTAGTCGTAACTTTAATGATTTTTCACTTAGTAATTCGTTTATTTCATTAATAAACTTGATAACAATTTTTTTAATACTTATATCATTGAGTTTATTGAATTTACAAATACCATCTAATCGATTCCGGAACTCGGGCTTAAAGAAATCCTTAACGGCTTTGTCATCTTCTCCAGACTTCTGTAACTCACGCCCAAACCCAATATTGTTTTGCTCATTGGCACTTGCCCCTAGATTACTCGTTAGAATAACAATACTATTACGGGCATCGGCCTTCTTACCATTGCTGCTGGTAATTGCACCCTCATCCATTAACTGTAGTAGAATGTTAGTTACATCCGGATGGGCTTTTTCAATTTCATCAAACAAAATAACACAATTGGGGTTCTTCTCAATATCACTAATCAGCATACCACCACCTAGATTACTGTCATCATAACCCACATATCCTGGAGGAGCACCAATTAACTTAGATAGGGAATGTTTTTCCTGATATTCACTCATATCATATCGCAACAGTTTCATTCCCATACCTTCGGCCAATAACTTAGCAAACTCGGTTTTGCCAGTGCCTGTTGGTCCTAAAAATAAGAAATTACCAATTGGCTTATTCATTGCCTTGAGTCCTGCACGGGCAACATAGATCTTTTCAAGTACAGTTTCTACTACAGTATCTTGACCGTAGAGTTTTGTTTTAACAGTCTCTTCAAGATTCACAAGACTCTTAGTAGATTCAGATCCGATTTGTTCAGCTGGAATTTTAGTAAACTTACTAATGATATCCACTATGTGATTTTTACGCACAGTCCACGCCATGGCATTGATCTTTAATTTTGCTGCCGCAGTATCTATTAGATCAATTGCCTTGTCCGGTAACTTCTTGTCCGGTTGATAACGCACACTCAAATCAACTGCGGCATCGATAGCTTCGTCGCTTATTTTGCCACCGTGGAATGTTTCAAAGTATTCACGTAGTCCCCGGAGAATTTCTTTTGCCACAGCGGAGCTTGGCTCTTCGATTGTCATACGGCAAAATCTACGCATTAATGCACGATCTTTTTCAAAACTACTGGTATATTCTTCCCACGTAGTTGAGGCTATAACTTTAATTGCACCCTTGGTAAGAGCCGGTTTGATCATATTGGCAAAGTCCACTGATGACCCACTACTGCCGCTGCCGGCCCCCCGCATTTGATGTGCTTCATCAATGAACAATATACATTTACCTTTGTGTCGTAATGCACCAATAACATCTTTAAACTTTTCTTCAAATTCACCGCGATATTTAGATCCCGCAAGCAAACTACCAATGTCAAGATTATATACTGTATAATCACGTAGATATTCCGGAACATTACCATTGGTAATATTACGTGCAAGCCCCTCAGCAATAGCAGTCTTACCAACGCCAGCATCACCAACCATTAACACATTTGATTTATTACGTTTAGCAAGGATCTGTGCAATCTCATCAAGTTCAAACTCACGACCAACTACAGGATCAATTTTACCTTCCTTGGCAGCTACATTTAAGTTTTCACAGTATTCGGCTAGGATCGCATCTGATCTAGCACTAGCAGGTACACGTTTTTGTTTCGTTTCAACATAATGTTGATTATAAAATTCAACAACTTGACTACGTTCCATACCATACTTAATTAAAAAGTAACTGGCATGACTGTTGCTCTCATTTGCGATACTTAAGAAGATATCAATGATTTGTACATGATTACGACCACTGAATAAGACTTGTGTGAATGCACGATTAAACACACGTTCTAAACTATGTGTTTTCTTTGGCATCACGTCCGGATTGCCACCACCGATGTATGTTTGTTTTTGTATATAATCATCTAGGTCAGCTAATAGACCATCAACATCCACGCCAAAAGCAACCATGAGGTCATTGAATGGTTTAAAGCTGATTAATCCGTGTGCTAAATGCTCTAAGGTTACATATTCGTGATTATACTTACGTGCCAGGTCTGTTGCGTTGGTAATTACTACTTCTATTTCGGGATTGTGGTTTATCATATAAAATATTTATTAAGGATTAAGGATTGATTTAACTATTTGTAATTGATCTGAGGTTAAGTCTTGTGGTACAGTAACATTCATTTCAACAACTAAATTTCCTCTAATATTTGAATTCAATTGATATAGTCCTTGTTGTGCTATTCTAAATTTACTACCTGGTTGTGTTCCTTGCGGAATAGTTAATATAAAGCTCTTATCATCAATACCGGTAACAGTAGTAATTCCACCTGCTATTGCTAATAAACAGTTTACACTAACCTTGGTATATAAGTCAAGATTATTTACAATAAAATTCTCCGCATTGTGTACATTTATTCGAACATACAAATCTCCACGTGGTATGGTATTAAACAGGTTATCACCTAGATTGTTATATTTTATATTAATACCATTTGTTATACCTTTTGGTATTTTAACTTCAACCGTTTCACGACTTCCGGTTGTAGTTAATACGCTGATTACTTTTGTTTGCTCCTCTAGAGTAGATACCAATGGGATAGAGATTTCAACTTGTAAATCTTTATTGCGACGCTGACTTTGCTGCTGCTGTTGTTTAATGTGATTAAATGGATCACCACCAAACCCAAACTGTTGAAATATACTATTAATATCAGCCGGGACACCATTACCAAAATTATGCCAATGGAATTGTTGTTTTCCATGCCCACTGCGTTCTAGATCATATTGTTGACGCTTATTTGGATCGCTGATTATATCATAAGCTGATTGAATATTTTGGAATATGGTGGTATCTCCACCGCGATCTGGGTGATGTTGACTGGCTAGTTTTCGATAAGCCTTTTTGATTTCGTCGGGGGTTGCTGATTCAGTTACACCAATAGTTTCATAATGCGTCATACTATGATAATATAGGAAAAGCCAATTATAGTCAAACTAATTGGCTTTCTAATAACAATGAAATTATTTCTTGCTTGCTTTTTCGGGTACCTTAGTTCCTTGGACTTTTTTATGAAGTTTAATGGTTTTACAGGTTTGTTTTATCTTACCATCTTTACCTTTAACATCTTTGCATATTTTTTTAGTTTTCACAGCTTCTGCGGACATAACTGGTGTTATAAATGCTAACATTAAAAATAAAGTTAATAGTTGGATAATTGTTTTCATTTTTCATTTCCTTATAAGGGTGAATCTTGTTGTGGTGGTGGTGCTAGTTTACCAGCTGAACTAACTATTGGCGCACTCGGAAACGGACTTGTTGTTGACAATTGGGATGCTGGTGGGGTATACGACGTACCAGTTGAACTAACTATTGGCGCACTTGGAAACGGACTGGTTGTTGTTGATATTTGGGATACCGGTGGGGTATACGACGTACCAGTTGTAGATAACCCACCATTGTTGGCTCCTGCTAATTTCTCTTGGGTACGACCATATGCAGATAAGCCCAGTACCGCACCCATTGCAATGTGAAATAATCCGGCACCCTGGAGTGTTAACGGTTGCCACTGAGTTTGCACAGATCCCTGACTTAAACTTTGCAATAGACTCCACATAACAGGTGCAACCACAAAGTCAAATGAACATACTGCCATGTACATCCAACCCATCATTGGACGCCATTTATTATTCATCCAGTCTTCTTTTTTCTTTTCGCCGTCCTCACTCATTACTAACTCCTTGTTGAATTATTATTCTAGATGCTGCTCAAAATATTTACAGCATCAATAACTACATTACATATCTTATTTAATCGTTCTTTGGCTTCTAAATCACTGCATTGAGAATTAATTATTTGTTCAGTTCGCAAATCCTTGACCAATTCTACATATTCCTCACGACTCATTTGTCCCGCCTGAAACGCTGTGGTGTATTGGGCCAATATACCTGCTAACTGTTGGGCCAATGGATCTTGAGTTTGTGTACTGTATATTCCATCTAATATCTGCTGTGCATTCATCTTGGTTTCGCTCCTGTAACTTTTTGTATGTTTTCACTTGCCCGCTCAATTGCTGCAAATTTAGCCTTACAATATACAACGCCGGGTGGTTCTACCTCGCGATATTTTTTAGCAAACTCATCAGTAATTTCCATAAGATTACTTGCTAGTTTAAACGCATTTTCATTACGCGGTATTAGTTCAGCATAGTTCTTGTATTCCCGTGCTGCTACAAAAATATATTTAACATGTTCATTAACCTCGGAGGTCCCGCACAACGGACCTCCCAACTGTGCATGTGTACGTATATGGGCAATGTATTGATATTCATTGACATCAAACTTTGCCATAGTATATGCTTCATACAGATTTTGAATACCAGCACATCCACTTAGTAAAAAGAACATTGAAATACATATTAGTTTTTTCATTTTATATTCTCGTATATTTTCTTTTGAGTATTATACCACTCTGCCCATGCATCATTCTTAGCGGAACATTCGTGGTGGGTTGTATAATTTTCAACTACTGACTTAACAACACCACTTAATGCGATATTTGGATCAGTAATCACTTGTAAAGGTTTACATTTTTCCATAGCAGTCGGAGCCGCATTGGGAAATTTTGGAGTTGCTGGAAAAAAGGTCGAGCAACCCGCAAGTAATAAGATAAAACATAGTAGAGATAATTTCATCTCAACTCCATGGCCAGTTTTAATCTTGGTTCCACAGTTGATTTATTTTCTTTAACTGGTTGATTAAGAGCCGCAGCATTTAATGCTGTTACTACTTCGGTAGGTATTTTACATTGATTATCGTATTTTACAATCTCACGATCTACATATTTTACAATCTCTTCACCTTGTGTGTGTATGTTTTTAATTTTTGTAACTAGTTTTGTTTCTACTAGAGTTGTAGTTTCGCGTGCCTTACCTTCTGCTATTTGTACCGCCTCTTGCAATTGTTCTACCTTATCACGCCACTGCATTTCAGTACTATATCCACCATAAAAATAAACGCCACTTATCATTAATATAGTACCTAAAATACGTACGGGTTCTTTGTATGGTAATAGCGGTGGTATGAAGTTAAGGAATATACCCAATACATATAAGCCAACACCAAACAATATGATGCTTATTACGGCCAAGTGTAGCCAACTGTTGGGTATAAACTGCAATAGAAACATTTATGTACTCAATATCGATAAGGCATGATTATAATGTTTAATACGATCATCAAGCCCAATTGTTCCACCGTTTATACGTTTTGTCAAGTTGAGTATATCACCTGTGTCGGCCAACTGATTTAGATTATTTGTTTCCCAAAACCAACAAGCCGATTGAACCGCACCTTCAAATGTAGCTAAAAATTCAGGAAGGGCCTCAATTGGTGTTTCAATGCTTTCAGCAAAAGCGGTATAGTTATTTTTACCGGTTAGTTGTATTAGTCCACGTCCGCAATAACGAAAACCATCACCACTTGCTTCGTCACCGTTACCCATGCGATTTCCATAAACACGATTAGCAATCTTTTCTTGCTGATGTGCATATTGATTGGCCATGTTTATGGTTGAAAAATACTTAGGGAAAACCTTACAAAGACTTTCGGCTTTATAGTTTAGATTTTCTTTTAATGTTTTATAATTTCCTGATTCGTGTGCAGTTTGCGCTAAAAATGCAGCCACTCGATTTAACGAGGTGATTTCATAATCGGGTAAGATAGTGCTTAATGCAGAATACCAGTGATCAACGTATGGATTACTGGCTATAATTTGGGATAGTTTGTCTTGAGTAAAATCAAAATCGAAACTCATATTAATCTCCTTGATAGCTACATTATTTAGCTACGGCACAGAGTAATTATAGGATGCCGGCTGCTATACGCAATGATTCGGTGTAATCGTTCTTTGGGGCTTTTGTATCTACATCCATACCCGCAGCCGTTTTTAAATGATCAATTTCAGATGGACCGTGAGCTTTTTCGTATGCTTCGGGGGTTAGCGGAATAAGAGATTCCAGTGCCTCAAGACTTAATTGTTTTTCTTGACTTGATTTGTAATAACGTACACGCCAATCTTCTTCATCCTGCTCGGTCAAGTTCATTAACTCTCCCATCAGTCGCATGATGTTTTTTGGTGCTTTGGCATCACGATCCATTTCAACAAACACAATATAAGCACCGTCGTCAAGTTCCCCAGAACTTACATCCCCATCAATAACCCACTCATATCCCTTTTCAATAAAAGATACTAGATCATTTGCAGGTTCTTTGCTATCAACTTTAAAACTAAGGACAATAACATCAGCATCATCTCCTAGTTTACTTTTAAATTCATCAATATGTAGCTCCGGATGAATTAAACGTTTTAGGTCGCCAGCTTCTAAACCTTCAAATAAGTTATAGTTGATCATTAATTGCTTTCTCTTGATTTTGGGTATCATCATTGGCCCCAGTCTCGTATGCGGCATTAACGTCCTCCATATCAATAGTACCCGATTCAAGTTCTAATGCTCCCTGTTCAATGTCTGCCATTAGTTTCTTAGGCATCACAATATCAACAAGCCAAATTGGACTTTTAACCAATTTTGAAACTTATGTACAGGGTTTGTAGTCGTTTGGGCTTTTTACTTTCTTAGGGTGTTCAAAGTAATCATGTTCGTACGTGATATCACAATCGTATTCAGAAAGTCTTTGCGCGCCGCGTGGATCGGGCATTTTTTTGTAGGGCCACATAAAAGTACATTTTACGAAGTATTTTTCGTATATAGGTCCCTCAACTAATTCGCCCTGTTTCCAATTGGCAAATGCATATAAATCAAGTTCATCTAATACACGTTCAAAGTCCAGCAACGTGCTGACAGCAGAATCTGTCATGAAAATC
>Ga0181348_1001411_pt1 | contig 10578 bp, 16 predicted proteins | sample Su13VDMM110DN_FD_130092 | JGI IMG/M metagenome (GOLD analysis project Ga0181348, IMG submission 130092) | Freshwater viral communities from Lake Michigan, USA - Su13.VD.MM110.D.N | ecosystem: Environmental > Aquatic > Freshwater > Lake | place: USA: Michigan | collected 2013-07-16
CGCATAATCTTTCGCAGAACCTTCAGCAATTGAACCTAATACTTCTTTGCGTCTTTCAGCTATTCTACTGATTAATAGCTCAAGCGTTGGGTCTATCATTTACTACTCCTTTGGTTGTTGTTGTTGATCCTTTATTACATTTTTGTTATCTACTTTGTGTTTATGTTCCATAAGTCTGTCAACAGCATTAATAGCTGTTTCTTTTTCTCTATGACTGTGGTCTTGTTTTTTAAACTCAGCTTCCATACCTAGACGAGCGCCTTGTATCATTTGGTCTCCTTCAAGTCTATTCTTATCTAGAGTTGTTTTAGATCCAACTTTAATACCTTCAAGTCTTTCATGAGATGCAAGTTTTTCTTTTTCAAGTTCAAGTTTAGCTTGATCAAGTTGAATATCTGCTTGAGTTTTTTGAGCTTTAATTTGTAAGTCTTGAGCTTTAAGTTGTAACTCTTGTTGTTGCATTTGAACAATCGGATCTTGCTGTTGTTGTTGCGCTTGTTGCTGTTGCATTTCTGCTTGATCTTTAGCTAGAAGTTTTTGTGCCGCTGCTGCAGTTAATCTAGATAATTCTAGTTCAACATCTTCCGGTAAATTTTCACCCGGTTTTGGTAGCTCTGCGCCTAATTGTTCTTCTAATTGTTTTCTATATTCAAACGCAATATGTTCGTTAATATGTGCTAATGCCGCAGCTTGCATTTGTTGAGCCATTGGGTTTTGACTCATCATTTGCATTAACTTAGGATCTTGCATAGCTGCCATATGAACTGATAAATGAGCCTGATGATCTTGGTAAATAAATGCTTTAGTAGGTTTACCATTAATAATATCCATATTTTCAGATACGGGATCTTTAGGTTTCTTGTCGTCCGCATTAGGAATTAGTTTGCCAATATTCTTAACACCTAATACTTCTAACATCTGACGATTCAATTCTACTTGATCATAGATTTGTGGGTTAGCTTGAGCCATCTGCATAACTGCTTGATACTGAACAACCTTTTGTGACATCGTTGCAGCATTTGGATCTGATACAGGAATAACTTCACAGCAATCATAATCTGATTGTTTAGCACGTCTATCACCAATTTCAGGTTCGTAGTTATATTCTGGTGGTGTGTAATCACGAATAATGCCAGCTAATAATTTAAACTCTTGCTTCATCGCGTAGTGAATACGAGCTTGTACAGCTGACATCACTTTTAATGTTCGCTCTAAAATTGCTAATGTAGTACCTACTGGAGAGTTGGCTGACATGTCAGATACTTTCATATCTGCTGCTGAAGCAAAGCGTCTACCTTCTTCAATGATTTGATTCATCAATTGGTTAAGAACTTGTGAAGGCTCTTTATACGGTAACGGTAAAATGTTGTCGCGGATAGCACCACTAGGCACATCTACATCACGCCATTCACCTGGTGCGATTGGTGTGTCATCGCCTTTAATACGAAGTCCTCTTGACTTCATACCACCTGGTAAGTTTGATAGGGTACCCGCGTCAACAAGTTGACGTAAGATCATAGTACCTGATTTGGCGAAAGCACCTATCAAATGGATTAAACCAAAGCAATAAAAGCCAAAGCCTGGTATATAGCCGTAGTGAACAAAGTGCTGACGTTTTAATTGTTTTTTGTCTTCGGGGTTCCAGTTACGTCTTATTGCTAAAATAGTAGCTGTACCTTTTTCAATAGTTACAATATAGGGTAACGCTATGTCATCTTCTGAGTCTCCATTTTCAAGATCCAAATTAACATGCATTTCTAAAATCTTATAACGATCATCTTCCGTTGGGTTGAAGCCCATCTTCTCTGCAATCTTTTTCTCTGCTTCGTCTGCTTCTGCATAAGGATCACCAAGATCAACATCGCGGTAGAATCCAGCAACTTGAAGTTTCTTTAATTCGTTCTTTGTCTTTCGCATGACGTGTGTGACACGTTCTGCTGTTTCTAAATTAGATGCGCCGTATGGAACTACGATATCCTCTGCAGGAACATACATAGATACTTGACGTTCAAACGATGGATCGTAATAAACTTTCTTGAACGCATTACCTGCTAAACCTAGTCCCCATAACATTCTTTCATGCTCAGGTCTATACTCAGGCATCATGTCAGTTAGTTGATAGTTCATATCATCTTTTACACGTTCTGCTGCGTCTTCTTTTTCTTTTGTTTGTTTACCTACGATTTGTGTTTTAACTGGACCCGCAGCTGGAAATGTTTCCATCATGGTTTCTGCTTGGAATTTCACAAGTGCTTCTGTCATTAATGGGTGATACACATTACATGCGCCTGCCCATGGTTCTGTTCGTTCTTCTACTTTTAATCCGAGTAGTTCTAATCCGTCTACATAAGTAGTTAGCCAATCTTTTCTTGAATTAACATCAGCTTCGTATTCACCAAGCAAGTCACCTGACAACTCAGTGAGTTGACCTTCATTCATTTCTTCTGCTAGGTTGACATTAAACTCATCATCAACTTCTTTTCCTGGAATAATAGTAATCTCCATGCTGCCATCATCTAGCGTGACAGAATCTGGATTCTCAATCTCAATACTTAACGCTTCCGTTTCTGGATTTTGCGGATCTTGATCTAATCCCATCGGAGCTTGGTATACACTTTTATCTACATTAACTGCCATAATTTATCCTTATACTAAATACAACTTATTTCTAGAACTTCTAAATCCTGGTATATCTTCAGGTTCATCACTTGGTAGACGTATAAAGCCGCCTTGTCTAAATCTCATCAATGCTAGTGTCGTGCTGTCAACCAAGTCATCATTCGCACCGCTAGGAAAATCATTACATTCTTCAATTACTTCATGAGCCCATCTATGATCTGGAGCCCACACTATACCACTTCTAAACAAGTCTGACACTGCATTCACTCGACTTATTTTATCTTGTCCTTTACCCGGGGTGAACTCGCCCACAGGAATACCCATGCGTCTAAACTCTTGATAGAGTGCAGCGCCGTTAGATTTCTTTTCCACTAAGAATGCGTCAGGTTCCCATTCTTTATACTCTTGTATACAAAGCTCTTTAAGCTCAGGAAACTCTAGTCGTTGCTTAATACTATTTAGTAGTATTATATTATAGTTATTGGTTTCTTCGTTAAAAAATACTCCCCAAATTGTTAGCGCATTATAGTCGGCTCTTGTATTCGCTTCCTGTGCAGCATCTAGAGACATAATGGTAAATTCACATTGAGGCGGAGTCTCTTCTTCCCATATCTTCCACCACTCTCTTTTAATTAAGGCACCCTCTTCTGACACTGGGTTTTGCATGTACTGAGAGTTCCAGTACCGTACATCTAACGCTGCCTTCTTACTCAGTAACTCTTCTAAACTCCAGAACTCTGACCACAACGGTTTTATCTCACCATGTTTGTCTTCTATGATCGCCGGAAACTCTACCACTTCCCAGTTATCTACTTCGTCATTCTTAACCATCTGGTTCACAATCTGACCTGTCAAGTCTAACTTAGACCACCGCGTCATCACTACAATAATCGCACCGCCAGGCATAAGACGTTGTAATGGACCAGACTGAAACCACTCCCAAGCAGGCAGAAAAACATCCGATCGTCCCAACTTGGCGTCCTGCTCGGAATGTGGATCATCAATGATAAACAAATCAGCCCCACGACCAGCGAGGGCACCACCAACACCAATAGCAAAGTATTCTCCATTAAAGTTTGTTCCCCATCTACTCGCTGACTTACTATCTGCTTGTAGTTCTACTTGAGGAAAAATGTCCTTATACGCATCACTACCCACCAAGTTACGGACACGACGCCCAAAATTAACTGCAAGATCAGCTGTGTGAGATGCCATAATAACTTTTTTGTGTGGATACTTACCCAGAAACCACGCTGGCGCCAAGTAAGAGATAAGCTCAGATTTCCCATGTCTTGGTGCAATATTGACGATAACGCGTTTCTTTTTTCCCGCAGCAATGTCTTCAAATATCTGTGACAGTTTTCTATGATGTGCTCCTACCATGTAGCCTGGGTAGACGTGGGCAATGAAATCTAAAAAGTTATCCTTGCCGTGTTCTTGTACCCAGTTCTTTTTAAATACTCTAATCTTCTCTAGTGTACTACGCTTCAGCTCCGGCGACATGGTCGGAACCGCTCTCATTAACTCTGCTACCATCGCTGGAGTTAACTTATCTTCTTTAATCTCCTGTTGTACTTCCATCTACCGCTTCTTGTACAATATCATCAAATGATTTTTCTTTTACCTCTTCTATCACAGGTTCTTCAACAAGCTCTGCATCTATGGTTTGTGGATCTGGTTTTATCAGCCCTTGCGCTTTAAACTCATTCAATAGTTTAATCAGTTCTTTCTCAACTTCATCGATGCTCTCAACCTTATTCAGCGCTTCTGTCTTTTTCTTGAATGCATCAACGCCGTCTACTTCTCCGATTGAACGAAGTGCTGTGATTTGTTCTTTGCGATTACTTTCTTCATCTTGTACGATCTCGACTAACTTATTAACCACGTATAACTTCAAATCAGCTAGGTCTTCTACGATCATATGGTTGTAGGTTCCCACCATGCCACCTAAGTAAGCCATGGTTTCATTTGCAAATATTGCAAACTCTTGCTTTTTCTTTGGATTTGTGACCATATCTGTCGCTATTTCTTCTGCGTCCAGCCTATGTTTTGCGTCTGGTGCAATTTCTTCGCCAGTTAAGTCACTTAATTCCTTAATAGTTGTAGCTCTGACCATAACTTCCGTCTCATTGGTCATACTTGGTAGTGCTTCGTGCGAATTTCGGGGTAAAGGAACGTTTTCTTCTATGTATGGAATAATAACCACATCGGAAGGTGAGTTATGTCCTTGATCTACTTGGATATTTTCTTGATTCATGTGTCGCTGTTACACCTTTTGAATTTAATTGCAGCTTTATTGTTGATTGTAACATAGTTTTTATTAAAACAAGGTAGAATATCTAAATGAAAACTACGTTGACTAAGAAGAATTTAGAGATACTATATAACATGGCTTGCCAGATGGCGCCTTTCAACAAACTTCCTATGCCTAAGTCAGACAAAGTTAAGTTCCGTGTCATTAAAAACCCTACTATATATGGCTGTTTTGACGAAGTTGACATGGCTATTGAAATAAGTTCTGGTTCTTGTGGTCACTTCATTACAATCTTCCAAACTCTCCTCCATGAAATGGTTCACTTAGCTCTTTATGTTCGAGGCGATGATGACTTTGATCAACACGGGGCTAAATTCATGCGTATTAAAGACGTTTACTCCGAGTTATATAACTTCGATCCTAAAGCCATTTGAATCAAATAACCCTAGAAAACTCTGCAATAGTAAAGATAAAAACTTTGTTATCCATAGAAGATGTCCAGGGTCTTAAACTAAGAATCTATGTATCCGGTGGTGGTTGTTCTGGTTTTCAATACGGATTTACATTTGATGACACCCAAAACGAAGATGATTTCTTAGTGGTTCAAGACGAAGTGTCTTTACTCGTAGATTTACATAGTATGCAATATCTGACCGGGTCAGTCATAAGTTATGATACTTCCTTAATGACTTCGGGCTTCAATATAAAAAACCCAGGGGCTACTAGCACTTGCGGATGTGGTTCTTCCTTCGCTGCCTAACTTTACATTTAACTTCCAGTAATTTTTTTATAGAAATTTTTTGATTGACCCTTTATTTTTCATAGGGGGTGGGTCTGAGATTTGGACTTTTTTGCAGATTGTTTGTGCAAGTCTAAGTGTAACATAGTCGCGCGGAGTCCCAACTTAGTTTTGGGGGGTCGGGGCGGGGTATACCTAGTAAAAACAGGGTTATAACCTAGTAAACTTAGGATTGCGCCGTGTTTACTTAGTTTTATTTAATAATCAACGATGTTACAAGGTTTATTCATGTATCACTCGAATGTAACGTAGCTATGACATTGTTTTAACTAAGTAATAACCCCGTGTTACAATGTTACAAGTAAAAACATAGTATGACCCTGTTAAAACTCGGTAAGAACTAAGTCGACGCGACCCCTCTTAGCGCAATGCAATGCTTACAAAAAACAACCCGCTCTACTTTTCAAAATAGCTGTAACATGTAACAAATGCACTTAATTAGTAATAACTAATAATAATAATAAAATATATTATATATATAAATCAAACACTTACAAGCTCGCCCGCTTTTCTTTTTACCCTGTTTTTTGTGTTTATATGTAAAGCGTAATATTGTAACACTTGTAACACGTTTAAAATCAATGACTTACATGATAAAACCCGCTAAGTTTACTAAAAACTTGTAACATTTTTAACGCGAACCCTTACTTTTTAAAACCCCGAACGTTTATCAGTTAGTAACATAATTTAAACTAAACAACGAAAGGCACTATTATGAAATCAAAACTTTTAAACATTCACCTAGCATTAATTCCGATCCTTGCTTTTTTCTTATCGGGCGCAATATTTGCAACCCATCGCGGTGAAGATTGGGTTTTATCTCTTTTCTTTTTAGCGATTGGTTTACTAAGTTTAAAACTATATATCCACGTTAAGACAAGTTAAAACCTAGTAATTTAATCAAGTATTCGGGGCGCTATTCGGCGCCCTTTGTTTTTACCCCCCGCGATATAAAACCCCCATAAAATTGTAATAAGTAAAAATAAAGTTTACATATTAGAAAAATGAGCGTATATTGAGCGATAACCCTGTAAACACGGGGTTTTTAAAATAAAACTATAAAAAGGGGTAAAAAAATGGAATGGAATAGTAAAAGATTAATAACCGATGATGACTATTTTAGCGAATGGTTTATTGAGAGGCATTTTGATGACTTAGTTAAGTTAGCTCAATTACAGGGCTTTAGTCATAGCAATGCCATATTTTTTGAATTACATAATATCTATTAAGGGGTAAAAACATGAATCAATTAAATAATGACATCGCACAAAATATAACCAATAGAATTTTAACTGAGTTAGAAAAGGGCGTGGCGCCGTGGGTGAAACCATGGAAGGCGGGCGAGGGTTTACCGTTTAATCCGGTCACTAAAAATATTTATAACGGCGTGAATTTTTTCTATTTAAGTTTAATACAATCTACAGGCGAATTCGGCGCTAGTAATGAATGGGTGACATATAAACAGGCTCAAAACCTAGGCGCGCAAGTTAGAAAAGGCGCTAAGGGGGTCAACGTGATATTTTATAAACCCCTTGAAATAAAAGATAAGATAACCGGCGACGCTAAAAAGATTCCAATGCTAAAAAGTTACACCGTTTTTAATAGGGACGCGGTCGACGGGTTACCCGAGCAAGTAAAAACAATTAAGCCCGAATTCGAGATTTTAGAATCATGCGAGCAATTCATTATTAATACACGGGCAACGATAAAACACGGCGGGGGGCGCGCTTGCTATATACCGTCACTCGATCAAATAAACCTACCCGAAAAAGAATCATTCAATACTAGCGCGGATTATTACGCGACGGCTTATCACGAATTAATTCATTATACCGGCAACGAAAAACGCCTAGCACGCTTAAAAAATGATTCGTTCGGCTCTGAGGGCTATGCCTTTGAGGAATTAATAGCCGAACTAGGCGCCTCTATGCTATGCGCATATAACGGGATTAATGCTCAGTTACAGCACGCGAGCTATATTGATTCGTGGATTAAAGCGCTAAGGGGTGACAAAAAATTCATAATAAGCGCAAGCGCTAAGGCTCAAAAAGCCGTTAACTATTTATTAAACGTTGAGGGGGTTGACCATGAATAATAATTATTTAATATTTAAAGCGGTATTTCAATCAATGCAATTTAAAAACAGTAAACAAAAAGGGGGGGTTTAATTATGTTATATGAATTTTATTTTGAAGGTAAAAAACCTAGCAAGGCGCAAGTTAAAAAATGCGCAATTGAGGCGATCAAAGAGGGTTACCCATTAATAGAAATATCATGGGGCGAAAATATGATTAACCTAGAAAATAACATTGGATATATTACAGGGCGAGGCTGGATTAAGAATATCGGGGGCGACGACCTCGCCAACGAATTAAACGAAAATGGGGGGGCTTTATAATGAATTTTTGGAAGGTTAAAACGTTTAAAACAATTGAGGCAATGAATCAATGGCTAGAAAAAAATCATGGGTTTATTCAATTTAATGAAATTTATATAAACAATTTATACGGGGTTGAATACCGTAAACTTAAAACAATTTATTAAGGGGTTTAATCATGGGTCAATATCATAAAGTATATAACATAGATAAAAAAGTTATGATCAACGCGCACGGCATAAACAACGGTTTAAAACTAGTCGAGCAAATAGGGCATGATCATTCAACGTCGACGGCGCTTTTTCTTTTACTTGCGAATAGTAACGGGCGAGGCGGGGGCGACGTGGACGAGCATTATTTGATCGGGTCATGGGCGGGCGATCGCATAGTTATACAAGGCGACTACGCGGAAGAGGGCGACAAAGCTTTTATATCGGATCGGGAAATTGAGGGCTATTTAGATATAAGCGAGGCGGTCAACGATATGTTAAATAAAACTATGGGGGTAACGGCATGAAAGCAAATAAAACCAATCTAAGAAAATTAAACCCGCTTAATTTAAGCGATCTACACCAAAAATTATTCATGCAAGGGGTTATTAAATTCGAGGATTCAACGCCTAGCGAATGGGTAAACTTATTTAATAATAAGTATGAATATATAAACGACAAAAAAAAGATTCGTGATATTTTAAGAATTGATTTAAAAGAAGAGCCGATGTTTATACCCGAGTTTTTAAGAATTGAAAGGGGCGACCATGTATAAATTATTAAGCGTTGACGCGGATATTAAAACAATTAAGGGGCGTAAAATTGGATTCTTAACGGGTATTTTATACCTTGCCCCCTATACATTAAGCGGGGTGAATCTTTGCCCCTTTGCTAAGGTCGCCGAGTGTCACGTCGCCTGTCTTAATACGGCGGGGCGCGGTAATTTTAACAATGTTAAAAGCGCGAGGTTGAGGCGTGCTAAACTATTCAACGATAACAGGGGCGAATTCTTTGCGCAATTGATCGAGGATATTCACAAGTTAAAACGACAAGCTAAAAAACAAAATTTACAGGCGGTTGTTAGATTAAACGGGACGAGTGACATTGAATGGGAAAATATAAAAGTAACCGGCGACTATACCATTTTTAATTTATTTCCCGATCTACAATTTTATGACTATACTAAAAACCCGAACCGGAAAAACTTGCCGGCGAACTATGATCTTACTTTTTCATATAGCGGGGTTAAATCATTCATTAAGTTTAATAGGCAAGCGCTTAAAAATAACATGCGCGTGGCGACGGTGTTTAAAATTATGCCGGCTCAATTCGAAGGGCGCGAGGTTATCAACGGCGACGATCACGACGCTAGATTCATAGAGGATAAGAATATAATTGTAGGATTGAAAGCTAAGGGCAAGGCGCGACAAGACAAAACGGGCTTTGTGATCGCTTAGTATGATTGAGTTTTTTAAATTAGTTTACCCTGTCACTTAGTGACATCTCAAGGGCATGGATTAAAACCCCATGCCCTCTTTTTTTATTTGGAAGACGAGGGCGAACTAAATTTGAAACCAGTGGTTAAAGAAGGCGGGCGAGGGAGGGTCGCAGTCGAGCGGAGTTATAACCTAGAGGGAAGGCGAGGGCATGACTTAGCGCTTATCAAAACCCCCATAAAATTAATTAGTAAATAATACTTGACATGATAAAAACGCGGGCGTATATTGGTTAACACAGTAAACATAAAGGGAGGTTGAGAATGAAAAAGTTTAGTGAAGATTTAGAAATAGTATTAACTATGCAAGACAAAGAATTAAATGAATGGAACGTAGAAGAATATACAGAAATAGAAGACGAGGCGTTCACTCGATGGAAATTATTTACTTTCTTTTTACTTGATGCTGATAGCGAAACGAGGCTAGTATGAAAACACTATCAGAAAAAGAACTAGATTTTTTATATTGGACATTGGTGGACTATTGTGAAACCAACATACCTCAAGAACTACCCGAATGCGCAAACATCAATCGCATCTTTAAAAAGATTGTGAAACTAAACGACAAAATCAAGGAGGTAGCATGAACCTATTCAACGAAATAGAACGAGTGACCCAGCAATACAAGATAAACCCTAGAGTTTATAAACTCTTTTTAAAGCTATCAGAAGAAGAGCGCACGAACTTTTTAAAAGACTTATTAAAGATATCGGAGGAACAAAATGAAAAAGTTTAAAGTAATCGCAACGGAAGAAGTATGGTATGAAAAAATTGTTGAGGCTGAGAATAAAGACAAGGCATACGAGATATTTGCAGAGACGGCAGACAATGAAGACATAGTAGAAGGACATGGGTTCGAAGTGACGGAAATTATTATGTTAAAGGAGGGCGAAGAAGATGATGAGTAAATTATATGGTGACGAGTATGCAAAGGTAGTATGGAGGGCAGAAGATGTTCAAGCATTAAAAAAAGATTGGTCACTCCCAAGATGTGAAGAGTGGTTAGAAGGTAATGAAAGACATATATCCGACAGACTTATAGAG
>Ga0181348_1001415_pt1 | contig 10563 bp, 6 predicted proteins | sample Su13VDMM110DN_FD_130092 | JGI IMG/M metagenome (GOLD analysis project Ga0181348, IMG submission 130092) | Freshwater viral communities from Lake Michigan, USA - Su13.VD.MM110.D.N | ecosystem: Environmental > Aquatic > Freshwater > Lake | place: USA: Michigan | collected 2013-07-16
ATCCAACATGCTAATTTAGGAGAATTTAATGGTGCCCCAACACAATATCAAACAACATACACTCCTAATAGCACTTATTTAAACCAATATCCTATAGTAGTAAATGAAGCTAACCCTCAAATAGGTTCATTACAAAGAACAGGAATGGATGTAGAAGATACAGAATATGAAAACACAGCTATATTCCCCCCTAACCCAGATACTATAACTGTATATCCCGCTGATAATGTTACCTCTAATAGTACAGGAGGTGCACCTCACCGATTTGAACAATTATGGAAACCAGCAAAAAGATATTATAATGATTACATTAAATCATTAAAAGAACAAAGTTTAGTATAAGAACACATCTTGTATATATTTATATAAGACATTAAAGTTATAACAAATAAAAGATATGAGCGAAAACAAATTCAACACCCCAACCGAGATTATCGAGTTGCCCTCTAAAGGATTAATCTATCCTGCTTCTTCTCTACTTTCAAAAGGTGAAGTAGAAATGAAATATATGACAGCTAAAGAAGAAGACATTCTAACCAACCAAAACTATATCCAAAAAGGTACAGTATTAGATGAGTTAATCAAATCACTCATCGTATCCGATATAAATTATGATGATTTATGTACTGGTGATAAAAACGCACTGTTAGTAGCAGCTCGCATTTTAGGATATGGTAAAGATTATTCTTTTACATATAGTGGAGAAGAATATACTATAGATTTATCATTATTAGAAAACAAACCTTTAGATGAGTCAGTATTTAAAAAAGGAGAAAATGAATTTAAATTTAAACTCCCAGCATCTGGTATTGATATCACATTTAAGTTATTAACAAACCATGATGAGAAAAAAATTAAAGCTGAAATGGATGGGTTAAAGAAGATCAATAAGAACATTTCTAATGAACTTTCTACTCGTTTAAAATATATGGTTACTTCAATAAATGGTAATCGAGATCTTAAAGATATTAGAGATTTTGTTGAACAACAATTCTTAGCTCGTGACTCCAGAGCATTAAGGGAGTATGTAAAGGAGGTGCAACCAGACGTAGATCTGACCTTTTTTCCTGATGGGGGAAATGAAAAAGTCTCAATTCCAGTTGGACTTAGCTTTTTTTGGCCTGACATCTGATCTAGTACCTCAAGCAAGATCTAGTTTATTTACTCAAATACATGAAATAGTTTTTCATGGAAATGGAGGATATGATTGGAACACAGTTTATAACATGCCTATTTGGTTGCGTAAATTTACTTTTAATAAATTAAGAGAATATTATGAAAATCAAAATAAATCTCAAAATGAAGATTTAGCAACACAGTCTCAAAAGATTAAAGAAGGTAAAGTAGATTTACCATCACATTTTAAGGGTAAATTAGATAATTCAAAAAGAACAGTCAAGTATTAAAACTTGACTTTCTTTATATTTATACATAAACATTACATTAAATGGCTGCTCCAAATCAAGATGATTTAAAGAAAATAAAAAGTCTATTAGATGACATTAAACAAGTTTATGGTAAGCTAGGAGAAAACAATCCTTTTTCTAAATTTGACACAACAAATATTACAGATGCTAGAGATGCTATAGGTCAATTAAATGATGGTTTAAGAGGAGCTAAAAAAAAACTTGATGAATTAACAGATGGAGCACAAGGATTATATGCTGCGCTTAAAGAAACAGTAAATGAACTTAGTAAAACTAACTCTAGCATTAAAGACTCAATTAGAAGTTATGGTAAATTAGGTGGTTTAGCTCAACAATTAAGGGATGACCAAAAAGGTATATCTGAGCTTAATATAAAAGATCTTAAATCTATCCAAGCTAAATTAGACTCAGAAATCCAAAATTTAAGAGTAGCAACATACTCAGCTAAACTAAGAAAACAAGCATTAATAGATAAAGCTCAAGCAGTAGGTTTAGAAAGAGAAGAAAGAGAAGAATTTACAAAATTAAACAAAACTATAAATGCTAATACTAATCTTTTAAAAAACCAAGACAGCATATTGGAAGATATGAATCAAATGGTTGAAGATAGAATAAAATTAGAAAAGAAAATTAGTAAACAGTTAGGTCTTTCTGGGGCCATTATAGGTACTATGAAAAAATACCTCCCAGGTCCTTTAGCTGATGCTTTAAAATTAGATGAAGCAACAGCAGCTATGCGTAAAGCTGCTAAAGAGGGCAAAAGTAAATTTGAAATAATGGGTGCTGGTATTAAAGAAGTTGGTAAAGGTATAGGTCAAAGTCTAACAGATCCATTAGTTGTTATTGGTTTACTTGTTAAAGGATTTAAGCTCCTTCTTGAAATAGGTTTTAAAGTAGATAAACAAGTGACTGCTTTGTCTAGATCCTTAGCTATTAGCAAAGAAGAAGCTGAAATGATGAGGAATAGATTTGTAGAAATACAAAACTCACAAGAAAGTATATATGAAACTACTGAAAATTTAGTTAATGCCCAATTAGAATTAGGTAAAGCATTTGGTGCTACTAGAGGGTTTACAGAACAACAATTAAAAGACCAAATTTTGTTAACTAAACAAATGGGACTTGAAGAAGAAGCAGCGGCTGGTTTACAGCAATTAGCTTTAGCTAATGGTATATCTGCTGAAGATGTATTATCTTCTACAGTTAAACAAACATCTGCACTAGCTAGACAAACAGGTATACAATTAGACAATAAAAAAGTATTAAATGAAGTAGCTAAAGTATCAGGCCAATTAAGATTACAATATAAAAATAATCCTGAATTAATAGCTAAAGCTGTTGTTCAGACTGAAAAATTAGGTATTAGCTTAGAAAAAGCTAAAGGTATGGCTAATTCATTACTTAATTTTGAAGATAGCATATCAGCTGAATTAGAAGCAGAATTATTAACTGGTAAGCAAATAAACCTAGAACAAGCTCGATTATTAGCATTAAATGGTAAGACAGCTGAAGCAGCAGCAGAAATATCTAGACAAATAGGTACATCAGCAGAATATTCAGCGATGAATGTTTTACAACAAGACGCATATGCTAGAGCATTAGGTATGAGTGCTGATGAATTAGCAGACATGTTATTATATAATGAAAATATTAATAACTTAGGAGCTAGTACTAAATCACAAATTGAAGAACAAATTAAATTAGCTAAGCAACAGGGTGATACAGAAAGAGTCCAAATGTTGGAAAGATCTGTTGGAAATGATGAACAAGCATTAGCAGCATTGACACAAATAGAAGCTCAAGACAAATTTAATCAAGCTATTGAAAAATTAAAATCTATGTTAAGTGATCTTGTAGCAGGACCTGCTATGGATTTAGTTAATGGATTAGGAAATATGTTATCAAGCACCGAAAATATTAAAAAAGCATTTGGTGGTATTTCTAAAATCATTGGTGGTATAAGTTTAGCTAGAATAATAGGCCAAACATTAACTTTAGCAGCTGCTCAAGCAATAGCAGCAGCAGGAGCAATTACTTGGGCTTCTGGTATAACATTAGGTTTAGGTATAGTTGCTATTTTAGCAGGTATGTCAATGGCTAGTAGTGGATTCGATGATATATCTAGCAGTATGGAGACTAAAGCAAAAGCTCTCCCAGTGAATGATGCTCAAATTGCACCAGATGGAGGACTAGTAGTATCAGGAAAAAAAGGTACATATCAATTAGATGATAATGATACTGTAGTAGCAGGTACTGATTTAGGTAAATCAAAAAGAAGGAATAAAAAAGATAAAGATGGAGAATCTAATGTTATAGTTAGAGGAGGAGAAACATCACTCACAATTAATGGAGTAGCATTTGCTCGATTAGTGACACCATTTATAATTGAAGAGCAAAATCGATTAAACATGCAACTCCAGTAAAATTAAATATTTATAATAAATTTAATTAAATGCCTTTATTAAGAGACGGATATAGTGAAACTAAACTAAAAAGTTTACCATTTGGAAATGATAGACCGGGTGGGGGCTCTAGTAACCAACCTTTTATCCAAGATCCAATTGGTATTAATTTTGGAATTAGACAAGGTACTGCCGGATCTACTATTTTAGGAAGTGATTTTTTGTTAAGAGGAGGAGTATTAGGAGCGTTTTCATCAACAGCAAATGATATTATTCGAATAACTAAATTTTTCAACCCACTTGCGTTAGGAGCCTCATTTAATGGAGCATTGTTTATAGCTAAACAAGAAATACTAGAAAGACAAAATGTTAATGTTGTTGATGGTAGAAGTAGAATATATAATCCTCTTAACACTATTGCACAAGTAGGTGTAAATGCATTTGGAGGACATTTAGACAGAACAGGTATAAATCCATTTAAATCTGGTTATTATGGAGATGGTGACACAGGTTACTATCCTGTTACTTTAAGAAATGATACAACAACATTTGATGACGGCTCACACAATCGCCTACAATTGTTATATCAAGTAAAAAGAGTAGGAAACGACACAGCACTTAAAAAAGAATTTAAACGTCAACTTAAAGGTAACATTGATGGTAATGGTAAGATCCAAGCAGGTCTTTTCCTTGCTTCTATAGGACTAATAGGCGCAATAACTTCAGCAGCAGTTGGCGCACCTCGTGGTCAAACACTTGCTACTATTGGGCTTGGTTTAGGAGGTGTAGCTCTTTTATCTACTCTTCCTAAAACTAAAGCAGTAGATGTAAAATTAGCCGCTCAATTATATGGTATAACTGGACCAGAAGACTATACTAATTTAATATCATATACTGGTGGTCCTGGGTTAAATGTAGGAATTAGTAAAACACGAATGAGAATTTGGAATCCATTAGCGTTCCAAAATACAGAAACAAATTCAGGTACTACTATAACTAAAAATGAAGATGAAACTAATAACACTAACCCAGATGTATATCTAGTTCCAACAGACGGTAATATAGTTACTATTGATTTTAATAATGCGAACTTACCACTTCCTATTTTAAGAGAAACTAAATTTAATAGTAGTAAAACTACATTTTCAAGAAAACGATATGGAAAAAGTAAAATAGTAAATCCTAATTTATCTATATCATCTGACCAAGTTATACCAGCAGAAGATGGAGATATAATTAAATTTCAATTTGAATTAATTAATAATGATGATACTACTAAGAATACTAAAATCCCATTAAGAGCATATATAGATGATTTTAGTGATTCATTTAGTGGAGAATGGGATACTTTTAAATATATGGGTAGAGCTGAAAACTTTTATAAATATAAAGGTTTTACTCGTGATTTTTCACTTAGTTTTACTGTTCCAACTCTATCAAGAACTGACCTAATTACTAATTATCAAAAACTAAATGCTTTAAGTTGGTTAACTATGCCTGATTATTCTGATAAAGGATATGTTAGAGGTAATTTAGCATTTTTCACAATGGGTGATTACTTTAGTAAAGCAGTAATTGTTATGAAATCAATTTCATTCACCCCAATAATGGAAATGGGATTTGATATTAATAGAGATACTACTGAAGATTTTTCCGTATTTAAAGTAGGCAATCCTTTATATACAGGGCAACTACCTAAAGGCATTAAGGTACAATGTAGTATGACTCCACTTACTCAAATGACTGGAACATTAGTAGACAAAAATAACCCAACTGTGATTGGAAAAGAATTGTTTTATACTCCACAGAGAGGTGAAGCATTTATTGGTAATAGAACTCATGCTATTAAGGATAGGATTGATGCTACCAGCACACAATACCCAGATGAAGAATTTGTAAAAGACAATACAGGCAAACCAACAACTACCCCAGCTATATCTGTATACAATGCTAACAATCCTGAACAAAGTGCTATATTTAAAACTGGTGCTCCTTCAACTAATGAATCCATAATAGGTCCTGAAGGTCCTGTAAAAGAACAAGTAGGTCCTTTAGCTTAATTAATAAAAAATGAATCGCTACCAATATATACCAATTGAGACTGACCCATCTTCTAAAGTAAAGATGTATATGAACTCAAAATACCCCCCGGTACCAGTATCACCAAATGATATATATGTAATAACAGGATTTGCAGATATATTAGACTTATTAGCACAGCAATATTATAGTGATTCAACTTTATGGTGGATAATATCAATAGCAAATGATTTTCTTAAACAAAATTCTATATTTATACCCATAGGAACACAAATTCGTATCCCAGTTGATGTAAATCAAATTTTAACAAGTTATAGAAATTTAAATTCTTAATATGGGAGATATTATAGGACAAGGTTTTGATATGTACGTCCAGAATCAGGTTATTAAAAGACAAGAAAAACTAGCATATGGGCAAACAGATATTGACGTTATAAGATGGAACAATGCCAACAGTGCTTTCTTACGTTTATCTTCTGGTGTTAATGTTAGTGATAATTTCGCTACAATAAAATTAGGGCTAACTTCTAATGCTTATAACGGTAATTTACTTGCAAAACATTTTAAATTATTTGCTGCCCAAACATATAACGCTGACTCAGGATCATATGGTTTTACTAAAGGAGTAGGATATAATTTTAATTCATCATACGGATTTACCTCCCCAGAATATACATCATATGGTCTAGTACCACCTCCAGGTATTACCTCTGCTACTATTAAATCATTAAACCGTGGTTCTTTAAGAGTAGCTACAGTCAATATTAAATGTCATAGTCTTCAACAATTTCAAATTATTGAAGCTTTATATCTAAGACTAAAATATAGTTTACTTTTAGAATGGGGACATAGTCTTTACTTTAACAAAACAGGAGAATTAACTAACTCTACCCATGATTTATCAGATGAATTTTTAAATGGGAATATTAGTCAAACTAGTATGTTAACTAAAATTCAAAAAGAAAGAGAAGCATCTGATGGTAATTATGATGCATTTTTTGGTCTAGTGACTAATTTTGATTGGACTATTACCCCAGACGGAGGATATGATATTAATTTAATAGCTAGAGCATCTGGAGATGTTATTGAGTCATTAAAAATCAACTCAAATATTCCTTCTAACATTGCTGTCCCAACCCCAACTTCAACCACACATCTTGAGATGGATGCTGGTAAATCTACATTAAATAGAATATTATGGAGTATAGCAGTTAATGTTAATGATTATGCTGGTTTAAAAACCTATGCTCATGGTTTAGATGATAATAGTGGAGCTTTTAGAGTTAATAATAGTGGGCTTAAAAACGCATCAGGGGTTCCAATAGGATATACTAAAAGTGATGGGACTTTATTAGCATGGAATGAGGCTACTATGTATAATTATGCTGGTCTTACTCCAAACTGGATGGGAAATAGACATAACTATATTAAATTAGGTACATTATTAAGAATAATTGAGTCATTTTTAGTATTTTATAATTCAAGTCAATCAAATGATCCTATATTTAAAATAGATTATGATTATTTAAAAAACTATTGTTTTACCTTTCCAAGACATGCTTCTATAGACCCAAGAGTATGCCTAATCCCATACCCCGCTACTAACACAGCTAAAGCATTAGCAGCTGGGACATTAATTTTTGAGGAACAAACAGTAATTGTTAAACGAGTTTATTTCCCAAGTTCTTCTCCTTTATCTAAAGATCAAGCAAAAACTCAAGAGCTCTCAAATTTATTACCTGGAGCACAAACTATAAATGTAGGTGGAAATTTTGTTAATATAATAACAGAAACTACTCCATGGACAGACGCAGATAAATATAAAGGTACTCCTTCAACAACCCCAGGTATTAACACAGCTGATGTTTGGACTTTTAAAGATACTACACCATTTAATGTTTCATTTCTCAACCTTATTCCAACTAGTATTACTAATATAATAGCTGATCTAAAAGGTGGTGATTTAAATAAAGTTGATGACGCCGCAGATGAAGTTTTAGATAAATGGGATAATGCAAATTTAGAACATAAAGACGCTGTATTTGGTACTGAATATATAACTTGGCCTGTTAAATCTACAGAATACAAATATTATGTTAAAGCTACTGAATTTGTTGGTGGTTATGGTGGTGGTAATTCAACAACAATTCTTGAAGGAATTTACTCTAATATAGATCCATCTTGGAAAAATCAAAACCAAGCTAATTATTCTTTAACATACAATATTCAAGAAATTAGAATAGAGACTATTACTATTTTAATTCAAAAATTTAACAACACAGGTGCAACGGGTGTGAATCCTAGTGTTACTGGGGCAAATATTTACAAAGATTTAGAAAAAGATGATAAACCTGGATTTAAAGATTTAACTGATACTACCAATTACAAAGGTAGAACAATGGAAATCCGTGTTAATATGGAACATATAGCTAAAACTTTAGCTGAAAGTATTGATGATAAAGATGGGACTGCTAAACTATATGATTTTTTAAAAAAACTATTAAGTGGTATTCAAAACGCATTAGGTAATGTTAATAATTTTGAAATAATATACAACGAAGACACAAATACTTTTAAAATTATTGATAACACATTCATCCCAGGTTTATTCCAAAGTGGAAGTGCTAACCAACAAAAGATAGTACAATTCTTAATATCAGCCGGTAATAATAGAGGTAATGATGGAGGTAGTTTTGTACACAACATAAACTTTAGAACTAAATTATCTAATGCTTTTGCTACTATGGCTACGGTTGGAGCTCAAGCTAATGGAGCTACAGTTGGAGAAGATGCTACCGCATTAAGTAAATGGAATGTAGGATTAACTGATAGAATTATTGAAAGAAGAATTGGATCTGGTCCTGAAATAACAGAAAATACTGATGTTCAGAAAACATATATCCATAATATGGCTGCTTTTCTAAATATAATTAATAAGACAAATGATGGAACTTTAACTGATGCGGAAGTATCAGCAGGTAGAAACGCAGCTACAGATATCTTTAAAACAGAAATATCAGCTTATTCTTTAAAAAACCAAAATGGTAATGGTGGTATCACTCCTTTAGGTTTTATTCCTTTTGATTTAGAATTAAATATGATGGGATTAAGTGGTCCTAGAATATATGAATCATACACTATTGATACTAGATTATTACCTCAATCATATAAAGATGCTATTCAATTTATATGCTCAGGTATATCTCATACTATATCAAATGGAGAATGGAAAACTACTTTAAATAGTATTTGTGGTCCTAAACAAGAAGGACAGAAAATAACAGGAATGAAAAAAGCAACACCTGCAAAATCCTCTACCTCTACTCCTACAGGTGGTGGTAGTAGTGGATGTAAAACATTAAAACCTGACCAAATAGCAAATATAAAGATTTTAGATCAAGCTCTAAAAGATAAAGGAGGATTCGCTACAGTTGAATCTAGAATAGGTATATTAGCAGTAGTAGGAAAAGAATCAGGTTATGTTCCAAAGAATGAAATACCATACAGTAATACTGATAATTATAAAATATTAAATACAATAGGTGGAAGTGGATTTAAAAACAGAGTAAGAGGTGGAAAAAAATTAAGTGATTTAACTGATGCTGAGTTAACTGCCTTAAAAAAAGATAATAAAGCTTTCTATAACTGGATATATAATACTACATCTGGTAATATAGGTGAAACAGATGATGGTTATAACTTTAGAGGTAGAGGATTTAATGGACATACTGGTAGAAGTCAATACGAAGGAATGAAAGCCTTTACAGGTATTGATTATGTTTCTAACCCTGATTTAATTAATAATATTCCTGACGCTGCTAATGGAACTGCTTGGTATTTTGGTAAAGATAATGCTAAATATGTTACACAATTTTATGGACAAACAGGAGGATCAGGTGATTATAGAAATGCTACTGATATAGATGCCGCTTTAAAAGCAGCATGTTGGAATAACGCTGGTATAGGTCTTAGTCTTACATCTGCTGCTGTTCAAACTGCTATAACTAGTGCTAATAATTGTAAAGATGCTCTTATAAACTTATATAAAACTGATTCTGAATTACAAGCTAAATATCATTATTCATAATCATGGCTTACTACCCTAAAAATAAAATACAAACCAATTTATTCACTAATGGTAGTGAGTATCAAACATTAGACTCTAATCTTTTAGGTTTAAATACTTCCTATACTGGGTATTATTATAAATTATATAATGGCAAAGCATATACTGGTAAATTCCCAGAAGATGGTGATAATACTGAATTAGTTCTTATTAGTGGAAAACCAACACCAACACCTAAAACACCTGTAACAAATGTTCCTCCATTATATCCAACTCCTGAAGATTATAAAAAAGGATACTTTACAAGATATTTTAAGAAAAAAGTAAATGAATTTATATTTGAAGAACTAACACTTGATCAATATAATAACGTATATATTATTTTATATATACCTTTTTCATTAACATGGAGATTAATAGGTGCAAGTATAGATACTGTTTATAATATAAATAAAGACACATCATTATTAACTGAACAGAAATTTAAAGTTCCTGGTTTTAATGGATATTTAAATAACGATTACGCTAGATACTATAAATCTCCAACCCAAAATAATTTATATACAAGTGGTAAAGAATTTAAAACTCCAAATGGAGGAGAGTATATAGGATCTTACCATATCCACCC
>Ga0181348_1001420_pt1 | contig 10548 bp, 24 predicted proteins | sample Su13VDMM110DN_FD_130092 | JGI IMG/M metagenome (GOLD analysis project Ga0181348, IMG submission 130092) | Freshwater viral communities from Lake Michigan, USA - Su13.VD.MM110.D.N | ecosystem: Environmental > Aquatic > Freshwater > Lake | place: USA: Michigan | collected 2013-07-16
AACAAAATACTTCGGCAATTTTTTGGTGACGCTATAGGCAAACATCGCAAAAGCATCCCAGGCAGAGTGCAGCAATTGCATGAACATCAACGGTCCTTTTCAGTGCCTTGGGCTTGATTTATGACACTTGAACAGTTTTATGACGGCATAATTGATAAAGCCAAAGACAAAGAATCATTTGCTGTAAACGGTTGGAACAGTAGGCGTTCACAATATCGCAGATTCGCTATAGCCAGTGCTGAATTAGGTGTTAGGTCAAACGACAGCGTGTTTGATGTTGGTTGTGGCAACGCAGACCTTTATTGGTATTTGCATAATTTAGGAATTGACGTAAATTACACTGGAATTGATATTGTTCCGAAAATGTTTAATTTAGCAAACGAAAGTTTAAAGACACAAACACACGCAAATGCTGAATTGGGTGAGTTTGTTGGGAATGGAAAGTTTGACAAGATTGACATGTTCCACTCAATCTTTTGTATTGGAACAGTTGGGGCAATAGTTGGTAACTCGCAACAAAGATGGGAATATGTTAGGGCTTTGATTTATCAAGGTCTCAAAGTTGCTCAAAAGGGGCTTGCGATTACTTTTTTAACAGACAGGGACGGCAAAAAAGTTGATGACGGATATCATTGGTTTGTGCCTTTTGAAACAGTTATGGAAAACATGTCTCGGATTGTTCCAAGTGAAGTTGGATTGACCGTTCGTGCTGATTATCACCCGCACGATGTGATGTTTGTTTTGAAAAATAAAACCTATTAAAAATATCGCAAAATGTAGAACAATCAGTAACAATTTGTTATTGGACTGCTAAAGTGCCTGTATGTCATTCTACTCAGTAACCACAGTCAGAGGATATGCAGCACCAGAATGTGTGTCTGCACTCCAAAAAGCAATTCGCAGATGCGATGACCAACAAGCACTTTATTGGGCAGTTGAGTTAGATAGGTCAGGGCTAGGTTTTTATGTGTGGCGCAGGCTACTCATAATCGTTAGCGAGGACATTGGTTTAGCAGAACCTGAAATGCCAGCAATCATCAAAGCGTTGTATGACACTTGGAGAGAATTGACTGCTTGGAACAACAGGAACAATCCTCAAAGATTGATGTTGTGCCATGCAGTGTTGTTAATGGCAAGAGCCAAAAAATCTCGCACTTTAGACCATGCAACACATGTCGCTTATACAATCAATGACAGGTTGTTTGAAATCCCCGATTATGCTTTAGATTTCCACACAAGAGAGGGCAAGCGTCAAGGTAATGGTTTAGACCATTGGTACAAGGAAGCAGCATTTCTCAACAATCAGGCTGAGATAGATGACCCTTGGGAAGACTGGTCAAAACGGTTGTCTTATGATGACACTTTGCCAAAGCCACTTGAAAAAAAACCAAGCAAAAAAGATACAGGTGAAGAAGAAGAACCACCTAGTTTGTTTTGATAAGTTGGGCTGTTGCTTCAGCCCCTATGTTGAAAATGGCGTCCAGCATTGAAAGACTAGGTGTCCAGCCAGTGCTGATTTGAGGATACGTTGGGCATTTCCAATCTTGTACCTTGACCTTTGTGAAACGTTCTGTATCTAGGTAGTTGAGGCTTGGTTTGCCAGTAATCAGTGTGTCGCAACCACTGTGCTGAACCAGCGAGGAAACCCAGTCGTTCCCTTTTTGTAAGGGGCATATCTCAACGTCATCCTTAACCGTGCAAGCAAGGTTGAAAACTTTATGTCCCCACAAGAAACAGTTGGAGTTAAGGTCCCCCAGTGTGTTGCTGTTTCGCAAAATATCTTGGACTACACCCCTGTAATTCAAGTAGTACGGGGCTGAGGAGTACCTCTCGTCAAGTTCGGTCATAATTGTGTCTCGCCAATTTGTTGACTTGAGAACTGTTTCCCTAATTGGTTGGAGTTCTCTCTCTATTGGCACACCGACCCAAGCAACTGGTTTTGCGCCACCAAGAAGCATGTGCCTTTGTCCAGTTTTTCCTTTGTTCCCGTCCTCTTTTTTGTTGGCGGCACAAAATTGAGCAGAAAGCATCATTATGAACATGTCTGCTTGATACGCCCTGTTGAACACGTAAAGGGAAGGGAAAAGTGTAGGTTGAAATGGACAGACAATCATAAGTTCAGGAGGCGCAACTCGTATGCCTCAGCCCACTTAGTGCCACTTTGCGCCCCACGCAGAGCAGCAAGCCCCATAATGCTCTCTGTTGACCTCTCAGAAGGGCTGGGTCTGGTTTGTGAAGCGTGTATGTTCATGCCCTCAACCTTATTGTCAATGTCGTGCTGATTAAGTTCAAAGTAAAGATTTGGTTTGATTTGCGAACCGCTTAAAGTCCAAGAATCAAAAGGTGCTTCATAAATTGCAGCAAGAGAAGGACGCCACCTACCAGTTGCTCCAGATGGACGAATTGCTGCTGTAACGGCAGTTGAAACTGCTCTATGTTCTTGATGGAAAGAATCATAAGTTGGATAAAAAATATTGACAGGACGAACAGTCTCAATACAACGCTCAACGTGTCGCACTAAGTCTGCATTTGGAATGGCGTCTAACCAAAATGATGAGTTCGGGTAAAACATTGTTAATGATTTGACCCCAAAGAATTCGCAACACTTGTCTAGTTCACGAAGTCTGACTTCATTGTTGTTCGTTGTGGCAACTGCAAGGTGTACTTCGCCACCAAGTCTTTTACTTTTTGACATAAAGCCACCGCAACCCAAAACTTCATCGTCAGGATGTGGCGCAATAATAAGTGTTCGTCCGCTAAGCATAAAAAGAGTATAGTATTTAATTATGGCACGTCCAAGTAAATTGACCCCAGAAACTCAGCAATCAATTATTAACGCTTTGAACAGTGGGAACTGGATTGAAACTGCTGCAAACTATGCAGGCATAGCAACAGCAACTTTGTATAACTGGCTAGATAGGGGCAGGCTTGAAAGAGAAAGAATTGAAGTAGATGAAGAACCGAACCCAAATGAAACTCAATTTCTGGAGTTTTTGGAGGCAGTAGAAAAGAGTCGTAGTAATGCCCAAGTTCGTGCAGTAGGTTTGATACAAAAGGCAGCCATTGACGGGACTTGGCAAGCAGCCGCTTGGTTCTTGGAAAGGTCAGACCCTCAAAGATGGGGTAGGTATAACAGAATGGAAGTCACTGGCAAAGACGGTGGTGCTGTGGCTGTTGATGTCACCAAGTTGGAAGAAAAAATTAAATCGGTGCTTAATCGCACTGAGGGCAAGGTTGTTGAGTAAGGGCTACCATAACCCCAAACTTGTTGTTTTAGAATCACTAAGAAGTTCCATGCAAGCGTAATAGGTGGCAAATTGGCAAATATAGAAATCGTTAACGCAATCTTGGACTCGGACGTTGAAACACGGCGCAAGTTGTACAAGGTAATGACTGTGGGCGAAAAACAGTTCGTTGATAAATTGTTGACAGAGAGATTGGAACACCCTTGGGCGTTTTGGATTAACGACCCAGTTGGTTTTGTAGAACAAGGACTTAACGAAACTCTTTGGTCAAAGCAGCGAGAAATACTTCAGTCAATTAGTGTCAATAAACGAACAGTTGTGCCTGCTTGTCACGCCCCAGGCAAATCGCACATTGCTGCTAGGGCTTTGGCTTGGTGGGTCTCTGTACACCCTGTAGGGACTGCAATGGCTGTTTCAACTGCTACCACCTTCAGACAAGTGCGAAATATCTTATGGCCGCATGTCAGGAGAGTTGCAGCAAGGCACAATTTGCCAGGCGAGGTCATGCAAACAGAATGGCGAGTAGGTACTGACATTGTTGCTTATGGTTTTTCAAGTAGCACAGATGAATCGGCTGTTCAAGGTATTCACGCACCCAATTTGTTAATCGTTGTAGATGAGGCTGGTGGTATCTCTGAAAGCACAGGTAGGGCTTTAGAAGCATTGATGACTGGTTCGCATACTCGGATGTTGATTATCGGCAACCCACCAACCGAAGCAGAAGATTCTTGGTTTGAAAGGTGTTGTTCCTCGGAACTGTTCAATGTCATACCGATATCGGCTTACGACACGCCCAACTTCACTGGAGAAGATGCTGGACAATGCAAAGCCTGCCCCATCGGTGTAGCACCGCACCCAGTAACTGACCACCTAGTTGACAGGGAATGGGTAGAAGATGTTGTTAGTGAGTTTGGGACAGAATCGGCATTTGTTGAGGCTCGTGTACTTGCTAAGTTCCCCAAAACTGGTGGTAGTAGGGTTTGTCCTATCGGTTGGGTTGAATTGGCTATGGAAAACGAAAACCCTGAAACTGGTCGGACTATTCGGCTTGGTGTTGATGTGGCTTCAGACGGCGGTGATGAATTCGTAATTGCTTGGTGTGATGGTTGGACTGTAAGCCTCAAGCACAAGTCCTCAGGTGGACAAAACGAAAACGCCCTAGACGTTGCTCGCAAAATCCTTGAAGTAATCCTTGAGGCAGAAGAAGTGCATAGGCAAAGAGGTCTAAAAGAACCAGTCAGGGTAAAAGTTGATGAAATTGGTGTTGGTTGGGGAGTTGTGTCGGCACTCAAAAGGTGGAGAGATGAAAGAAAGCACCACTCACAAATCATTGGCGTAAATGTGTCCGAAAGGGCAAGACACGGAGATAAGTACACAAACCAGCGAGCAGAAATGTGGTGGAATGGCAGATTGTGTGTACAGCCAGACCCAATGGGAAGGCAAATGGTCAAGTTAAACATTGACAGAAGAACAATGGCTCAACTTGCAGGACCTGTTTACAAGTCGGACACCCAGGGTCGCATTATGATTGAAAAGAAATCAGATATCAAAAAACGAGGAGTGACCTCGCCAGACCGTGCTGAAGCAGTATTGCTTGCACTGTATGAACCACCGCATAGTGAGCCAGCAGTGGCTTTTGCGCCTATTGGACTGTCGCAAAGAAACCCTTGGCAAGTATGACATATTTCACACAATACTTCTAGTAAAACACTTGACAAATGTTTGTTGGTTCCATAGCGTAAGAAATGTGACAAATCAACCAAACAAGGAGGTCAGTGTGAGTAGCAAGTTCGTTCCAATTAGCGAGGAGTCAATGGATTTTCTCGCTGAGTACATGAAAGGCTTTTGGAAATACCTCAAAAGTCCAGCAGAAAAGGCGTACTGTGCGGAACGCTCGTTCCAACTAGTGCATGGCATTAAGCGACCACAAGGAATGTCAGGTGCATTTGAGGTTCAAAAGCACCGAGTAAAGTCATTGGAAATTGTGATTCGCAAAGTGTGGTTATCGGGTACAAGCAAATGGGAACTCAAGCAAGAGCAGGAATTGTTGGCTCTCTATGAGGAACTGCAAGAAGTAAGCAACTTCTAGTGCCAGATTTTACTTGGTGTGAGAAACGAGGCAGTTTTCCACTCGCAGACTTTGATGAATACCAAGATGTTGTGCAATTGGAGTTGCAGGACAAGGAATTGTATGTATGGCTTCGTTTGACTGGCTATGACCACAGTGACGCTTTACTTGCAACTGATGAGGCAGGTCTCGCCCATGTATGAATACAGCCCAGTTGTGCTGATTAGCAACGAAACAGGCTTGCTTGATTACGATATGCCTAGACAGTCGTTTTGGATTACACAACACGGACAACGCAGGAAAATAGCCAGAGGCTACAAACTCCAAATGCAAGCGTGGCAACTCTACTATGGCGAAACAAGCAAGTCATTTAACAGCATTATGGATTGTGCTAAATGGTTGATGCAAGAGGAGGCAAAATTAATTCGCAATCAAAGTTGAAAAAAGCACCGAAAAGAATACGTTGCTTCGGGTGCAAAAAAAGTTTAGAAAAAAACCCTGAAAGAATCAAAGATGGCAGCAGATGGTGGCACGAAGAATGTGAAGAAAAGTACTACCAAGAAAAAGAAAGGAGCAAAAGTGCTGAAAAACTTTAGTGTTTGGGTAGGTGGTAGTGAAGTTAATGACCACCTATTGACTTTTGAAAACGCTCAAGCATTGGCAAAAATATGGAAAGAAAACGGATACGTAGATGTACAAATTGAGTTAGTCAACAAGGAGGAGCAATAATGGGATTAGACCAATATCTGTATGCAACGAATTACTTTTCGGACTTAAATCACGAAAAGACGTTTAGAGAAAAAGAAGGCAAAATCTATAAAGCAATCAAGGAACTTGTTGATGGTGACAAGTTTGTTCCCACAGACCTTGAGTATGGGTCTTGTTTGGTGAGCATCAAAGTTGCTCAATGGAGAAAAGCAAACCAAATCCACAAGTGGTTTGTTGACAATGTGCAAGGCGGTAATGATAATTGCCAAGACCACAGTGTGAACATAGAACACCTTGAGGAACTCAGAGATGTTTGCAAAGAAGTGCTTAAAAATCCCTTTAGAGCAGGAGAATTGTTGCCACACAGCGAGGGCTTTTTCTTCGGTTCAATGGAATATGACCAATGGTATTTTGCAGACCTTGAGTACACAGTTAAGACACTTGATTATGTACTAAATAATGTCCCTGACTCCATAGGCTTTGAATACAGTTCAAGTTGGTAGAAAGGAGGGGTAGTGATTACACAAGAAAAAATGCGTGGCACTGTTAAGTTCGTAAACGAATTGGGTAAAACCTGTGAGTATTTCGGCACAGTGCAACTTATTAAAGGAAAGGTACTTGGTTCGTCCACAAGACAGCAGAATCGTTGGGAAATATGCAACAGCGAACAAGTGACTTCGTTTAAACCTTTGCAGAAATCCTTGACAAACAGCAACTGATTAGTTACGTTTCATTTGGAGGTAATTCAATGAAAGTAAGAAATTGGAATAAATGGCAAAAGACCAAATGGAAACTAGTAGGAGTGTTGGTGTTGACAGCACTATGGTTCTCAAATGGTCTAGAAGACAAGCCAGGCACTGTGCCTAGTTTGGGTAATCCGTTGATTGCAATTCCTTGTTTAGTGTTTGCAGGATTGTTGGTTCACAACATAGCAATGCGAGACAAGCAGAGAGGAAAAGATTGGTAGTGCCTGACAAAACGGACAAGACCCTTAGTCCTCTGTACTATCGTTTGCTTGAAGACATAGATGATGGCGACTACCCAACAGATGATGTTTTGTGCAAATTAACAGATTACGAATTGAGCAAGTTGTTTGAAATTATGGACCCCGATAAATAGTGTGTTATACTTCACACCTAAAATACTTGACAAATTGTTGTTAAATGATTAGAAAGATAGTTGTGACAAAATCAACGATACAAGGAGCAATATGATAACAGACACAGAAATAACAGCAGAAGAATTGAGAGAGCAAGCCAAAGCAAAAGTAGCAAGGGCTGAAGAATCTTTTGAGAGATGTGACACTGATGGCTTCTTGTCCCAATGGGCAAGTCGTTTAGGTGCTGATTTTGACCTAAAGAAAGCAGAAATACTTGAAAAAGGCGGTGCAATCTTCCCAGCACTATTTGACCTAGAAGGAAATCTAGTCAAAGCGAAATTGATTAATGGAAAATATGGCACATGTTGGGCTTTCGTTGGCGAGGACGGTAAGTTCAGTGGACAATTCATCAGTGCTTTTCCAAAGAACCGTCAGACAATGGCAAAAAAAGGTTTCCTTGAGGGACGGGTTTTGCAAAAAGCATACGCTGAGTATGCAGGCACAAGTAGCAATGTTCATATCGTCAATCGTCCATCAAAGCCAGTTTATGAAAATCCACTAGAAATCATCACAACAGACCGTTGGGCTGAGTAAGTAATGTGTCATACTTCACACTTGAAAAACTTGACAAACTGTTGTTAATTGATTAGAAAGAATGTCGTGACAAATCCACAGGAGGAGGACAAAATGGAAGTTAAGCAAAAGTCCAGTTGGGAGCAACAGTTCACGAACATTGGTTATTACAGGCGAGGCTACAGGGCGAGGCGTGAGGCTTATCACGAGTCAGAGCAATTCGTTAAAATGTTCAATCGCAAAGTGCCGACCCTTTGGGTTAGCAAGTGTAATGTTTGCAACCAATTTGTTGGTTGGAACAAGGTGACGAGAAAAGTTCACTTGTTGACCTCAAATGCTTATGGATACTGGTTCAACGACAAAGATTTTCACAGTCGTGAGTGTCGGATTTCGGGTGAGTCAGCAAAAAATAGTCAAGCAATCATAAATGAACACGATTATCCGTCAATGAGAGGAGAAAAATGACAATTGCAACCACAAGAGAGAACCCAGTTTTAGCAAGATTGGATGAAATGTGCGAAAACGGCGTTTATGAATTTAACGATTTCCCACAAGGCGAGGTGGACATAATCAGAACAGAAACAGACCCGTTCAGGATATTCCACCAAGGTCTGTTATCTGGAGCAAAGCAATCGGTGTTTGGACAAGCCAGAGTAAAGCAAATGCCCCTTAAGGTTCGCAAGGCATTGGGCTTAGAAAACGCAAACGAACACAGTGTTTGGACTGTGTATTTCTATTTAGACCAAGGAGATGGTCAGGGGCATAAGGGTCAGCAGAACTTAATTGCTGTATTCCCACACAGTTACAAGTCAGGAATAAATGCAGTAACGGTTGTTTCAATCGGGTGCAAGCATGACTACCAAAGCAGAACAGTTGGTAGATGTGCCTACACGTTCACTTGTTCAAAGTGCGGTTTTGAAATGTTCCGAGACTCTAGTGACTAAGAAACGACACCCCAAGATGGACGTTATTCTTTTGTGGTCAAATGGCTTTGAAGAAACTGTGCAAATAACCCCAGAACTTGAAGAAATGCAAGCCTTGGTTGAGGGATACATTGAAGCATTGACTGGCGACGATTTCACTATGTATATCAACGAAGAAGGCAAATTGAACAACTTGCCAGTTAACGAAATTGCAACAGTAATTGCAAGAGAGCATCACTTGATTGCATCGTTTGATGTGATTGTGGGCAATGTTTTCTTTTCAGGACTGCCAAGTAGGGGTGGTTATGAAACGGAATTATCCACCAGTCAGCGTGTCATTATTCTCGGGAGTATTGCTAGAATCGCAAGTCAAATCAATAGGTATTTTGATAGTCAGTTTCATAAGTTAGTTGACCAGTTAAAGGAGGATGAATAATGTTGGAAGATAATCAAAGCCAAACGGATACAGTGACCAAAGAAATAGAAACACTGGCTAGGGAAAAAACAGCAATGTTGTTGGATTTGATTGCTTCTGTAATGAGAGACAACCCAGAACTCTTGTTCTATGGCAGCAAAGAAATTGGACAAATCGCAAGCGTTGTTGAAGCAACAGGGAGGACAGTTTTCAATGGCACTTAGAAAATTAAGCACTGATGCAAAAAAGTGTTATGATTGTGCTGATTTAGTAATAGAATCAATCGCCTATTGTGACCCAATAGACGGTCAGTACTTTTGTAGCAAATGTCACAGTCTCAGAATCATAGATAACGAATGGTGGGATGCAATCAAATGACAGACAATATCCACAGCATAGCCAACGCTGAAATCATCAGGCTCAAAAAAATCGTTGAACGGTACAAAACAATGATTGAGTTGTTTGAACATGAAAATGCTTATTTGGTTGAAAAGGTTAGAGAGTTGGAAACAAGAATCGCTCTCCACCCTTCAAGACAGCAGTAAATTGCAGCAATAAGAAAGCCTTAGCAGTCGTGACATTATCGTTAAAAGCAAAGTTGCCGAACATTAGAGTTCGCACACGCAAATTGTGCCACACTGTTCAACCCGTTAAGGAGTTGAATTATGACATTGCACGATTTAGAAAATGCGCTACAGTTCTTGAAACTCGTATGTGTGCGAGGGGACAACGAAGAAGTATTGGTCAAAACTGTTACGAATATAGAAAACTATGTGAGAGGGGCAAAGTATGAGCGAAAGTCAGCAAGCAGAAATCCAGCATTGGCAAGCGAGAACAGATGATTTGTCTACAGCCAATGAGAGGCTAAGAGAAGACAGAGATGAGTGCAAATTAGAAATCGCTCAACTGCAATCGCATATCGCAATTTTGCAAGAAGAATTAAAATTGGCTTTGGTTATGGTTGGTAGATTAAGGCTCCATTTGCAACAAGGTGTTGAGTTGTGAGCATTGAAGATTTTGATGCACCCAAAGTAATTCGCATACTTGGAGACTTTGATGGTTTTGCGAGGTGGGTGGGCGTTATTAAAAACTACGACACTAGTGATAAAGCAATTGAAGTGCTGATACAAATACACGAAGAAGAAGGTGTGATGAGGCTTGCAACCCGTCCCCAATTCTCTCACGCTTCTTGGTCTCCGCCTTTTGAATTATGGCGTTCCTAAACTCGGTTGTTGATTATCTTGAATTAATGTTGATGTGGATGATTGCCGTCCCCTATCAACCAGTTCTTGTAATCGGGAGTGCTGTTCTTTGGTATAAACTGCTACCAAGATGAACACTTCATTTGAGAGTATTTCTTGCAACAAGTGCGACTGTACTGTAAACGCTCCCCTAAACGGCATCGCTGGTTGTGAGTGCGACCCCGATTCCCCAAGTTGGCTTGGTTTAATGTTTGACGGCAGATTGTTGAAAATGTCTTGTGCTGATTACAGGGTTTTGAAGGAAAAGATTGTTTG
>Ga0181348_1001421_pt1 | contig 10543 bp, 18 predicted proteins | sample Su13VDMM110DN_FD_130092 | JGI IMG/M metagenome (GOLD analysis project Ga0181348, IMG submission 130092) | Freshwater viral communities from Lake Michigan, USA - Su13.VD.MM110.D.N | ecosystem: Environmental > Aquatic > Freshwater > Lake | place: USA: Michigan | collected 2013-07-16
AACGATCATTCCCTTAACGATCTGCTCTACTTTGTTGGTTAAATTTGTCATATCTTTTTCTTTTATATTATAAAGGTCATCACTATCTTTCGTTTATGCAACAATTGTTCATAACTTTTTTAAGAAAACATTGAGTTCCAAACCAACCAGCTAGGAACTTGTTTCACTCCTGGCCTAGGCTCACGGTGGGATAAAAAACTAGATGTGTGAGCTACTTCCTGTATCTCACAAGTATTACCACTAGCACTAACACTTAACAATATTGCTCTGCAAGTACTGGAATGGTTGTAGCTAAACTCTTGGCCAATTGCTCCAAGCAACTCACCAACTTTTCCTTTGCGATCCATTTGATCTTGAACGCTTAGTGCAATTGATATTAGGTTCTTTGTCATAACTTTCTCTTTTGATTTATACCTAAAGATCACCCGGATAATCCAGTTATGCAACAGCTATACAAAAATAAATAAAAAGTTATGAACCGACCTTGTTTCCTAGGGGAGGAGGGGGAAAGGGGCGGAGTGTCTATGTTTCTATAGCAAAAAAATTCGCGAGATCGAAAAAAAAGTGTATTATATCACAATTTTGCTATTATAGACATTTTTGTAATCCCCCTCCTACCCGTCTATACTACACCGACTTTCCAATAGCTGTCCATATAATATCAATCGCCAATCGACTATACTACTACTATATACTAGTACAACATAGCCTCCCCTTTAGAGACTACGTAGTTACTGTGTAAATGTGTTGATTATTGTACTAGTGTATTGTGTATACTAGGGTTATCGCTTCATTAGATCCCTTAGTTTGATCATAGTCTCCTTTATAAATGGAGGTGATATGTTAAAGTTACCTGCTTGTAAGTCTCCTTCTATATCACCTAGCTCTGGTCCTGGAGGTGTAGCTTTAGGATCAAATTGTGGCATATCAGGTCTATCTGGTGCTTTAGGGTTTTGAGGTAGCTTAGCTAAGTTTTCTCCTATTTTGTTTGCAATAGCTAGTTTTAATTTATAGCCTTTATTTTTAGTATCCTTAGCGAATAGTTCAATGCCTAACCAATCATATACGACTTTTGCTCCTGAAGCCTCTTGAGCTACTAAATCCTTTACCATCTTATCATTTAGTAATGGTCCCGGTGCGTTCTCGTCTGTCTGCTTATTAACATTAGCCATTATCATTTTAGATATTACTGTTGCTCCTTTTCCTAAGATGTTAGTAGCTGCATCACCACCCTTTGATGGAGTCTTTTTACCAGCTCCTAGCTTTGCAGCAATTGCTAGTTGTGCTGCTGCAAGTAATTGATCTGAGCCCTCTCCTGGCCAACTTACGTTCTTTCCTTTAATTTGAGCACCATCTCCACCTATTGCAATTGCTCCTGACCATCGATGATGTCCATCAATAATAAAGCTTTTACTAGTAACAACTCCCTTTGCTATTGGTCCAGTATTGATTGCATCAATTAGATTTTTTGCTGAACCAAGTGGCCATGATACTGATTGCATTAGATCAATAAAATTTTGGGTTGGTGTGAACTTCATTGCTTGGCCTGAAGCGTCTTTTATTGATACTTTATCATCGCCTTCATCACCATCTTGTGCTGCGGTTGCTTTTAATAGTAATGCCCGTGCTTCTTCAGAAGAGCCTTCTGGACCATCTAGATAGAATCTAGTTGCAGCAGGACCATCATTAAATGCTTGTGTAAGGTTTTTGGCAATTTGTGCTTCGTCTTCTTTTAATAGGTCTAGACCTAATTGCTCTTTAGTTTTACCTTGAACATTTTGAAGATTTATAAACTTAGGATCATTTGACCAAACTAATTCATATTGACCTTTATCTTCAATTTGCTTTTTTAATGTATCATTTTCCTTTGAGTCTGGGGTCTTCATTGTATTGTTAAGTTTCCCATCGGATTTATTGAAAAGAAGATAAATTCCTTCATTTGACATTTCTTTTAGTATTGTCTTTAGCTTAATCATATTGTTTTTTTAGTTAACTGTGTTAATAAATAGTTAGAGTGTAGGTATTAATGTATATGACTTGCGACCAAATAGTAGCATAGACCTGAAGTCTGCTTGCTGGAATGCATCTAGTGTGTTTTTTGATACCTTATTGAAACGCTTAATAACTGATATTATTTCATTCCAGTTAGTATGCTTTAGTGTAGTTTCTACGTAGTGTATATTAGCAAGCATTGTTGTTACATCTGTATAGTCCCATTCAATATGAACTACAGGCTGAACCCTATCAGCTGATATATAATCAATGCACAAGTCTAATCCACACTTAAACTCAGTGCTTAGTATTCTTAATAATTCTGGGCGTTGCTTTGCGTATGACCTTACTTGTGCTGCAGCTTCTCCCGCTAGCGGATATCTAAATACGAATTGACTATGATCTATTATTAATTCACAATCACCAGTCTGTGTGAGCCATTGTTGGATAATTCCATGAGCTCCTTTAGTTGCATCACCATCCTTGTACCATGTTGTATCGTGCTCTAAGGAGACGTTATTGTGTTTGTGGTATGCTTGTTCTATTTCATTTAAGTCAAAACCTTCATGATCTACGTGGCATGTATAGTTTAATAGTACATGCTCCGCAATATCCTCTGGTAAGGCTTTTGTAATTTGAATGTTTGAGTATACTGGCTTATGTGAAGTATAATTCATCATTTTGTCATATTCTTTATTAGGCTAGCAAAGTTTGTTTTTGAATCACTAAAATTAGAATCAGCATCATCAAACAGTTTAGTTTCGTATGAGTTTTTAGTTTTTTGTATTAGACAAACCGTTGCATCAAATTGCTCTAATCCATTGAGTAAGTAGACTATTCCAAAGTACGCATGTGATTCTGAAATCTTTGCTATGAATTCTGCTTTAGAAAATATTAGCTTTAATGTCCCTAGATCCTCTATAGGTGCACTAAATACATGCTCTTTGTTTGTTAGTCCTAAATATGAAAATGTAGGAGATGTTTTCATTTGCTTTGAAAATTCCTTAAAGAATGGAGCTGCTAAAGACTTAGCATCTACGACATCACTTTCTGTTAATATGCTTTTAAGTTTTATCATTTTGTTAAGTCTTTGTCATCTAATGATCCGCCAGTAACCCAAGCGGCACAAGCTCGCGAGCCTGCACACTTAAAGTGGAGAAAGTTACAATAGCCCAAATCACCCTTCTCAACTGTAGCCAATGCATCAACGTTTTCTTCATCACCTTCAATGCCTTTAGCCATGCAATCATACATTTTATCTGAAACATCAAATGCAGCACAATTACCACACTTCATAGTTTTGGCAGTAGCTTCATCAGTTTTCCAACGCTTAGCTGCATCTTTCCAGTAGTTGCCTGGCTTCTCTGGGTTGGCTGGTCCGTAGTGGTATTCATCGATTCCCCGTTGACGGTTTTTTAAATTAACATGAATATCCTGCGTAGCAATTGGACAACCTGTTTTTGCTTCTACTACTAGGTGTTTTAATTTTATCATCAGTCTTTACGTTCTACGATTATATTATTCATTCCCATTCTCATTTTCCACTGACCTTCAAAACGAGGAAGCTGCTTCTGTATATATGCTATATACATCTTACCACGTTGTGTTCCTTCTGGACCCGTGCTTTCACCTGGCTCTCTCTTTGGCGTAAACTCCATTCGTCTTACTTGAAATTTCTTATCTGCATCCATCTTTTTAACAAAGTCTTCAACACAGGCAACTACTGTAGACATTACAGCAAATTGCTCTCCTAGATTGGTAGCAGTATCTCCTTTTTCCTTAGTACCAAAATCAGCTCTAATTCTAATATCCCACTTACGACCCTCCTTTACTGGATCTGGAGTAGCATATCCATAACCTTCAATACTTACAAAGTAATCTTCCTTTTCACTCTTAAACTCGTACCCAACTTTCTTATCGACTTTATAATTAGCATACGCACGATCGAAAGGATCAAGTATTTCATCTGCATCTTCTTCAAAGTGTTGCAAATAATCATGCCAGTATTTTACATCTATGGTACCCCACAGCTTGAATGGGAAAGGCTTAACACCCTCACCAATCTCATTAAGTATTTCCGTTAACTGTATCACAGTCCTTTATTAATCATTACCTGCTGCTAAAAATTCATCTGCTTCGCGACTGTCATTGCTTAGTAACGACATCAACTGCTTCTTTATTGTTTCTTTTGTATTAGTATCACTTTCTCGATACTTGATAAGTAGATCTACGATAGGCTTCTCCTTGTCACGCTTGAGTGCAAACTTATAATCAATAATATCGAAAAAGCTCATATAGTAATAGCCACCAAGATTCCTAGCGCTTTTTAGAATAGCATTAGTATCTCTAACCTCAAAGTTGCCAGTAGACTCTTCATCGTACTTTGGCAACCACTTATCAAACACCTCTATCAACTCATCTTGTGTTGGTGTGTATCGACGCAGCTCTATCTCCTCAGGCTCTACATAGTCGTTAGGAAACTTGTTAACATAATTCTCCAAGTCTTTCCAGTGAGTATTGTCAGGTACCACCATATCCAAGTCACCAATATCTTTAAGATTTAATGCTTTCACAAGTTCAGGATACAAATACAATCTAGCCGATCCAGCAATAAAGTACTTCTGTTCTGTTGGTTTGATATTAAATGGTTTGAACACAAACTCATCAGCTTGCTTGAGTAGAGTTTTTAACTTGGGTGGAGGTGTTACAGAGGCTTCTGTAAGACTATTCTCTAGATCCTCACAGAAGCTTCTTAACAATACCTCGTAAGTAATACGTTTTAACTTAATCATAATATTTTTATTTTAGACATTATACTAGGCGATAGGTACTTTGGAAAAAGTGCCTTATACACTCTCCTACGCTTTTCATTTGTACCCTCTACATCAACTCTCTTAACTTCAGTTTTGTGATCTTTTAAAAATGATTCTATAATATCGGCTAGTGTTTTAATCATCACTCGCACATTACCCTCACCTGTCATTTGTGATGTATCTAATGCATTAAATGTACCTTTATCGATACCAAACGATAACGCAAATATCTTATCTTGTGGTAGATTTTCTCCAGAGTACAATGTTGCTTTATATTTGTTTTGCGGAGTATTGAAGGAGTAATCTACCGCCAATAGTGACCCATCAATCTCATCGTACTGCACTTCACCCTTCTTAAAAGAGTAAGCAGTTTCTTGATCTAATTCAGTTAATATGTCAGTTAGTTTGATCATATGAGGGTTACGTTTTGTTTAAGTATATCACCTTCATATACATAGTAAGGATTGCTTGGGTCATTTTCTTTATCGCTACCACCATCGCCCCAAATCTCTTCCCAATCCCATAACTTATTCATATCAGGTACCTTAACTTCAAAAGAATACTTGTATGGTGCAGCTGTCATTGGCTTCTTAGATAGATATACCATACCATCATTATCACTCTTTATTCCATTTTGTAACACAAAGTCTCTTTTGCGTTCATCTGGGACTGAGTGATATAGTATCTTAGGCAATACCACTTCCTTTAGTATGTCTTGTAGCTTGATCATCATAATAAAGATTTATACCACTCTTGCTGCTGCTTAATTTCTTCAGGCTTACCTTCTTGATCTCCCCAATCAGGTAGCTTTGCTAACGCATCTTTTAAATCTTTTACTTGGACACCTCCGGCGGTAGAAAGTTTATGCTTTAATATGGTTATATGTCCACGGTTTGGAAATACAAATAATGGAAGGCCGGACTTCATAGAAAGCTCTACAGAATGTGCAATTGGAACTGATAAATCATCTACTCCATGTACAATAAATCCTTTTCCGGAACAATCTCTAGGATTAATAGGACCACTCACCCAATGCTTTTTCCAAGCAGGCGCTACAAAATTAATTTGTCCAGGTCGTTTAGCTCCAGCAGTTAAGGCTTGCATTAATAAAGGACCTCCAGATGAAAATCCTATCAGCACTTCTATATCTTCAGAGTTAAGATAATCCATAGCTAATTGCTGCGCCTCTTTAGTGATCTTACCACCTCGAAATGAGAATTGTGGGCATCCTGTATCTTGATCTGGATTTTCCCAAGTTACATTGCATGTAGTAGTTCGCATTTCTTGTGGCGTCATTCCATTACCATGAAATGCGGCATCAGTAAAATCTTCTGGTAATAAATCTTTCAGTTTAATCACAATCTTCCTAGTTTTTTCAATTCAGGTACATACTTTGAAGCCATTTCTAAAAAGGGTTCTGTAATTTGATCTAATACATGACTTAATGCTGTTGTAAGCTGCTCCTCTTCTATAAGGTCATTATCTTGTTCTCCTATTGAAGGCCATTCGCCAGTTGGGAATTTATCACCTGTCAATGCCTTAGCAATTAATGATCTTGTTAGATGTAATCCTTCATGAGCAATTTGTTCAATTGCTGCCGTTCTAGATCCCTTTATCTTAGCTTGACCCATCAATCTCCTTCCATTGTTAAAGAAAAAGATATCTTGACCGTCATTCATTACATTTACCAATCCATAGATATAGGCATCTGTTGGGGTTTCGTTATACTCCAAAGCCTCCTTTTCAAACAATCCAGTATATTTTTCTATGTTAGCTCCTAGTTTAAATACCGCAGCTGAGTTGGGAGCAAATGCCAATGTAACATCTTCAGATATTTTAGTACCATCGAAGAGTTCGAAAGATATATGGACCAATCTGCTTTCAAGTCCCTCAGACTGAATCTCTTGCAATATTTTTGTTAATTTTATCATACCTTTGGAATGCCTACTAACACTTTAGTTTTAACTGGACCACCAGTAATTTGTCTATCATAGCTACCGTCAGGATTCATTTTAAGATCTTTATTAATAACCTTACGTATAGTAGCTTCGTCTTCAATCATAGGTAGAGATAACTTTGTTGCTAAGTCTTTATCTAGCTCAGCATAAAACCCTCGAGTTTTCATAAGCTCTATCATTCGAGTAATACCAACTCTCTTAGCTGTACCTGATCCATCTTGACCCATTACAGTCATTTTTGTACCAGCTGGAGTTGTCTTCCCTCCGAGTACTGTGTCTATTTCTGGATCTGCATCAACATCATTAGCAACCCAAAAATCTAAATCACTTTTTTTTATGTCTTCCGCGTTAGCAAATTCATAATTGCCACCTTTTGTAGCGTATGCTCCTACTATAAGACTAATAATTTCATCACTATAAGCTCTCACTTCATCCTTCTTTAATTGAATCCATTGATTTTTGCCATAGACATCAGCATACGCTTCTGGGATTAGTGATTTTAATTTTATCATACTATTAGTCTCTTTTACTTGTGTGTTACCACTTCCTACAAGACCAGTACCTAGCTTTATCTCTTGGTCCTGGACTATCACAGTTGTGACGAGCTCGAAAGGATCGACGTCTATCTGGATTACTTTTCTTTATACTCATACCTTTTTGTCCAAAGTTTACTTTAACTACGTTACCCTTTGGGTTCTTTACATAAACTTTAAACTTTTTGACATCTCCTTGCATAGGTTTGCCTAACTTAACAGTACGACCTTGATATTCTGCTTCTGTAAGCGACATCTTGCTAGCCTTGATAGCTTCTAACAGCTTTACAGCGAAAGAGTCGCTTATGGTTATTTCATTTGTTGCGTTGATTCGATCTGCTGCTGACTTTGCTTTCTTATATGCATCTGATCCTTTGCGAGCAGGAGCTCCTCCTCGTGCTTGCTTTGCTCGAATGTTTGCCCATAAACCTGCGGACGCTTCAGTCTTAGGTTCCATTAGTTTTTCAATTCTCATAGTAAGTAATGGTCTTCCATTTATTATAGGTAACCCATTCTCATCATACTCGATAGTCTTAACTTCAACTCGTTTATTTTTGAATCTACCTACTCGTACTATATCACCAATCTCAATGGGCACTTTAATCATACTTATAAATAGTATCTTTTTTGTATTAAGTATTTAGATCTTATTTGGTTTTATATTGGATTACCTGCTGCTTCTTCGTACATCTTAGACAATACATATTCACTATTTTCTGTTTCAAACTTAACATAAAATGAATCTGCACCTTCTGCAATAATCTTTGTAATGGGGGTTGTCTGCCATGTAAAAAATTGATTGAATGGAGACATTAACAATGAACGACCTATTGCAAATGTGTCATGTTTTTCTTTGAAAGTCCCATTTTCATTAAACTCAATCCAAAGTATATCTACTGAGTGAAAAGTTATTCCATCTCCACCTCTAGTAAGTTTCCAATTAGGCTTACCTTGGGTTATTAATTTAGCTAGGTTTTCAAGTTCATTCATGCGTAGATTGCCACTATCATCTACTGTTACTGCAATCTTATCTCGTTTTATCTTGCTCATATTGTTTTGTCTTTATCTGTTCCAGGTGCTTTATCAAACTTCAATCCCCACATTAAGCCAGCCCAACCCATCTCACGCTCAGCTCTCTTAGCGTACATTCTTAGGTTTTTCATGAGGTATTTTTTACCCCACAACTTCCACTCATCGTATTGCTGTTCAGTTATTGTCCATTGCGAATACCAAGCATCTTTACGATCTTTTATGTCCTCATAAGTGACTTGATGACCAGCAATCTCAAACATCTTATTAATCAGATCAGGAAGCAACTGCTCTTCCCTCTGTGCTCGAGTTATTCTTTTCTTCTTTTCCATGTTAACTTAGTATTTGATTGTATTACATTCCTCTTCCTATCATATCTATCATTTCATCTCTCTCCTCTTGAGTCATTGGTATTGGTAACTGATACTCTTCTTTGTTTTCTAATCTACATTTTTCTACTTCTTCCCATAATGACTGATCATCATAACAAACAGGTTTTCCGTGATTAGTGGCTTGGTCAAGTGCACCATTAGGATCTCTTTCCCATAGATACCAATCTATCCAATCGGCTCCTTCTTGTCCATAATAAACTTTAAGTAAAGTGTCTATTACTTTAGTATAGTCATCCGAGAAATTAATAAGGTCTATGCCTAAATCATATAGCCCATCAATTCTTTTAGAATTATCCCTAAGCTTATCAAGGATGTGTGTAAATACTTCTTGTTTCATTGTTCTTGTTGTTTTATAAATTGTACTTCGTTTGTTGCTTGATCCCACTCAAATGTGAATGGTTCGTAATCGTATGTGTATCGTTCACCTAATATTGAAGCATTAAAGTGATGCGTATCGCCATCAAAGTAATATCCATGTCCTGAGTGAATATGTCCACAAACATGAATCTTTGGTTTGATCTGATGAATTCTCTCAGCTAACAATCTACATCCTAGATGATCATGTTCACCCATCACCATATCTCCAGTACCCCATGCAGGACCGTGTGTTACTAAAATATCTGTATCTGGTGGGATTATTGCCCATTTTAATTCTAGCTTTGCACCATCACGTGGTAGATTGAAAGCCCAATTACGAAACTCTGGTTGCCATGGACTGCCATATATCTTACATGATTGTTTTAAGTCCTCTGTTGTATATATCATTGAACTATCTTGCAAGTACGTTATCCATTTGTGCGAGTTTACTATTTGCATAGCAGCTTCAGGTAGATTCTCAAACATTCTATCATGATTACCAGCAATAAACACCTGAGCGTTGTACTGTGATAAGCTATCGTACCATCCACAGAAATCAACTAATTCACTTGGAACATACCCTGAATTCATTACATCACCTGCATGAATGATTAAATCACCACCTGGAAGATCTTGATCAATCCTCTTGTGTTTTGAGTGTGTATCGCTTATTAATGTTATACGCATACTTACTTACTTTATTAACTATTAAAACTTTGTAGTCAGGACAGGATTTGAACCTGTACGCACTGCTCAGTAAGAGCAGACTGCTACGCAGAGCGCGACTCTGCTGTATGCGTCTACCATTCCGCCACCTGACTATGTTAAAGAGCCGGAGGTGTTAGCTTGTTCTGTCTATACGGACTGCGAAGCTTGTGGTTACCGGCTCTTTGTAGTCCCACCGGGAATCGAACCCGACTTTCCAGGATGAAAACCTGACGACCTAACCGATAGTCGATGGGACCTAGAATCAATACTACTGTCTTGGATATTGTTTCTTGTATGGAGCTTGAGATTTTTTAGGATCTTTAGCTGCATCCACTCTACGTCCTTTTAATACAGAAGACACCCATGTTAGTAGTGTTTCCTTTAATTGCTTTGCACTGTTTTTGCTCATCTTGTATGTTTTAGTTATACAGTAAATATACAAAAAAAGCTTCAGTTATGCAAATTTTCTTAGAATATACTTCAGTAATTTGTATCTTAATCTATATAGCATATCAATCAATTATTTTTTCAACATATGTGCAAGTTTCGCCTTCAAGGAAACCCTTCTCGAGAAGTAGTGGTAAAGATCCTGGCTTACACCAAGCGTACACACTGAAACCTTTGTACTTGCTCTTTACATACTCCCACCTTGTATCCCATAGCTTTCTGAAGATGCCTTTGAGTCTATGCTCTTCATGTACCCAAGCATCTAAGAATTTGATTTTATTGCTTTCTTCTCGCTCCATGTAGATATGTCCTAC
>Ga0181348_1001422_pt1 | contig 10543 bp, 16 predicted proteins | sample Su13VDMM110DN_FD_130092 | JGI IMG/M metagenome (GOLD analysis project Ga0181348, IMG submission 130092) | Freshwater viral communities from Lake Michigan, USA - Su13.VD.MM110.D.N | ecosystem: Environmental > Aquatic > Freshwater > Lake | place: USA: Michigan | collected 2013-07-16
ACCTTTACATCTAGCTTAATAACTAGATGAGGATTGAAACCAAAATGTAAGTCTATCAATCTCAATCGGCTCTCCTTACATCCAACCCAACAGTTGGATGAGGATTGAAACACCACTAAAACCACCCAAATAAACCGCAAATCCTATAAGTGTGGTAAAATAGTTCTAAGCATAAAAAAACTATCTATAATGAAATAAAATATAATCTACTTGCCTATATTTCAATCTCATCACTTAGGCTCAATATTTAGTGTTTGTTAGATAAAATTATAGATGCCTTATCCTTGGCCTATAGCTAAACCATAAGTGTAAAAATATATCCTACACCCTAATAATAACCTAGTGGATGATTAGTGGAGACCTTGTGGATTGTTGATGGAGACCTATCTCCAAATATACACCCTCATATAATAATATTCTTTTTTATAGGAGTTTTAGGAGAGAAAACAAAAATATCCCATACTATATTAGTAAGGGATATTGTATTATTAGAGATTATATAGATGTTTTATATAAGGAAGGGAATATATTTTTACTATATTCTTAATACCAAAATAATATCTTTTTATTGTGTTAATCTTGGCTCCATACTGACTTTCAAAATTTTAAAAGATCGGGGCTTTTAAACAAACACAAGATAATCAAATTAGCAACTATATGAAAATACAGCTAATATGTACTATTCTAGATAGATAAAAGCTTACCCTGCAAATAATGAGTGAAAATTAGCTAAAAAAGAAGATGAGCCATTTTTTTGTTTTTGGAAGGAGGTACACACATGACTGAGTTCACTAGGCTCATCTTCTCACCTTTATTATACACAAAAATTTCGAGGCTATTTTTCGAGAGATATGTTTCTCTTTATGTAGAAACCAAAGAGATAAAAATAGGTTCAACTTTTATAATGTTAATAGAGAAAGAAGGTTGAAGCTATGAACATTCATGGATATTGTATTTCGAGGGTTAATGGTCCAGGAAAAAGATTTGTTTTATGGACTCAAGGTTGTTCTAAAAAATGTAAGAATTGTTTTAATCCTGAAACTTGGAATTATAACCCAAATAAAATATTAACACCATATCAAATTTTCGAGCTTATTAAAAATTTCGAGGACATAGAGGGAGTAACTATTTCTGGTGGAGATCCTTTTGAGCAAGAGGATGATTTGTTAGCTCTTTTATTTCTTTTAAGTGGCAGAAATTATAAGAAGGGAGTTATTGTTTTTTCTGGATATACTAAAGAACAAATAGAGCAGCACCCAATAAGAAATAAATGCTTAGAGTATATGGATGTTTTGATAGATGGTTTGTATATTGATGAGTTGAGAACTTTAAATGATTTAAGAGGAAGTACTAATCAAAGGTTTTATTTTTTCTCCCAAAAAATAAAAGAAGATGAGTTAAAGTTTGACCATGAGATTGAAATATTACATGTAGAAGATGATATAATAATTACAGGCTTTCCTCATATAAATAGAAAAGTATTAAAGAGCTTTGGAGTGAATATAAAGTAACAGTATAAAGAAATTCGAGGGCAAAATGAAATTACTTAGAAGCGTACTAATTGACTATATTAGATTTTATTATTTAGGCTTATTAGAGGTCAATGAAATTAGGAATGCAATTTCAGTTTTCGAGGCATTATTAGAGGGTGATGAAAATGTAGAAGATTATATCACTATTATAAGACAAATGCAATTCGAATTAGATATGGTGATAGCATGAAAGAGATAACTGAATTATTTTCTTATTATGATAGATTAAAAATACAAATAGAGGAAGAGACAAATAAAAGATTAAGAGCTATGAACTATATTTGTCCTCATTGTAAAAAAGATAAAATCTCAATACATTATAAGGAACCATTTAAGTGGTGTGTTGAGGATAAGGAGAATAATACATTTACATTAAATATATTATTCTTTTGTGATAGTTGTTTCAAGAAATTCGAGGCAATAGAAAAAACCGGAGAGTAATCTCCGGTTTTTTCTTTACATCATATCTTTTATAGCTTCTTGAATTTCGAGGATATTTTCCTCTATAGCCATTTTTTTAAAATCAAAGTCAGGTATCTTAGAAACTTGTTCTTTTAATTTATTTAAGGTGAGAAGAATATTAGAGAGATCAATTGATTCATTATTGTCTAAAGAATCTGTATCTATTTCAATAGCCATTCTTTTCATCATAATGTCATTAGCAACATTAAAATAACCAATCTTTTTAAGGTTCTCATAATTCATAATATTTTTTCTATTCTACAAAAAATATATAATTCCTTTAGTTGTAAAATTATCTTATGGAATATTTACCGCAACTTGATATGAATTATAATAAAAGAGCTGGAGCTGTTTTCACTCATGTAAACAATGAGGATAAATTTTTCCCTATATGGTTAAAACATTATAGCCAATATTATGATTCAAAAGATATATATGTAATCAATCACAATTCTACTGGGGATTTTTTAGAAGTTTTAAAAGAGGGAGCTAGAAGAGAAGAATTCACAATGATCACGGTATATAATGATCAATGGTTTAATGGTGTTTGGCAATGTTATAATTTTTCTTTATTTCAATGGTTTCTTTTGCAATCTTACAATACAGTGTTAGCTAGTGATGTTGATGAGATTGTTACTGTGGATCCTAAAAGCAGATATAAGGACCTCAAGGAATATTATGAGAAGTTTGTTGGTCATGCTGTGGCCACTCAGGGTTATCATATTGCGTCCGATCCTCTTAATGATCCACCAATTGACATTTCGAGGCCCATTTTAGAACAGAGAAATAAAATGGTTTATGATGGATTCCTACACAAACCATTATTGTCCAGGGTTAGATGTCAATATAATTTTGGCCAACACAATACAAACAATATAAGTTATGACGTTGATAAAAGTTTGATTATGCTGCATTTACATTATATCGATGTAGAGTGGACAATAGAAAAAGATAATAAGAGAAGTAGAGAGAGATGGTCCGAGTTTGATGTAGCTAATGGATTCTCTATTCAAAATCTTCCTTGCGATAGAGAAGAAAAAATAAAAATGTTTCAAGATGTATATGCTAAATCAGAAGAAATGCCTTATTATTATGTTGGTCTAATCTAAATGTATCTTTGGGATGAACCTTTACCATCTGAAATAAATAATAAAGATAGAAGACCTGGAGCTGTTTTCACTCATATAAACAATGAAGATAAGTTTTTCCCCATATGGTTAAAACATTATAGCCAGTATTTCGAGGCTAAAGATATATACGTATTAGCTCATAACTCTAATGAAGAATTCGAGGATTATTTATTAGAGGGGGTAAAAAATAAAAAATTCAATATGATTCCTGTTCATAATCTTTCCTGGTTTAATACAACTTGGTTATGTCAAAATGTTTCAATGTTTCAGTGGTTATTATTGCAGTCATATAAAACTGTCACTTATACTGATGTTGATGAATTGATTTTTACAGACCCAGAAAGCAAATGGAAAAGCTACAAGGATTACTATGAAAATTTCGAGCATGATACTGCAGTGGTAAAAGGTTATCATATTGTATCTGATCCTTTTAGAGATCCGCCAATAGATTTAAATAAAAAAATAACAGAGCAGAGAACTAGATATTTATATGATCCTTTTCTTGATAAACCATTAATCACTAGTAAACATGTGCAATACAATAATGGAATGCATACAACTAGAAATTTATCAGGACCATTAGAGAATAGCTTAATTTTATTTCATTTACATTATATTGATTTTGATTTAATATATAAAAAAGATAGCTTGAGAACTATTGAAAATTGGTGCTCTGAAGAAATAAAAGCTGGTTTTTCAATACAGAATCTACCTGGAGATATAAATGCAAAAAAGGCCACATTTTTAGCTGCTTTTTTGAAGGGTAGAGCGATACCTGAAAAATACATTGGTGTATTATAGTGTAGCTGATATACTAGAGCTATGGACCTTCAACTATCCCTCTGCTGCATATCTAGTATATTGCAAGCAGAGGGATTTAAATTTAGAACAATGACCTATAAGAGTTTTTCGAGCAAATCGAGGAATGAGTCTTTAGAGAAACTATCAGGCATTATAGTAAATAATTTTTTTGTTACTGAAAAAATAATTAAGCATTGTGCTGCTAATAATATTTCTGGTTATAGATTTTCGAGTGATTTATGTCCTGTGATCAAACATCCAGATGTAATGTTATCTTTAGAAGAGCTGCCTAATTATAATCTTATTGAAGAGCAGATTAAAAATGTTTCTTCTGCTATAGAAGAAACAAACATTAGAGTTAGTGCACATCCTTCAGAATATATTACTCTTACTAGTGAGGATGATATAAAAATAAAACATTCCCTAGTTGATTTAGAATTTCATGCTGAAATATTTGACAGATTAGGTTTAAGTAAGACCCATTACAATCCATTAAATATTCATGTAAGAAAAGAAGGCGACCCTGAGAGGCTTTGTAATATTTTTATGAAGAATTTCGAGCGCTTAAGTGATGGTGTTAAGAGCAGACTTGTATTAGAGAACAATGATACTGGAACTACCTGGGATGTTGCTAATCTTAAAAAATATTTCTGGAAAGATTATAATATTCCAATTACTTTTGACAATCTTCATCATAAAATATTAAATAATGGTGTTAGTGAATTTGATGCTTTTAATGATGCTTATGAGACATGGGGTGATATAATTCCAGTGTTCCATTATTCTGAAGGTAAAGATAATGGTAGAGCTCATAAGGACATGGGTGAACATTTACCACCTAACTTTGGCAAGAAAGTTTTATGGGATGTAGAACTAAAGAATAAGGATATTGCAATACTGGATATCTTTAGGAGGTTTAAGGATGACAACTGAATTAATAAAAGAAATTGTCTTGGACAATAAGATAGTTTTCAAGTATTTAGAGGCAGCTAATTTAATTTGTATTAGAGAGTTTAAGAGCGGGAGAGATATTGTTTTCAAGGACGAGAACGGTGATCTTTCAATTTTCATTAACAATATATCATATGCTTCATACACATTGCTTGCCACAGTAGATGGAAAGTCATATAATACATCTTTAACTACAGAAGAGTTTAATAAATTTTGGAATAAATACAAAATTTTTAAGATCTAATGTTACAGCCTTAGATTTTTCGAGGTATAATATTAGAGTGTTCCTTGATAGCTCAGCGGTAGAGCTTTCGGCTGTTAACCGAACGGTCACTGGTTCGAATCCAGTTCAAGGAGTTTTTTATAAAGGGTTAAATTATGACAGCATTTACAAGTTTGTTTGAAAAGCCTTGTGTTTCTACAAATCAATGTACAGGCACTTATAATTCTCAGCAAGTGTTAGAGGTAGATGGTAAAAGAGAAGTGGTTGTTGTTTGCAGTAAATGTAAAAAAACTACAAGCAAATATTCAGCTGCTTAATTTTCGAGGCCTGTTAGTCGAGTGGTTAAGATGCCTCCCTTTCACGGAGGAGACCAGGGGTTCGATACCCCTACAGGCTATATAATGATTTCCGGTCGTTCAATGGTAGGACAGAGGTTTTTGGTGCCTTTAATTGGAGTTCGAATCTCTACCGGAAAATCTGCTTAGGTAATTCAATGTTAGAATTTCTCACTTGTAATGAGGTCGTCGGGGGTTCGATTCCTCTCCTAAGCTTGGTGATATAATAAAGATATGAACTTAACAATTTTACTATCAATTTTATTTGCTCTAGTGGCAATAATATTCCTCTTGTTATTTGGTATAATTTTTCAGATTAAAAAAATCTTTAAATCTTACAATGATAATTTTGAAACTTTGAATAATAAGACATCTAAGCTTGTAGAGTAGTGGTATAATAGTTTTGTTAGTTTGCACCAGTAACTCAGGTGGATTAGAGTAGCAGGTTTCTACCCTGTTTGTCGGGGGTTCGAGTCCCTCCTGGTGTACTTTATAAATATCCCAGATTTTACTTGCATTCAGGTATAGTCTGGGATATACTGTTTTTGTCATGGAGGTGACAAAAATTGATTATAGCTGAAAAGAACCAACCTGTTATCAAATCAGGTATTGGTAAGGAATCTCATTTTAATATTAAAGATGAGAACGTCGCCCATATTTTTTCTATTCTTCGGAACCAATTGTATTCAGATAAAATTGGTGCAATTATTCGAGAATATATTACTAATGCAATTGATGCTCATGTTGAAGCAAATGTAAGCAAACCAATAACTGTTACATTACCTTCTATCTTCTCCCATGAATTTGTTATTAGAGATTATGGCAAGGGATTATCACCAGAAGATATGGTGAAAATATTTGCCTCTTATGGTGCTTCTACTAAAAGAGAATCAAATTCTTTCACTGGTATGCTAGGTATTGGAAGTAAATCAGCTTTCTCATACACTAATTCTTTCACAATCATTTCTAGACATGAAGAGACAGAAACAGTTTATTCTGCCTACATTGATGAATCCAATATAGGTACAATAGCTACCATCTATTCTAAACCTACAAATGAATCAGGATTGTCTATTCATATCGCAACCCATAAAAATGATTTCGAGCAATTTAGTAAATCTATCGTCCAGTTTTTTAAATATATAGATTACAGACCAGAATTCTTAGGTGCTGAAATTTATATTCAAAAACCTAAAAGTTTAATAAATGGTTTGTCTTGGAAATTTTTTGAATCATCTAATAGATATTATAGACAAGACAGAGAAGTTCATTTTGTAATGGGAAATGTTACATACTCATCCACATACAAAACTCTTTCCAGCCAGTTACAAATTAGTTTAGAGTGGTTAGAATCAATTCACAATATTGATTTAGTTGTAGATGTTCCTATTGGTAAAATCAAACCATCAGCATCTCGTGAATCTTTAGAGTTCAATGACTTAACTAAAAGTTATTTATTCAAAGCACTCAATGATATAAAATTAGAATTGGGAAATATAATCAAAGAAAAATTCGAGGAATGCAAATCTGATTATCAGAGACATTGCGTTGCTTTTGAATTAGATAGAAGCTTTAGTAGATTATTATTACCAAATATCAAAAAATGGGTTATGCTTATTTATTCAGATTTCCTTAGTGATGAAGAGCATATCAAAATAAAAGAGATTACCAAAGATTTCATGTATCTTATGGATAAATCTTCTGTTTATGTTGCTCCAAACACAAGATACATAGTTTATGATAGCTCTCAGAAAATTACTCACATCCAGCCAAGAGTGAACGAGTATTTCGAGACATTGCCTTCTAATATTCAAAAATTGGTAGTGTTAAAATTCAATACCCTTGAGCAAATGGATAAATTTAAAAATCATCCATCTTTTCAAGGTGCAGAATTTATAGATGCTGGAACTTTGCCATTCCAAAATGTAGCTAAAACAGCATTGAAGAGTGAAGAAGCTAATATATATCAATTCAATACAGGCAATCGTTTAAATATAGAATCTTGGAATCCTAGTAAATCCAATCCTCCTATTGATGCTGTATATATTGAAATTTCGAGTTTCAAGCCAAAGCATTACAAAGAGAATAGTTGTGTGAATGGTGCTATAAATACACTTAGAGCATCATTTGGTATCAAGATTCCAACAATCTACGGTATCAAAACAGCTGACTTAGAGAAAACAGTACAGACCACATGGATTGAACTTAAAGATTATTTACTCCAACAAGTTAATAATTGGAAGAAAAATAATCCAGAGCAAGTTAGAGACTATGAATACTTCAAAGACTCTAATGCATTTCAAAAGGAATTGATAGGGGATTTCGAGCCTTGGAATCACCTATCACCAAATCTTGAATATTACCACAGACATCAAACTAATTATTGGGAGGCTCAAACTGCTTTGATGCATTTCAATATACCAATCTTTAAATACAATCCTCCAAAGGAATTCGAGGCATTATATGAGAGATATCCATATATGAAAGCTTTCCAATGCACAATGTCTTATTCAGATAAGATGAGGCTTGTAAAATATTTAGATATGTCATAGACCTCCATCTATGACAGGTCAAGGGGAATACTAATATTCCCCTTGACACACCTTAAACACCATGATACTATCTTTTATCTCAACCCCTACTAGAGAGAAGCAAAATGAATTTCGAGGATGTTTTTTCAATCAAGCATCAAAGCAAGATTTCGAGTTATGAAGATTATTGGAAATCTATTTCACCAACAAACAGCAATGAGATTTTTAAGAGATGGCTGTTTGCTTATACATCAATACATTCTACATGGCAGAGTAATGTACGCACTTACAATCATATCAAAAATTTCGAGCAGTGGATAAATGATAAATCTAAATTAGCTGAATTATTATTTCTTTCCAAAAGCGGATTACATAATCAACGCACAGAAAATATATGGGATTTTAAAGATAAGTTTTTTGATAATCCTGATAGTTTTGAAAAATCGAGCAATGAGTGTTGGATTGATTTGAGAAACAGACTTGCTTTTAATCTTAAAGGCATTGGATTAGCCAAAGTATCATTTGCTCTAGAACTCTGCTATCCTAATAATGTTGAAGTGGTATGTTTAGATGTTCATATGCTCCGTGCTTTAAAATTAAATGAACAAGGATACAGAGCAAATTCTAAAAAAGAAGTTTCTGAATATATGAGTGGTGAAAATGTTTGGCTAGAAAAATCTAAACGCATGGAAACATCACCCTACATAACTAGATGTTTGTATTGGGATATTTTACAAGGACACAATAACTCCCGCTATTGGTCTTCTTGTTTAGAATCCCAATTGTGCCTTGAAATATAAAATGTAGGGTTTTATATTTCAGGACCGAGGAGAGTAATTTATTTTATTCTCCTCTTCTTGGGGAGCATATGAAAGCTCCCCAAGAATAATCCCCTAAATAATATTCTTGCGCCATATATCATAGGTGATATAATAGGTTATGAAAACAGTAAACTTCAATGTCACAGGTTCTATGAATGTGCCTGATGATGTTATTCCCCATTACGATGTTGCTGGTAAATTATATGCATTAGAGTTTAATGACATAATGTATCTGCTCCAAATGTGTATTGTTGCTGAGGCTGGTGCTGGTGGAATTGACATTATCACAGACCATCAAGAAATGGAAAATCATGGCATAACAAATGTTCGCTATGATGATGCGGAGTTTGGTGAAATTGTCTCTGGCTAAAAAACTAGCCAAAGAAACAAAATTAATAAAATGGGAGCCTGTTACTTTTAATTTTTATTTTATAGAACACAAAGGCTTCCATTTTTACAAAAGAAATATATCAAAAAACTACTGGCAATTTACAGTATCAGATGATATAACATTATGTACATTCAAGATGTACGAAAAAGAAAGGTAATCCCTACAATGCCTAACTGGGTTATGAATGAACTAACCTGTATCTTCCAATCAGAGGAAGAATACAATGCTTTTAAAGAAAAAGCAAAAACCGAAGGATTATACAATTCCTTCTTCCCTATGCCATCTGTTTTAGAGGGAACATCCTCTCCTCATCTTGCTCCAGGTGATTATATCAATGAAGTGAATAAGCACAAGAATACTAATTTTCTTACATTAGAGGAAGTTGCTTCTTGTGATGATGAGTGGGATGCTCATCGTGCTAAAGAGATTATTCAAAACATCAAAGCATTCGAGCAAACCGGTTATCATGATTGGTATTCTTGGAACTTAGACAACTGGGGCGTTAAGTGGGATGCTTCAAATTGCAAGTCAAAAGAACTATCAGATTTCAACACCATCATCTATTATTTTGATAGTCCTTGGGATACACCTGAACACTTTGTTAGAGAGTTGTCTAAACTCTTCCCAAATGCCACTTTTGAGATGGTTTCTGGCTCAATAGAAAACGATACCCATTATGAGTTTACCTGTGAAGATGGTAAATATAATGAAACCTGCTCATATGAAACTTTTAAAGATGCAGTAATCGATGGTAAATGGGGTGGGGCTGGAGAATGGGAAATGCTTTTTGAGGATGAACAAGTATGACACTCAAAGAACTAATTTTAAAACTTCAAGAGTTAGATAAAAAATATGAACAGTACAGTCAAGATACTGAAGTGGTCTTAACTGTACATTCTAAAAATGAATTCAACCCAGAAGTAAATTTAGATTATATTGATGAAGTGTTGCATCCCGCTCTTGATACATTCTCTGGTTATATATGCCGGATTGTCTTATGTGGGGAAATCGAAGGAGAAGACTAAACTATAATCCAGTTGTTAAGTATTTCTTTACAACTGGATTCTTTCTTCTGATATAATACAGTATGGAAAACATTAAGTGGATTCGAGCAATGTGTGACCGTTTGAGAGATGAACTTTCAAAAGAGTACGATGATGAAACAAAAGATTTAATTGTTCGAGCTTTTATGAGAGGGTTATATCAAGACCCATCCATTGTAGAAGAGTTAAAATCGAGCTCCCTAATTGAATCAGATTATTTCGAGGATGCAGAGTAATGAAAGAATTAAAATTTACAATCACAGGCACTATCTTTGTTCCTGATAATGCAGAGTATGAGAACGATTTCGAGAATCAAATCTACT
>Ga0181348_1001423_pt1 | contig 10542 bp, 14 predicted proteins | sample Su13VDMM110DN_FD_130092 | JGI IMG/M metagenome (GOLD analysis project Ga0181348, IMG submission 130092) | Freshwater viral communities from Lake Michigan, USA - Su13.VD.MM110.D.N | ecosystem: Environmental > Aquatic > Freshwater > Lake | place: USA: Michigan | collected 2013-07-16
AAATTACTATGAATTTAAGAAAGTAACTTTAGAAACGGATTTAACCTTACAGAAATTTGTAAATAGGTCAATAGATTTATTTTTAAAAGATTCTGATTTTAAAGATAAGGTACAACAACACGATACAGGTGGTGTTAAGAACTCAAAATATTAAGTCATTAATATTTGTTATTGTCGTTAATTTTTGATATATTTCAACAATGTCATTGTCAAATTTCAAATTATTAAGTGGTTATGGATTACCTGAAGTCGGATTAAATATTCGAACAGTTGAGGTTCGTAATGGTGTAAGAAGAATTAGAGCCCAATGGACACCAAAAATGGTTCAGGATTTAAATGTAAACCATAATATTGACGCCGAAGCGGAATTAATGGCAATACTAAACCAAGAAATAACCGCACAAATAGATAGAGACATAATCCAAAATATGATGAGACCGATTGCCAACGACTTAGTATCCGTTCAACCGATGGGTGAACCTATCGGTCAACTTTTCTATATGGAACATGTTTATGATGGATACAACTTTAAAAAATTTAAATTATTAAAAGGATGATTACAATAATATATTCAACACATAAAGATTTAAACTATAATAAATCTTTTAAAGAACACTTAACAAAAAGTATTGGGGTAAAGAACTTTGAAATACTTGAGTATGAAAACTTCAATCAATATTCTTTATCTGAGATTTATAATCGAGGTATAAGTGAATCAAAAAACAACATTGTTGTGTGTCTACACAACGATATTAAAATAGAAACAGGTTGGGGTAAGAAGTTACTTAAAAACTTCCAAGAAAACCCCGAATACGGTATCATAGGGAAAGCGGGTTCATGTTATTTTCCTGAATCAGGAATATACTGGGAGAAAATGCAACAAACAATGGTTGGTCAGGTTTATCACCATCCCGAGGGTCAAAATAAATGGTTGAGTAGGTATTCAACTAAGTTACCGGTATTAATACCGGTAGTTACAATTGATGGTTTATTTATTGCATTCGATAAAACAAAAATTAAACATCAATTTGATGAGACAATTGGGAAATTCCATTTTTACGACCATTCTTTCTGTGTTCCAAATTATTTAGATGGTGTGAAGATTGGTGTTACATCTTCTTTTGATATTACACATCAGTCTGTTGGTCAACCAAATGAAGAATTTTTTAAATCAAAAGAAAAATTTTTAGAGAAGTATAAGTCAAACTTACCATTAGACCTAAAACCTGAAAAAATTTATATTGAAAACATAAAAGAAAAACCATTAAAGAATATTGGTAAAGTTGCTGTAATTATCCCAACTAAAGGAAAATTAGAGTTATTACTACCTTGTCTTGATTCATTTAATACTCATTGTAACACTAATTTATTTGATATTTTTATTGCCGATACAGGTTCTTCCGATGAAGAAAAATCTAAAATAAAAGAACACATTTCATTAAGAAGTAATGTTAAATTAATCGAATACGACTATTATAATTTCGCCAAGATTAATAATGATGTAGTAAAGAATCATGTAACAGATGAATTCAATTATATTCTATTCTGTAATAACGATATTAAACTATTGAACAATGTCATTTATAATATGTTAACTGTCTTCAAAGAAAGTAGTAATGTCGGTACTGTTGGGGCTAGATTACATTTTGAAGATAATACCGTTCAACATAGTGGGGTTATGGTTAATATGGATAAAAATAATGAATTAACACTTGGTCACCTTGGATATGAGTCGTATTATAATTTTATTAATAACAATACAACCATACTTGGAAATACAGGTGCATTATTAATGATTAGAAAAAATATTTTTGTTAAGTGTGGAATGTTTAACGAAAATTATGTGGAATATTTTGAAGATGTTGAGTTGAATTTAACTAGCATACTTTTAGGTTATAAAAATCATATTTCTGGTAAGTCTGTTGCCGTTCATTATGAATCTAAATCAAGGAATGAGGTATCAGGTATTAATGAAAGACAAAAATTAGATGGTGAGAGATTATCGGAATTTTTTAAAAAACACCAACATAAATTATTTACAAATGGAAAATAAGATAACATTCATTATACCGTCATTAAATAGACCAACGATTGTTAATTCAATTGAATCATTATTAAAACAAACCAATCCAAATTGGGGGTGTATTGTTATTTATGACGGAGTCGATGGTCTCGGTTTTAAAGATGATAGAATTAAAATAATTAAGATAGATAAGACAGGAGTAGTTGGTGAGCATAATGGTCAATCTGGATTGGTTAGAAATATTGGGATTAAAGAAGTAAAAAAATGTTCTAAAATTTCTACCGGTAACATTTATAGTAATTGGTTTGATGTTACCACCACAGAATGGATTGGGTTTTTAGATGATGACGACACTTTACATCAAGACTATGTAAAAGATTTATTTGGGAAATATTCTCATTATGATTTTGTTGTTTGGAGAATGATTTATAATAATGGTCGTATCTTACCACCACCAAATAATGATGAATTATCATTTGGAAGTGTTGGTATTTCTTTTTGTTTTAAAAATAAATTTGGGAATCTGTTATTCGAAAATAACAGAAATGGTGAGGATTATGATATGGTAACAAAGTTAAAATCATTAACATCAAATTTTATGGTTGCTCCTGAAGTATATTATAATGTAAGGCACTAATATGAATATTAACGATTTATCAAAGAACATTTATGTAATTAATCTAAAAGAAAGAACCGATAGAAAATTACATATAGAAAATCAATTAAATAAAATTAATTGTAAAAACTATAAATTATTTGAGGGTGTTGATGGTAATTCATTAACTAATCCAACAAAATTAAAAAATGGTATGTTTGGGTTAATTAAAACTTATCTAAATATATACGAAGAATGGTCAAAAAAAGAAGCTGAAAATATTCTTTTAATTGAGGATGATAGTTTATTTGTTAATAACTTTAATGAAAAAGTTGAGGATTATGTAAATAATGTACCTTCAGATTGGGATATGTTATATTTTGGAGCAAATCACAATTATCATATGGGAAAGAAAACAATAAAGATTAATGAAAAGTGTATTAAACTAAATAATAGTTATTCTGCCCATTGTGTTTTATTAAAGAAAAGAGTTTTTGAGGAATTAATTGAAAATATAAAAAACTTCTCGATTGAGAATGATGTAATGATGTCAAATTTACAAAATAAGTACAATGGATATTCATCGTCCGAAGTTTTAGTAACACAAATAGAAAGTTATTCAAATATTGAAAATAAAATTGTAAACTACAATTGGTTAATTAAATAATTATGAATTATATCACAACAAATCATAGAGGTGGATTAGGTAATGTAATGTTTAAACTTGCAGCATCAATAAGTATGGCAATTGATAATGGAGTTGAGTATATTTTTTCAAATGAATTTTTAAGACCTATTGATAGAATAACAACAAAGGGTGCTCCCGATTATAGAAGATTTTATAACAATGTTTTAAGAAACATTAAATTTATAGATAAATTACCTGGACACTATTTTGTATATACCGAAAAACAATTTAACTATAAAGAAATACCATATAATAACGGAGTTAATTTGTTATTAGACGGATACTTCCAAAGTGAAAAATACTTTGAAAATAACAAGCAATTTATAAAAGACTTATTTAGTCCAAATCAAGAAATAACAGACAGAATACTAACTAATTTACCTGATGTATACAACTATGTATCTATACATATTAGACGAGGAGATTACTTAGAATTACCAAATCATCACCCACAACAATCAATCGAGTACTATAGAAAGGCTGCGGAAATTATGGGGTTAGAAAAGACATATCTAATTTTTAGTGATGATTTAGTTGGTATAAAAGATATGTTTGATTTTTTACCAAATAAAATATTTTATACATCAGGTGAAGATTGGTTGGATATGTATACCATGAGTTTTTGTAAGGATAATATAATTTGTAACAGTACCTTTAGTTGGTGGGGAGCGTATCTAAACCCACATGAAGATAAAAAAGTAATAACAACTAATAACTGGTTTGGACAGGTTTATAGTGATTGGGACATATCAACATTATTTCCCAAAGATTGGATAAGACTATAATATGAAAAAATATTTTAAACCGGCGCGTAATCCTGAATCAATAAGAGGTTATTTTTCTTATATAACAGAATCTATTATTGAATTAGGTAACGCATATGGGGGTAATTTAAATAAAGATTTAAAAGTATATTTTGATTTAGAAAATATTCCGGGATATGTTAAATCAAATATGTACGATGTTTGTTTTTTACAGGATAATTTAGATTATCATAATAATATAAAAGAATATATAAATATTGAAAAATTAATGAGCTATATACCAACGGTAAGTCCCTATGATAATAGGACTTGGGATGTTGGATATAGAGAGTATACTGAACAAATTATAAAGAAAAATTTTGTTTTAAACGATGAAATGTTAAAGACATTCACGGAAAGAAAATCAGAATTAAATTTAGAAAAAACTATTGGTGTCCATAGACGAGCAACTGACATTGCGATGCACCAATACCAAATCATATCAAATGAGACAATTTTCCAAGAAATTGAATCGTTAGACTTTGATAATGTTTTTTTATTGTGTGATAATTTACCAGATTTAAAAATTTTCAAATCAAGATATGGTAATAAACTTGTTTCGTTTGATGAGTTTACAACCTCAACAAACACATCACTACCATTTCATAAAATCAACATAAACGATGAAAATATTAAAAAATTACACATACAAGAAATTGTTTTAGGTGCATTAATGTTGGGTTCAACAAATAAACTAATTTGTTGTCACTCAAACTTGACTAATTTCTCAATATTATCTAACTTTAAATTAAACTATAAAATTTTAAATTAAAAAATGGAAAAAATATTTTCAAAAGTAGATACAAAAAAACTACTACACATTATCACACGAAAAGAAGACATTACTCCCGGTAGAATTGACATTGTACCCGAAGATAATTTTATTCAATGTTCTATGTTAAATTTAGAAAATAACAAAACATTTAAACCACATAAACATATTTGGAAAGAAAGAACTAAAAATGTTATTGCTCAAGAATCTTGGATTGTAATTCAAGGAAGTGTAAAATGTATTTTATATGATATTGATGATACCATTATTGCCGAACCAATATTAAAACCAGGTGATGCTAGTTTTACTTTGGAAGGTGGTCACAATTACCTAATTTTAGAAGATAACACATTAGTATACGAATATAAAACAGGTCCATATGAGGGACAAAGTTTTGATAAAACCTTTATAGATTAAAAAATGAAAATAATTAAAAATTTTAAAACGGACAAAAATACATTAACATTACCTTGGACTGAATCTCCATTTTTCTATGATTTATTAGAATCATCTAATTTAAGTGAAGAAGAAAGACAAATGGCAATTGACTTCAATGAAAAGGGGTATTTGATTATTGATTTAGAATTAACTGATGATTTTGTTGACGGTATCGTTAACGACATGTATGATGCGGTTAAAAGAGATAGTGTCACATTACAAGCAGAATTTTATACATATTCGGATAGCCCAAGAATTTTTGAGGAGTGGAGGAATAGCGATAACATTAAAAATTTATGTTTACACCCAAAATTAATAAAAACATTAGAGTTTCTTTACAACAAAGAAGCGTTCCCATTTTCAACAATAAACTTTATTAAAGGTTCAAACCAACCGCTTCATAGTGATACAATTCATTTCCACACAATACCACAATTATGGATGTCAGGAGTATGGGTGGCATTAGAAGATACAACCAATGAGAACGGAACTCTTAATATTGTACCAGGAAGTCATAAATGGGGGGTTTACGATTATCAAAGTTTAGGGTTACCGCATCCTGATGATTATGAGGACGGTGAAAAAAATAACTATAGAATTTATGAAGATTTCATTACAGAACTTGTGGAAACACATAAAGCTGATGTTAAATCAGTACCATTAAAAAAAGGACAAGCTTTAATATGGGCAGCAAATTTACTTCACGGAGGAATGAAAATCGTAGATAAAAATAGTACAAGATTAACACAAGCAATTCACTACTTTTACAAAGATTGTACAAGATATTACCATCCAATGTTCTCAAATATACATGAAGGTAAATACGCGAAAAAATGGTGTGATGAACAATCAAATATTAAAACACATAAAAAATGAAAAAAGTAGTAATCTTTGGTGCAACTGGAGGATTGGGAAATTTAATATCAAAAAGACTTGCGGACTATGACGTTATAAACTTAGGTAGTTCCGATGTTGATATTACTGACCACACGCAAGTTAATGAATTTTTTAAGAATAATTCGGTAGATATTGTAATTAACTTTGCTGGTGTAAATTTTGATAAGTTTGCACATAAATTAACACCAAACGATAAAGACATTATTAATAATCAAATTGATGTTAATATAAAAGGTTCAATAAACATTGTAAGTTCTTGTTTACCCTCAATGAGGGAAAACAATTTTGGTAGAATAATTTTAATCTCATCTGTTTTAGCTGAAAAACCCGTTGTTTCAACCTCAATATATTCAGGATGTAAGGGATTTTTAGATTCATTTGTAAAAACAATAGGATTAGAAAATGCTAACAAAAATATTTCATGTAACACAATACAATTAGGTTATTTTGATGGTGGAATGACTTATAAAATACCTGAACAAATTAGAAACACAATATTGGAAACTATACCATCAAAAAGATGGGGAACAATTGATGAACTTGAAAATACAATTAGATTTGTTATAAACACACCATATGTAAATGGTACTAACTTAAAAATAAATGGTGGGATTGACTTTTAAATCGGTAGGAAAAGATTTGTATGTGGATGAAACTGCCAGAATTAAACATCCTGAATCCGTTGAGTTAGGTAATCACGTTGCTATTGATATGGGTGTTTACGCATCAACATCAATGGAAATAGGTGATTATGTACATATTGCTCCATATACTTGTATCATAGGTGGTAAAGATAGTAAATTAGTGATGGGTAATTTTGCAGGAATAAGTGCTGGTTGTAAAATTTTATGTGGTAGTGATGATTTCACTAAAGGACTTATGAATCCACAAGTCCCAATAAAATACCGTTCTGTTAAAATGACAACAATAACATTTGAGGATTATTCTTGTGTTGGGGTTAATTGTGTTGTTATGCCCGGAATTACATTAGCTGAAGGTTCTGTTGTTGGTTCGAATTCGGTACTCACAAAAGATACCGAACCATGGACAATTTATGTTGGGTCACCAGCAAAACCAGTAGGTAAAAGAGACAAAGAAATTATAATAAAAAACGCAAAAGAATTGGGATATAAGTAATAAAAAATACGATTACATTCCATACATTTAGAGATAGTCACGTATCTCATTAGAGATTCCATTTACATACAGGAATTTATTGTTTATAATTTAAAAAACATGTAACTAATGAAACAAAAGATTAATATGGTTGGGGGTAGTTTCCAACATGATATCTGTTCTTGTGCCAATAGAGTACCTAAACACATTGAGTGGGTTAAAGGTAATTATATGGCACCAATATCAATACATATTGATTCAAACATTATTACAACACCAGTTGATAAGACAAAGAAAAATTATGCGTGGTTATCGGAATCTAAAACAATCATACCTCAAGTCTATAAATGGGTTAAAGATAATATAAGATATATGGAAGATAACTTTGAACTTATTTTTACTAATGATAAAAGTTTTTTAGAATTATCGGAAAAATTTAAACAAACAATATGTAGTGCAGTACCTTGGGTCAATGACAGACAAATACATAAAAAAACTAAATTAGTTTCTATGATAACTTCAAAAAAAGTTATGTGTAATGAACATAAAAAAAGAGTTGAGATTGCAGAAAAATTCAAAAATTTTGTTGATTTATATGGTAGAGAGTATAAACCAATTGATATTAAAGAAAAAGGCTTAAATGATTATTGTTTTTCAATTGTTATTGAGAATTTAAATTATTCAAATGGTTATTCTGAAAAAATATCAGATTGTTTTGCAACTGGAACGATTCCAATTTATTGGGGTAGTCCAGATATTGGGGAAGTATTCAATACTGATGGTATGATTATTTATGACGATAATTTTGATATTAATAGTTTGTCTTTTGAATTGTATGAAAGTAAAATGTTAGCAATTATTGACAACTTTAATAAATCGGTTAACTTTCCTATAGCCGAAGATTATATCTATAAAACATATATTGAAGGAAAATAACTAAAATTAAAAACTAATTAAAAATAAATTATGTCATTTGAAATAATCAAACAGTTTGAAAATGAAATTGCTAAGTTTTTTGGTTCACCATACGCAATTGCAGTAGATAGTTGTACACATGGTATTGAGTTATGTTTAAGACACACTAAAGAAACAAAAATAAATGTTCCAAAAAGAACATATTTGTCTGTTCCCTTTTTAGCTGAAAAAATAGGTTTAGAAAGAGAATGGAGAGATGAAGAGTGGGAGGATTATTACACACTTAACCATGGTGATAAAAGAATAATAGATGCTGCCGTTCTTTGGAGAAAAGATAGCTATATACCAAACACGTTCATGTGTCTTAGTTTTCAATACCAAAAACATCTTTCATTAGGTAGAGGTGGTGTTATTTTACTTGATAATGAAGATGACTACCTTACTTTAAAAAAAATGTCTTATGATGGAAGATTACCTAATATACCATGGAGAGACCAAAATATTGATACGATTGGGTTTCATTACTATATGACACCAGAAACCGCACAATTAGGATTAGACAAATTAGAAAAGGCAATTAATACACCACCAAGAAAATGGTTCGTAACAGATTGGCCGGACTTAACAGAAATGAAAATTTTTAATAAATAAATAAAAAATATAGAATAATGAAAAAAGCATTTATTACAGGTATAAACGGACAAGATGGGTCTTATTTATCAGAATACTTATTAGACTTAGGATATGAAGTTCATGGTATCATTCGTAGAAATTCAATCCCCGAAAACCAACAAAGTAGATTAACAGACGAAGTTAGAAATAAATTACACATATACTATGGTGACCTTTTAGACCAAGGTAGTTTAGAAAGATTAATTAGTGATATCCAACCAGATGAAATATATAATTTAGCTGCGCAAAGTCATGTTAGAATTAGTTATGATATCCCACAATTTACTGTTCAAACAAATGCGAACGGGGTAATTAATATTTTAGAGGCATATAGAAGAGCTTGTCCAAATGCAAGATTCTATCAAGCAAGTTCATCAGAAATGTTTGGTAGTTCAGTAGACGAAGACGGATTCCAAAGAGAAACAACAATTATGAATCCGGTATCCCCTTATGGGTGTTCAAAAGTGTTTGGATATAATATTGTAAGAAACTACAGAAACGCATATAAGTTACACGCCTCAAACGGAATCTTATTTAATCACGAATCACCAAGAAGAGGTTCTAACTTTGTTACTAATAAAGTAGTTAAAACCGCGGTTGAGATTAAATTAGGTTTGAAAGATAAATTGGTTTTGGGTAATATGGATTCCTACCGCGATTGGGGACACTCAAAAGATTATGTTAGAGCAATGCACCTAATCATAAATAACGATACTCCTGATGATTTTGTTGTGTCAACAATGGTTACCAACTCAGTTAGAGATATGGTTGAATATGTGTTTAACAAATTAGAATTAGATTATACAAAATACGTAAGTCAAGACCACAAGTTTACAAGACCAGAAGAACTTAGTTATTTAAAAGGAGATTCAACAAAAATTAGAACTATGTTAGGTTGGATTCCCGAATATACATTTGAAACTATGTTGGATGAGATGATAGAACATTGGTTGGACTTTTTTAAAAATAATAAATAAAATCGTATGATTCTAATATCACACAGGGGAAATATTAATGGTAGGATACCAGAAAAAGAAAATCACCCACAGTACATTGAAACAACATTAGTTTCTGGTTACGATGTTGAGGTGGATGTTTGGTATGTGAATGGTAAACTTATGTTAGGTCATGATAAACCACAATATGAGGTTAACCTTATATGGTTTACACATAGGATTAATAAACTTTGGGTACATTGTAAAAATATGGAGTCTTTAATTTATTTTAGGGACTGCGGATATGATGTTAATTATTTTTGGCACCAAACGGATGATGTTATTATAACATCTAAAGGTTTTTTATGGGCTCACCCTGGTAAACAACCAATAAACAATAGTATTGCTGTTCTACCTGAATTATATAACGATGACACTAAAGAATGTATCGGTGTTTGTAGTGATTTTATATTAAACCATCTTTAATAAAAAAAGAGGGTTGTTAATCCTCTTTTGTTACTTCAATATATCTTTTAATAATTTCAACTGCCTCGTTATCATCTTCAAAATCCTTTTCAGGACAAAATATTGGTCCAGTATCTGAACCTTCTTTTCTAATAAAAAATGTAGGTAAGTATTCGTTTTTAGTTTGTTCAACAACTTGATTCCATAAACTTTGATTTGAGTT
>Ga0181348_1001424_pt1 | contig 10541 bp, 12 predicted proteins | sample Su13VDMM110DN_FD_130092 | JGI IMG/M metagenome (GOLD analysis project Ga0181348, IMG submission 130092) | Freshwater viral communities from Lake Michigan, USA - Su13.VD.MM110.D.N | ecosystem: Environmental > Aquatic > Freshwater > Lake | place: USA: Michigan | collected 2013-07-16
AATAACAGTCTTGTTCTTCAACAGAGCATTATAGATGATAACATCCCACATACGAACCTGAGAGAACACGTCCTCGAAGTTCACCTTGGCATCATAGGCCATTGTGATCGCCAATTCAATCAGCTTCATCTTGTCTTCAAGAGCAATGATGATATCAATATCCTTGGCATTGTACTCGATGAACAACTCGAAGTTCTCTTTGTATAGTGTATGAAGCGAACCATACTCAGAGTAATCCAGCTTGTGAGTTCCCAATTCCACATAGGCAATATGATCCAGCTTGTAGGATTCCTGATTGGTATAGGTGAACTTCTTATACAGATCAATGTAATCTAGTACAGAGATACCAAAGACATCATAGGTACTCTGAGTCCGACCCATAATCTCTACCTGCTGAGGTTTGAGGATCTTCCAGGGAGATAGCTGGCGTGCTCTTTTCTCTCCTAGAATATAACTGATTCGATTGGTGATGTATGGGATATCAAAGAACTTGACGTTCCAGCCTGTGATGATGTCCGGATAGTTGGAAGTCCACTCCTGAAGAAACTTATCTAACAGTTCTTCTTCGGTAGAACATTCGACATAGATCCCGCCTTCAAGATCCTTATTGTACACACCAAGACCAAATACTTTCTTGTGCTTTTTATTCGAACACTTCAGAGCAATCGCATTGATGACTTCATTTGCCGTGGCGATATCCGGGAATCCCTTTTCACATTCGGTTTCGATATCGATATATGCAATATTAATATCAGCGAGTGACCACTGAATGTCCGCAGGATAGTTGTGGGCGATGTATTGATACTGTGGCTGAATGTCGCCGTACACCGAGAAGTTATCTACATCCTTATTCTCTTGGATGAACTCACGAGTTTCCTTGATATTACCTGCGGTGAATGGTACTACAGGATAACCATCAAGATTCGTCCAACCAGTAACTTCAGTCTTAGACTTCGCTGGAACCCACACCAGAGGGTTGAAGTCTGGAATCTCCTCCTTATTGTTCTTAGCCGAACGAACAAAGATCTGATTGCCATAGGATAAGACTGAAGTATACGGTTGGATGGTCACCATACTATTATAGCGCACTTTCAAGCAGAAAGCAAGTTTTTTTTGAACTCAATAAAATCAGTCACAAGAATCAATTCACCATCAAGTTTCTCTATGATGAAGGATCCGGTCTCACACATATCTCCGGTATTCATATACAACATTCCATCAATACACTTCTTCTCTGGAATATGAATGTGTCCGGCTGATACGCAGTCGAAGTTGTGTCTCTTGGCATATTCCACAACAGCAGTATCAAATGTGTTCAGAATACCAATTCTCTTCTTGGTCTCAGTCTTGAGATACTTAGACAGAGACCAATACTCCTTGCCCAGAAACTTTCGGAATACATTGTAGTAATGATTGATGCTGATAAGGAACTCATATGCAGCTGCTCCCAACTTAGCTAACCATACATTAGACTTGATTATGAAGTCAAAGGCATCGCCGTGAATGAAAAGAATCTTACCATGACTAATCGAATCATATGAGTACTGATTCACGACATATATATTATCCAGATTGAATGGTTCATATTCTCTCAGAACTTCATCATGATTGCCAATGGTGGATATGATCTTGGTGCCATTCCTAGCCTTCTTGAATAGAAGTCTCAGAATGTCATTGTGCTTCTTGGTCCAGGATCTAGAGAATCCCAGTTGCCAGAAGTCAATGGTGTCACCATTGAGAATGATAGTATCTGTCTTGAAGAACTTCAATACTTCGAGTATCAGATCCGCATTACAGGCCTTGGTTCCCAGATGCAGATCTGACATCCAAAGAGATTGGACTTTCATATTAGCTGAGGAAGAGTTTCTTTTCTTCTGCTCGGCGTTTGATTAACCCAGGAAGCACTTTGCCTCCAGCCATATTCCACTTAGCAAACTCTTCGGCTGCTCCGGTGTAATCTTTTGTATTCAGTTTCTTGAGCAGAGTAGACTTGGAGAAAGCGCCTGATCCAATATTATACACTAAGTCACACAGAGCATCAAATTGATTCTGGGTGAGTGGAACCTTCACAATTTTATTGACTAAGTCTACCACAGGTGTCAGTCTAGATAGAAGAAGACTTACTGCCTCGACTTCGGAGATCGTCCGTCCTTCATACTTCTGAGCCTCTGCTACACTGAGATTACATCCATAGCCGATCATCGGATTACCCACATCATCGGTAATCTTGGGCGAGAATCCCTCGTTCTTCTTGATCATCTGAATTAGGTTTTCGGTTGGTTTCATATGGTTATTTATTGGTCCATATCATCATCAAGATATGAGGAAAGATACAACAACACCAAGATCATTAGTGTGAGTGATATCGAGAGTTCCATAATTAGGTCCACAAAGAGCGGCGAATCTTCATAAGTCGAATCAACATTGCTTCATCTTCCTTATCATATCGAGCCTCTATATCAGAATGCAATTTTAATGCTTTTCTTACCTCTTTGGTGATCTTTCCAACTGAGCCGAAAGGAGATTCGTTACCTCGGGAAGCCATCAAGGCGTCCCATCCACTGAGTTCAGCAGGATCGGTTCTGTGGGGTCGAGTAATGGTCCACCAAAGATACAACTCTCTTTGTTCAAGAGCAGCATTTCTCTGAGCGAGGCAAGGATCTTCCCTTTCATCCATATTACATTCCCAATGCAGATAGTCGAGTCCATCCGTTATAGAACGGAACTTTCTGAACTTTCTCTGCCACCAAGGAAATGGATGAGTAGTTTGGTGACAGATATGATTCATCCAGGCCTTCTCGCCTTCGATAAAGTCTACCAGCATAGTGAAGTTGGTGTGAAGCATCGTCTCCACAGTGTCACTGTAACCTACAGGCAGACCTGTTCGAACTACGTGATACTTATCATAAGTACGGTGAGCGATCCAGTACTTAACATTACTGAATGCTATCTTAATATCAAAGATGCAGTCTTCTAGGAATTCTTGTAGTTTAGTCATAATATTATTATACCTTATTTGGTGGAGAAAGTCAACTGTTATTTATACAATAAAAAAAGGAGCCAGATTGCTCTGGCTCCCAAGTGTTACTCCCAGATGTCTAATTAGACATTCGGGAACTGAACGTTCTCGGCATCACCAGAAATGCTAGGATGAGCGACCAGAGTCTCATACATCTTACGACCGAAGCGACCACCCATTACTACTGTGCCAGTTTGAGCAAAGCCAGTAGAACCAGTGCCAGCCGGAGCAGACAGAGTTACCAGAGGAGGATTTACTGAGTACATACCAGGATAGGTGATGGTGATTGAAGCCACAGCCATACCAGTAGCACCAGTAGAACCAAGAACAGCGACGCCAGATGCACCACCAGTAATGTTAGTGATGAATGCACCAGTAGCATGGGAAGCAATGGTTGAACTTAGTGCGCCACGAGTCACAGTAACATACTGCTGATTCCCACCAGTACCAGAAGAGACCAGAGCCACCATCTTTTCTGTATCTACCTGGATAGTATCACCAGCAAAAATATTATTAGATGTGGTAACAGGGAATGTGGTCAGAGCACCAGTCGCAGCAATACCAGCTTTCAGCTGAGATATGGCAGCATTGTTCGGACCAGTGGTACCGAAGAAGACTGTGGGAACTCCGTTGTAAAGAGTACCAGTCGCACCAAAAGTTATAGAGTCAACATTACCAGCACCATCCTTCTGAAGTACCCAACCAGCGTGAGCAGCGTGACGAGTATAACCAGTGGAGGCTGAACTATAACTTCTGCCACCAGTCAGGGTGAGATCAGTTACATTAGCATTAACACCAGTCGCAGCAGCACTAGTGCTATTCTGCGCTCGGGTAACAAGTAGACCAGTGGAACCGATGAAGCCAGTCGCACCAACCAGAACCTGTTCCGCAGCACCAATGAGAAGAGTATCACCAGCAGAAATACCCACAGTAGAAGTTAGACCAATCTGAGTCTGACCACTGGTAATGGTACCATTGAGACTATATGAACTGGCAGTAACACCAGCAATATAGGCAGGAGATCCCACACCAGTTGCACCAGTTCTACCCAGCTGCTGTTCAATGACAGACACACCATATACGTGTGCTCTGTTGCGTTGACTGCCAGTAATTCGGCTGCGTGAACCTGCAGTGGTAGAAACAGCTGTATCATATACAACATTCAAAGACACAGGTTTCTGTTGAAGGTATGCAGTCAAGGAACCTGTGGCACCAATACCAGCAGAACCAGCACCAGTAGCACCAAGGAATCCTGCTTCTTCATCAAGCAAGCTAGTAACCAAGAGTGAAGAAACTTCCCGCACAGTCGCACCAGACCCAGTTGCACCACCAGCAGTGAACAGAGCACGATTGACTGTCAGACCAGTGGACCCATTGATTGCAGTAACGAATACCTTTTCACCAGAAACACCACCAGTAGCACCGATAATGAGTACGTCATTAACATTGATACCAGTAGTACTGGCCACACCAATCTGAAGACCATTGGCATTAACACCAGTCGCAGCAATATTGGCATTAAGAGTTGTGGTCTGGAAAGGAGCACCTGTTACGTTCTGGACAATATATTCGTAACCAGCACCTGTGGCACCGAGTACTACTGAGGTTCCATTATAAACCAGCACTGAGTTACCTGTTACATTGTTGTAATCCACATTCACAACTGTAAGAGCAACGTTGATACCAGTGGCACCAGGAGTTGTACTGGCAAGACCACGAGTGACGTTAAGAGTAAGATCCTGTACACTGGCATTAACACCAGTCGCAGCAGCCACAGAACTATTATACGCACGACTCACAACAAGTCCGGTCGAACCGATGAAGCCAGTCGCACCAGAAATTTGCAGTTGTTCAGTACCAATCAAAAGAATATCGCTCTTGGCCATACCTGCGTTGGTGGTAACACCAATGGTAGTCTGGCTATTGGTAATAGTACCATTAAGAGTTGTGGCTGTTACAGGTGCAGCATTGACTCCAATTACTTCTGAACCATTGATTAGCACAGTACCAAGAAAAGCATTGGCTACCGAAGCTAATGACAGCGGACCTGTGGCACCTGCTGAAGCAGCAGGCAGAGCCACCACAATTGTTTCTAGGTCTTGGTTGTGAGCTACTACGTTTCCAGCAGCATTGATGTCAAATGTGACACCTCTGTTGCTGATATCGGATACATCGAGATTTCCCCATGCGGGCATAGTTGTTACTCCTTATAAGGTTTATTTTTCTGTTGCTAGTACAATATATTTATATAAACCAGAATTAGAGAAGAGCATCCATCCAGTCAACATTCATGACATTATATGAACTCATACACAGAGCACAATCTTCTTTGATAGTAGGAGGAATCAGTTCCAATGGAACTGATTCTACACCCACCTTCCATGCATCTTTCTCGGTATGCTTGTCTCGATTGAGATCTCTCCAGTTTACTACATGGCCATATTCGTGAATCAGAAGCGAACAGAGCATATTGTAATTGCTCTCTTTAGAGTCCTTATACAGTATTATATAGGAATCTGCTCCAGCCGTACCATTGATGATACGATCTTGCTTTGGTGTCTTGGCCTGTTCGTAGTATGAGGTATCTACTTCAACATCGACATCATCGTCCAGGATGAACTGCTTCAATTTGGTAAATCGTTGGATATCAGTCATCACTTGCCTGTGCTCCCGAACCCACCAGTACGATTACCTTTGATAGCAGGTTTGTCTAATGTTTCGTTTAGACAGTATTGTAGATTGGCAACCAGTTCTGCCTGAGCAATTCGATCTCCATTGGCGAGATACACAACACTTTTCGAGGTATTATGTACGAGCATAAACAAGGGATCCACATAATCAGAATCAATGACTCCCTCTGCATTAGCCAGTGTTACACCATTCTTCCCTGCCATCGAGGATCGAATATGAAGTCGAACAGAATATCCTTCGGGAATATCAAGAATCAATCCAGTAGGAATCATTGCTCGTTCTCCGGGAAGAACTGCAATAGTTCCTGTACTGAGGATATTATACTTCACATTGTGTGCAGTATACATCGTAACAGATGTTTTCTCAGGCATATATGCCTGGAGATCAAAACAGGCTGAACCAAAGGTTGCCCACATAGGAGCGGGAACATCTTCGGCCAGCTTATAGAATTTAAGATCGGGAATCATTTCGGAACCTCATAATAATAACGTTAAGGGGAGTCGCCTCCCCTATACTATTATAGCTTATTTCTCCTTGGAAGTCAAATTTCCCTTCAAAATTCCGATCAATGCTCCTAGAGCGAAGATGAATTGATCGTGAAGATCAGGAATTCCCATCTTAAGAAATACACCAACAGTCACAATGATGACAAACAGAATCAATATGTTGCCACCGTCAGAAGCAATCCCATCCAGGAAACTCTTCCACATATTATACAGTTTCTTTGAACTTGGCCACGGCCAATTCCAGAGCCGTGTTAAGGATATATGCAGGAACAGCGCCACCAGTATTAGTGGACTTGATATATGCATCAGTATTCTTTAGAGCAGTAACTGCCAGAGTCTTCAATTGGTGAGAAGTATCCTGACCAGGAACGAATAGATTCCTTAATCCAAACTTGGTGTAGGCAGCAAGAATCTGATCGTCGGTTTTAGTCGGAGTCAACTCAGCAATCTTCACTACGATTGGATAGATCTGATTGACAATCGGAGCGGCCTTGCTGATGGCAGACGAGAGAATCTCGATATCACGATCTAGGTTTCCCAATTTCTTGAAGATCGATTTTACGGAACTAAACAGTTTTGTGATGTTCATATAGTATGTCCTTTATATTATTTGGCAGCATTCAGATAGAGCAGACCGCCACTGATACCATAGGTCAGAATCTTATCATACCAATGAGGTTTGGTAATCTTCTGGATGTGGTCGGCAGTCTGTTGTATACTCAAGGCTATCGGAGGGAATGTCCCAGCCACAGTGGCTGAGACCGTGTTGACATTGCCCATCAATGTCGGGATATTCGAGTCAATCAATCGAAAAGTCTTGGACCCATCTCGCACAACATTACGTGAATCAATGAGAAGATCTGTGGTCATATTCTGCCAGCAGAGTTCATTGATGACACAGTCAGTCTGAGTTCCAAACTTGGTGGTTAGTTGATTGTTGATTTTCTCAGGAAGCTTCGCATATACATCGACAATGGTATCCAGCTTATTTAGATGACCATTCACATCTGCGATGGCCACGGTCAGATGATTATCGATCCTGGAGGCATTGATATCAACTCTGGTAAGTATGTCTCTTTGTACGGAACCAATACGATAATTTAGTTTATTGGTGGTGTCGCCCAGCAAGGCAAAGGTGTCTTTGCGAAGATCAGTAATTTGTTGAAGGGATTGTCGCTGAGTGTCAGCAATAATAGTCTTGGAGAACCGAGTCAGATCCACGACTTCGTAGCTGAGTACACAGAAGAATAATATCACTGAAAGAGCTTTGAGAGTGTCTAAGATCTTAGAATACATATCAGGACGTCCTTTTGATTCCACATGTATTTATCTATCAGAGCACCATCCTGAAAGACGAATACAATTGGGGACACTCTGATATTAGTATCCGCTGCCAGATCTCGTTGCTTGTCGATGTCTACTCTGAAGATCGGTAGATCAGGAAAGGTGGTGGTTAATTCAGTAAAATACTTATTACCTAATACAGATTGGGAAGCAGAGAACAGTACCACTGTTCTTCCCTTCCCTGTTTGTTCGGCGAATGTTTCTTTGGTCAGATACATTTATGCATTAGCAGATCTTATCAATAAAACTCCTCACGATGGTCTGCTTCTCCTTTGTGATCTTATTGGAAGATATATACGAAGTATTTATATCCTCGATTGTGGTAGCAGACTTCATCTTATCATCATCCTTCTTGACTTGGAAACATGCAGGGTCGATGAAATACGTCTCATCGTATCCCATCAACTTGATAGTATCTACCACAGCAAATGCATTATCACAGCTAACATAATTTCTACCATTCCAAAATTTGGTGGACCGAGTTCTGATAAAGAAGTTGACTACATTAACATAGGGAACTCTCTTCTTCATAAGTTCTAGGATCGCCATCGGCACAGTATACGATGCATAGGACGAGAAGTGACTATGATTAGTCAGAGTCTGGTCAATATTATTGAAGGAAACTTTCATCTTAGTCTTAGGATCAAATACTGAACCGTGATAGGAATGAAAGTCGCCACCATTGGAGTCTCCGCCATCAGTGAGGAAAACCACATTCACAACCTCTGATCCATTTTCTTTTTTCATCTTGTTAACCACAGCCTCAAGACAAAGACAAGCAGGAGCCAGAGCAGTTCCAGACAACTGGAAGTATGAACTATTACGATAATCACCCGACACAATCGTATCGAACATGGTGTTATATTCTTTGATCGACATCTGAGGAGAAAAGTATTCAATCAGATGGAATGCATGAGGCATATTGACTTGATGTTCTGGAGCAATATCTACCTTATAGTTATACCAGCGATGGTTGCTGTCTCTACAGTTGCCTGTGAAATTTATGTCACTGAACCCATACACACTCACAGGAATTCCAGAGTTGCGACAGAATGACACCAGTTCCAAAACCTGGACCAGACACGATTTCAAAATTTTGGACATCGAGCTTGACATATCCAAGAACACAACCAGACCATGATTTTTACCCTTGAATTTGATTTGACCTGTCATGAAGATCTTATCATCAAACTTATAGTTGGTAAGTTTATTCATATCCAGCTTACCAGATCGGAAGTTCAAAGTCTTCTTATATTCGGATGCTTTCTTTTTCATCTCGAAGATCTTGGAGTAATAATCAATGGTAGACTTCCGAGTCTTGTTGAATGATTTCAGCGAGGAGGAAATATTAAAGTCAATAGGTTCAACATCATCTTCGTCATCTTCGACTGATATAGGAGGTTTGGAAATTCCTTTCATATGAAAGAAACTATCTAAGACTGTCTTATAGGAAATTACAATCTTCTTGAGATCGATCTCAGGAATATATTTCGTCTGAGCGGATCTAATTTGATCCTGATTCTTTTTGAGGAATTCTTCTTTGGCCTGTTCTAACTTATTGTTACCATACTTATTCTCGAAGGAGTCTGAGTCAGAAGATGAATCATCTTTGCCTTCGGATTCCTGATCTTCTTTGCCTTCGGATTCCTGATTGTCTTCGCCTTCGGATTCCTGATTGTCTTCGCCTTCGGATTCCTGATTGTCTTTGCCTGATGATTTCTTATTCTCGTGTTCTTCTTTACAATACTGATACACTTCTTTACTAAGAGCAACCACATCTTCAAATGTCACAATCGCATCAATCTTGGCAACGAAGTGATCAAACATCTGATGTTTGGTGAAGTCAATTTTACCAGGAATCTTGTAGTTCCAGTTGATCTGTTCGATGAGATTTCCCAGCAGAGCAGTATTCTCATCTACGCAGAAGATACCACGTTTGAAAAGTTCTTCGTATCCGAAGTAGAATATATGTCTCATGCCAGGATATTTGGTCTTAACCTTGCGCTCAATACGAGCATCCTCGACCACATTCATGACATTCTGGAATACATTCTTACTACCCTCGAACGCATCAAGTTCAGTCGTCCAGGTATCTATAGGAGTATACAGAGCATGGCCGATCTCGTGGCCAACGAGCATTTCTTCTTCGACTACTGAGAGATTCTTCCAGTTAGGGATGATGAGACGACGGTACTTCAGATCAAAGTATGCAGTCGGAGCATTCTTTTGAATGACATCGATGTCTTCGCCAGCCATCAGCTTGGCGAGTTTCTCTGTGTGTTCTCTTAACATTTAAGATCTCCGTTAACTACAAAACTATTGTACCTTATGCTGCGAGAGAAGTCAACAACTATTCTGAGACCCTGGCCGTACCCGAGACCCTGGCCGCATCCGAGACCACAGCATTACCAAAGACCACAGCATTACCAAAGACCGTGGCATCACCAGAGACCACGGCATTACCCAAGACCACGGCATTACCCAAGACCTGAGCATTACCCGATATCTCGGTATTACCCCGGACCCTAGCATCACCCGAGACCCAGGCATAATCCGAGACCCAGGCCGCATCCAAGACCCAGGCCGCACCCGAGACCTGGGCATTACCTGTGATCTCGGCATTACCCGAGACCCTGGCCGTACCCGAGACCTGGGCATCAGGTCCAACCCAAACTGTGTCGGCCACGGTCGCTGTGTTCTGGACCCAACCACCACCATTTGAATGCTGGTGCCAGGTTTCTTCGGTGGCTGTGGGGTAGAGTGTTTTCAATTCAGAGAGTGTCATTTAGTATCAATCAACCTTATATAACAAGTATAGCTGATTCGAGGAACAAAGGCAACAAAAGAATTCTGTTTAGAATGAACAACTTACGGTATCTTGTTCATTCTAAAGGGAAAATTTATTCTCTCTCGTGCCAGTGCGGACACGTTTCTTTTCTGAATCAGAATCGAAAAATTTTATTCCCTGCGTTTTCAACAAC
>Ga0181348_1001425_pt1 | contig 10540 bp, 9 predicted proteins | sample Su13VDMM110DN_FD_130092 | JGI IMG/M metagenome (GOLD analysis project Ga0181348, IMG submission 130092) | Freshwater viral communities from Lake Michigan, USA - Su13.VD.MM110.D.N | ecosystem: Environmental > Aquatic > Freshwater > Lake | place: USA: Michigan | collected 2013-07-16
CTTCTACGATTCTTTAAGTACTCATCAGAATCATCAGAATCGCCGTCGTTGTCAACGTCTTCGTCTTCTTCACCGACTGTATCCATTTTTTCATTGAACACAGATGGAGCAAATTCAACTAATTGTTGCTCTAAGAGCTTTCCCATCTTTTCATAAAGACTAGATTGAATTAATTTTTTGCCCTCTATTAAATTGTTATTTAAAATGCTGTTTACTGCTTTTTGTATATTTGACATGATTTTCTCCTATTTCTATATATTATTTACATTTGCTCAGACTGATCTTTACCTTCAGGATTCATCTGCTGTTGTAGTATTTGTTGCTGCATAATTTTTGCCTGTTCTTCTTCAATTTCCTGATTCATTTCGTTAATTTCCTCGTCAGTTTGTTTCAGGACATGCTTACGAACCCATTTTGCAGAGAAGAATTGATTTGTGTAATTTGCCATTACATTTAACATATCAACCTTTTCTCTCATTATTTCATTTTCCTTCAGTTCGTTGAAGTGTGAATCTTTATTCCAATCGAACCGAATGTCTTGTGCCAAATTATTCCAATCATTTTGAGTCAATATGCCTTTTAAAAGGCATTGTTTCTTCAAAAGATCTAGTAATAAGAATGAGAATCTTTTTCTGAGTTTTTCTATAAACTTAAAGAACTGGACTTCATCTCTAGTAATTTCGCCTTGTCTTCCCATATTAAACCCGGTAGAGGTTTCAAGTCTACTTATAGGAACATTCAATGATCTATAAACTTTCTTGAGAAGATAATCTACATCGTCCATTTGACCCAAATTTTGTCCACCATCTAGTAGTGATATCTCTGTTCCACGATTTCCATCTCTTCGGGGAATCCAGTAATCCTCAAGCATAGACATATGATTTCTTTCATCTTTAATCTCTCCTGTTTTTGAATCATATGTTATTTTATTTCTATACTTGTTCATCAAACTAGAAATATATTGCTCTGCTTTTTGTTTGGGCAGATTACCAACATCGACATAAAATACTCTACGTTCTGGTGCTCTTGAAATTCTGTAAATAACAACAGCATCTTCTATTTGCCGTAACATATTTACAGGTCTTACTGCTTTTTGTAGATATCCTACAACTCTTTTACTTCCGCTATCAACTATCCCAGAGTGAACATAGCAGATAGAATCAACTGATATTTTAATACCAGTAGTTGTTGTTGGTGTTACTGAGTCTTTATCTAGATCAGTATAAACATAAAATTCTTCAACATTTTTAACTAATGCTAAATTAACATGGTTTACATTTTTAACTTCTTTTTCAACTTTTCTGACCTTTTGAATCATTGTTGGATCTATAGATCTAAGTTGTTGTATACCTTTTTCTGGATGGTTTGTATCAATTATAATGTGAAAAAATACTTTAGAATCGATATACCATCTTCTAAAAATGTCGTCTGCTTTGTTACTAAAATCTAAAAGTTTTTTGACAGTTTTAAATTCTTGATGTATTTTTGTTTTGATATTATCAGATATAGTATCGATATTATCTAAATCTAATTTTATACAATCATATTTGTCGTCAAATACAATTGAGTCGTTTACTATATCTTGAATTGCTCTATCTACTTCGGGATATAATGCTAATGAACGATATTGCTGTATTTGAGTGTTCTCTTGTATGAGAGCACCCCCGAAGTCATAATACTGACTAAAAAATCCACCACCCTCTATGACATATGTTCCATCATAGTCTTCAGGAGTAACGAAGGAGGGCTGGGACTTAGGTGGTTCCAGCCCTCCAAATTCGTTCTCTTTTTGTGGAGATTCTTGCTTATCTTTTTTAAACGAAAAACCAAATATATCTTTGAATGCCATAGTATAAAATTCTCCTTGTAAGTTACTCTAGTATTTATTGTCCATTTGGAGCACCGTTTCCGTCGCCTGGTTCCCAGAAATCATATGCCATCGTCACTGTAAACTCAGCAAAGGTGTCTGTCATATCATACGACATATCAATCGGTGAAATATCTATTGGAAAACAATGTCTAAGTACATGAGATTGTGTGTATCCTGCGTCAGGATCGGTCGATACAGAATTTACCACACTTCCGTGATAAACTACCCAATCTGATGTTAAACTATAATCTAATACATGTGTTTCGCGGTGATTCATCAAATTTATCCATGCTTCAAATGTTCGTTTTAAATCTTGTCCGGGTGTGGATGAATCATATATTTGAATCGACCAATCAGCATATGTTCTTTCGCCAGAAAATTTAACAACTCTACCCTGCCAGGCCACAGGTATTACACCTATACTGGATCCAGGTAATGATGTTGCTTTGCAATAAATATCAAATCTTGCAGTAGTATCTGATGCTGGCTGATTACTTAAATTTGTTGTAGTCACTGCTCCCGGAAAAGTACCAGAAATTTTAAATCTATTTGGTCTTGTTCCGAAAAAATTGTGTCTAAAGTCTCTTATTCCTGTTGCCATTTTTGATCTCCCTTATATTTGTGCTAAATCTTTATAATCAATTATAGTGGACTTGACAAATTCTTATTTGTGAAAGTCAATCTTACATAATTAATTGCTGTTACTGGTTTGACCAAGATATCAGCAACAAATACTCTTTGTTGAATCAAATCGGGGGTATTATTCGAAGAATCACAAATGATCTTGTAATCACTTACTCCTCTTTGGCCCTTAATTATGTTCAATGCGCTATCTGCGGCAAGACGGAATCTTGCTCTAGTACCTTCGTCATTTTGCTCAAAAAGCATTGCTCTTGCGATAGGAGACAATAATTTTCTGAGGAAGATAAATAGTCTAGAAACATTGATTCTAGAAAGAGTAGATATATCTGGAGCACCAGTCTTATCCCCGAATAGTATGGTTCCTTCGCCTGGGAAGGTAACTACTGGGTTAATTCCATTATCAAACGCAGTATCTTGTGCTGCATCTGTTAGATTTTGCTCTATACGAACAACATTTAGAATTCTACCACGGATTCTGCCTGCAGGTGAATACCACGGATAGAAATCTCTGTCAGTTCTGGCAATGCATCCTGCAATATCAGCAGATACATTTGTTCTGATCAAATTTCCTGCAGTATCGAAATGCAACTTATGTCCCCATGTATGAACGAATTTGTCTGTTTTATAGTTTTGGTTTGCTCCACCAATTGCGGCAGGAACTGCATCACCGGTTCCACACAGAATACCAAGTGCAGCAAAATCTGTGCTAGACTTTGAATCAATAACAGTTCCAATATCAGTAATATGTGCATCTGAAGTGCCACCGTGGAACATAACATCAAAATCTATTTCATTTGGTTGTAATGCTGAATAAACTAATGTTGTGTTTGCAGATGATCCCGTACCACCGATATAGCAAGAGGCACCATATTGTAAGAAATTATGAACCGCCCACCATTCTTGTTGCCATGAACCAGCACCTGAACTCGCTGCAGAAATAAATGCAGCTGCAGATGGGCCGATAGAAGCAGTAAGCGTTGGACCTGTGAACTGTCCACCTATCGCAGCATTTATATTATAAGTATATGTTCTTAACCGAGTAAACCAATCATTTATATCGCTTGTGAATAAATAACCTTGTTGTTTTTCTGAAGTTATACCCATTTTAGTCAAAAGACCGTTGCGAGAAGCTAATGCTCCTATTGCTGGTCCTATAATCTCTCCAAATGGAGGCGAAAGTGATTCATCTACTATTCTTACTGTAACATTTGGTCGTGCCATTTTATCTTCTCCTTGATAAAGTAATAATCTATGTCAGTGTTATATATTGTTTTTTGTTTTTTCAGGTAAACCAATGCTTCATATCTATGGGTGCCTCGAATTCGACTTTTCTTAGTGGTTTATCACTTAAAATCCAATAATCTTCACCTATTTTTTCTGCTTTTTCTGGGTTCTGACCCCCATCGTCAAAAAATCCAAAAGGCATAATTTCTGATTCTATTTTTTCTATTTCTTGTTTGTACATATCCAGACGAATATCCAAATCTGTCAAATTTTTGAAAAAATCTTGTCTAGTTGCCCATGCAAAGAACACTAGACACATTACCAGATCATCATGGTGTCCGTCGTCTGCTTCAAAACTGGTTCGTTTGGCAATAAAAGTAGTGAGTTCGTCTATTATGTCTATATCTTCAATTATTAATTTATCTTGTTCAATAAGATTTTTTAAAACCGAACATCCTATTTTTTTAACAAGGGTGGTAGTTCTAACACCCATTTGTTGGTTTCGATTTCCATACTCAGTAATAATTTGACCTTTTCTTCCCAATACATTAACTTTAATTAAGTTCTCATATTCCAGATCTGTATGTAAAATATCTGCAACTTGGCCCCCTATATCATTAACCTCCACTAAACAATAGGCATCATTGTACTTTTTACCAATTGATCGGACTATAGATGGTAGTACCAAAGGGGATGTTATGTTATTTCTATACTTGGCAACAATTTTATATGGAGTATGAGTGACATCCATTACGACTATTGCACTATAATCTTTTCCCTGACCACGGGAAGTATCTACCGTCATAAAATAGACATGATCTTTTTTAACATCCTCTTCGTCGTTTTCTTTTCTTACGGGTTCTTCATAAATCCAGAAACCGTCTTTGTTTCTTACGATTGGTTGTTTCCAATACATAGAATTCAATTTAGCAGAAGATATTAGAGTATTACTAGAACCAATGAAATCACATTCAAACTCTTGTTGAAACTGCCTATCTGATGTATTTTGAATTGTTTTTAGTTTCCATGCTTCGTTTCTTAGTGGACCACCCGGATACTCTGGAACCTGACTCCAAGGTACTTCTATCGCTTTATATTCATTTTTATTATTAATAGCACCTTTCCAGAATTGATAAAACATATTCAATCCATTTGGTGTAGAAATAATAATAACCTGAGTTGTTTGACCGGAGGTTACTGTTGGATAAACAGAACTAAAAAATTCTTCTGATACATTTGTAGGAACGTGAGCAAACTCGTCCAATACAAGAATATTATAAGAACCACCACGCACCGCACTTGAACTGGTTGCTGCTGCAATTATTCTTGAACCGTTTTCTAATTGAATAGAGTGTTTATTCCATTCTACTATTCCTTGTTGCAACCATAATGGCAAATATTCATATGCCATTTTAATTCTTGCTAAAACTTCTCTTGCAGCAGATTGTTTGTTTGCAAGAATTGCTATATTCATATTTTGGTTGAATAATGCTTTTTGTAGTAAGTATCCAGGACCTACAGTTGTGGTTTTTCCTGACTGTCTTGGTAATTTACAAATGACATGTCTATTGGTCCATAAAGTATTAATTATTTTTTCTTGATAATCGTATAAATCAAATGGAACGATACCTGAATCTAGTGACACTACTTTGATATAATTTCTAGCAAAATGTATAGGATCGCTGGCACATTTTAAATATTCCTCTACCTGTTCTTTGGTAAAATCTATTTTAACGCCAACTGGTTTTAAATTGCTGTTTCCTAAGTACCCTTTTTTATTATATTGAATCGGCATTGTCTTCACTTTCTGCATCAATTATATTTTCATCTGATTTAAATTGACTTCTTGATTTATTTAACAAATTCTGTAGATCGGTAGTAGAACCAACATATATTGAATTGTTAGTTGTATTCTTAATAGAAACTTTATCTTTATCTGCCTCATTTGCTTTTGTGTGCAGATCTAAGAGATCCTTGTTCATCTCGCTGAGTGTTTTTAGAAGGGTCGCAGCGACCTCATACGCTCTCGGAGAGTCACCTGCGGTCGCAACCCGCATAATTCCATCTACCGCGTCCATACCTGTTCCTATCAATTCCTTGATACCATCTCGGGCGGAATCAAAATCTGTATTAAGTAATTGTTCTCTTCTTTCACGTTTCATTTGAGACAATTGTTTTCTATCAACTACGGCTTCTTTTGGTGAATCTGTAGGATCATATTTTATCTCAAGTGCTTTTGATATTTTTTCTTCAGACATAATTTAAACCTCATATTACAGAAGATCCATCCGTCATTGTGATACTTCCTGTTGCAGCATTTCCGGTCCATCCAAAATCTGTAATAAAATTCGAAGGAGCAGCAGTAGAACCTAGTAAAGAATTAAAGAAATTGACTTCCGATGTTTCAATCGCCACTGGCGTTCTTTCTTTAATTTGTCCATATACATATGTTTTTGCTGTAAAATCAAATACAGATGTTATTAATCTTCTGGTAGCAAAATCACCTTCAAAGTCTTCATTTGTTGCTACAGAATTTAAAACAATAGGAACATCTACAATGCTCGACAAATTATTCATATTTAAACTTACTGTAAAATCTGGAGCAAAGTTTGGTAATATTTGTTCTACTATTTGAAGAGTATCTGTTACATTTCTTGTAAACAAATATAAATTAAAATTAATAATGTATGGAACTTCAGACCACATTGAATACTCAGTTCCATTAATTTCTTTTTTTATAAATTTTAATTTATTTACTTTTCGCGTTGGATCATACAGATATGTTGTTATATCAAATCCTAATCTTGGGAGTGTTATCTGTACATGTTGATTATCTGTTAATGCATTATCTTCTCTTAGTTTTCTTAAAAACTTCTCTTTAGGACCATAAGTTATAGGAACTCTAACTTTTTCTGTAACATTATTTGATTCGTCAAATTTAGAAAGATATATCTCGTTAAATAGCGAACCAAACGCTAAAACTAATTTTCGTATACTTTCATTATAATAACTTGAGTCTATTCCAAACATTAGTATTTACCTTCTGAGAATGGATCCTTATCCGTAAAATCAAATAGTGATCCACTTGTATTTTTGTATTGTAGTACATCATTATCTAGATTAGGTGATATAGTATTTTGTGGATCTTTCTGTACTATAATATTTGTTGCAGTAACACCAATTACAGAGAACTCTGCATTTGAATATGAGCCCTTAATAGATTGATTTCCTGTGAGGAATGTACCAGAAACATTTCCAAGATAAAGTATGTCGTAAGTGATACCATCTTGTTGTTCTATTAGAGTTGCAATTGCAGTTGCATTTGCAAGTGTCGATCCTGCACCACATATACCAGCAACTTGATATAATATTTCGCCTGCAGTATAGTAACCAACAACTGGATCGTTAGCAGTAACACCAATAAACATTTTAAGTGCATACTCTTTCTTGTCACTTTCAATTATATCGATATCTGTAATTCCTGTATTAATTTCTTCATTACTATAAGTAAACATTTCGCAATCAAGAGTAAATGTAGTGAGTGCTCCAAATTGATAAAATGGATCTCTTTTATTTACTTGGTTAATTTCAAATAAAGAACCACTAAGTGGAAAATAAACTAAATCGCCTACTCTTGGAAAAATAATTTCTGAGTCTTTTGTTGTTACTTCTTGTTGAAATCTAGTTCGTGATAATATAAGAGTAACACGATCTGTAATATTTATTCCAAATTTACTAATTACGTCTGCCTGTCCATCAAACTGCATAACATTCTTTATGTACATTTCAATTGTATATGCATCTGTAAATTTATTTTGTATATCTTCACCAAACAATTCATCAATGTTTACATAGTTTCTTGGTATGTAAATCATGTCTCTGCCCATAGCACGAATAGTTTCGATGGTTAAATCGTTTACTAATCGTTGCTCGGCAGTACTATCACGGAAAAAAGGATTGGTTGCCATTTAATTATCCTACCATAAAATCTACAGGTAATTCATATGCAGTTAGCATTTCTAATTCTATTGCTTGAAGTTCTACCTGTGCTTCTTGGTATATTGCTGCTCCCTTTAGGGTTATACCGCCAGGGAGCTGTACGCCGTCATACTTAGCCATGTTTGCTCCCCATTGTCTTTTTATGAGGGCTGTTAGGTACTTTTTGAGTAGACGGTCGTTATAAATTTCTGTATATTTTTCTGGATCTAGAAGAACAAACGCTTCTAAAACAATATATTGCCCGACAACCATGTCTGCTTTTCTTCCAACAATATGAACTCGGTTAGTGACCTTGCTAAAGGTTATTGCTTTTTCTGGTTGAAAGAAATCCTGAATCAATTTGATATATCTTTTGGCAGTATCGTAAGAAGCAAGACCCATAGAAGGACTTCCACCCAATCCGCGATTGATACCAAAGTAATCTGTGAGTGCTAATTGATACCGAATATCAAACATATCGACAGAGGAGAACATACCAAATTGAAAGAGTTTAACAATACTTAATATATCATTACCAGTGGGGCCATCGCCACCGGGGCCATTTGTAGGTCCTAAAGTGGAGGTATTGACATAACCATTATCGATATCTGTTTGGGTTAATTGATATTTAAAATATGCTCTTTCGACACCATCAAAGTGTCTTTCTGCAAAATATTGAAGAGCTTCTTCCAGACGATCTTCGCATTGATGATAATCAACATTGATTTGTATGACAGGATGACCCAGATTCCTGAGCGAATAGTCAATTATTGATTCCTTAGAAGTTATTGCCATTTAAAAATCTCCTTACTTATTTATAAGGAGATTTTATTATGTTATTCTGGTTTTGCCTATTCTTCTGGTTTATTTGAGGGTTCGTGTGTCGAAACCTTTACCTTTTCCAGTTCTTTGTATGATATATTTTCAATATAATATCTTCTGGTTATAGGTGAAACTGCTTCCTCTGGACTTGATGGTTTATAATTAGTAAACCCTGGCATTTGCAATGGGCAGTTTAATTTCGGATAATCTAATTTGCTGTATTCATCACCCTCAGCATTTAACCAAGTACCCTTCTTATCGCCGCATCCACATCCACCGCAGAAAAATCTACCGTCAGTGGTGCTTTGCTTTAAGTACTCACAGGGAGGTAATTGACCATTTTGATCTTTATTACCGAAACAACTCAATACTCTGAGTTGCTTGATTGGTTTATTTACTCTTTCGTTTTTAAGACCACGGGAAGTCAGAGCAGTAGCAAAACTCTGCACCATACTTATTTTTTTACTTAAAATATTAGCTTCTTTTATTTCGTCTTTACGAAACTCAGGTTCATCATTATTCATATTATTTTTCCTACAATTGCACCCCATAATATAACTCCACTTCTATTTATGTCAACAAAATTCTTCTAAAAAACAACATAGACACTCTTGTATTTACAGAAGACAATATTATTCTTCCATAATTGCTACTATCCGCAATTGACGTATATTGACAATATATTAATTTATCAGTCTTCATGGTTGATGTCATGAATGCACCAATTGGTGTAATATGTTGTTCAAATGCTCCTGTATATTTTTTATATTGATATGTAAAGAATTGTAATTCTTTCATTGATGGTAGATAAAAATCAACAAATCCTTTTCTATTTTTACCTGCAATAGTATTTGTCAATTTTGTTTTTATACCATTAAATTGTTTATTATCTCCGTAAAAATTATAGAAACCATCATAATTTGATAAATTAGTATAATTAGTTTGGGATCTTTCATCTGTATCTAAAAATCTCGTAATATATGTTGCAGGTTCGACTACTAATGCCCACTTATTATTTGATTTATTTCCAGGTCCTATTACTTCCGAAAAATAATTTTTAGCAAAAGAAATTTGATTTGATCCATATATGGAAGATCCTTTTGGTGTTATTGGTGAACCGGGTTCAAACTTTCCAATATAGAAACCACCCTTATATAATTCACCTATAGGAAGGTCTAATGAATCAAATTCAGTTTCGGACATAGTTTCTGGTTCTATTAACCTACTTCCTATTTTTGTCGGAGTTTGTGGTGAATATATGTGATCACAAACTTTCATATCCGTTCTCATAGGAACCCAATATTCAGAACAATCTGATTCTATTGAAAAATTACAATTATATGAATATGTGCTATTTGTTTTGTTCAGAGAATAACAACTTCCATGCTCAAATCCTTCAAATAGTGTTGATTTTGTGGTCATCAGACTAGCGAAATTAGAAGAACCGCAGTTTGCAACATCATTTCCTAACAGACTACCTTGGCATAATTTATTTTTTGAATATATTGCTGGTTCGTTTGAAAGAGTATAACCAAGACAATCTGAACTTTTACATACATTTTTGCACACAATTCCTATTGGAACATTTGCTTCATTTCTTTCCATGTAGCAGCAGGATCTTGGAATTCTGGCATCAAGAGTAGTACAACTTGAGGTTAATTCACCTGGGGCATATGAGTTGACACATAACTCGACTGCATTAGTATTATCTATAGTAGTAGTAGTAGGACATGCTCTATTTGTCCATTTACCACCTAATCGATCACATTCACATTTAGTTGTAGGTGTAAGTCCTGTTGTGTTAAGATTAATAGGAGTTCCACAAGTAACACTAGATACGTCTATATTTAAAAATGAAGAATTACAAGAACAGCAACATCCTATTGTTCCCGGTTGCGGACAGGTAATTGTATCAATATCTCCATATTGAAAATTTCCGCCAGATTGAAAACATTCGACTAAAGTTTTTTGGGTTTTATTTCCGCTGGAATCGCAACACACTCC
>Ga0181348_1001431_pt1 | contig 10504 bp, 13 predicted proteins | sample Su13VDMM110DN_FD_130092 | JGI IMG/M metagenome (GOLD analysis project Ga0181348, IMG submission 130092) | Freshwater viral communities from Lake Michigan, USA - Su13.VD.MM110.D.N | ecosystem: Environmental > Aquatic > Freshwater > Lake | place: USA: Michigan | collected 2013-07-16
ATACCATTAAGTGATAGAATCAATTACGACTTATATAGTAATGCGAAAGCAGTATTTGTTCAAACTACAGATCACATGAATGTTTATTTAAAAAATGATGTTAAGGCTAATTTTATAAATTTAGAATGTTCAATATGGTCAGATTCGGATATCAAATTATTAAATGAGTTATCAGAAAAAAATAAAATAAAAAACGGTAAATACGGAATCTATTACACAAATAATTGGATTAAAAACACACAAGGTAATTTAAAATATTGTAGTGAAAATAAATTACCATTCTCTATTATTAAAGAAAGTAATGATAGGGTTGAGTTTTTAGATAACCTATCTAAATGTGAGGGATTAGTTTTCTATCCTTTAGCCAGAGAAACTTTTTGTAGATTGGTTGTTGAGGCTAAATGTATGGGATTAAATATAATCACATCAAAGAATTATGGCGCATCTTTAGAACCGTGGTTTGACCAATTATCGGGTAAAGAATTAATTGATTTTTTAGAAATAAAAACAAAAGAAAACATAAATAAAATTAAAAATTATATTTTATGAAAATTTTAATATGCTTAGGAACCAGACCCGAATGGTTGAAGATAAGACCTATAGTTGAAAAATTAAATGTATCTGATTATAAATTATTATTCACTGGACAACATTTAGACTTATTAACGGATATAGATTTTAACTATAAATTTAATATCGACACGGGCAAAAACAGATTAGATGACATTATATCCACCTGTTTGTTACAATTCCCCGAAGATGATTTTGATTATGTTTTAGTACAAGGTGACACGGCATCTGCATTTGCATGTGCAATTGCGGGATTTAATAGAAAAATTAAAATAATACATTTAGAGGCTGGTCTTAGAACTTATGACCAACTAAACCCTTACCCTGAAGAATCTTACAGACAAATGATATCTCGTATATCGGATATAAATTTTTGTCCTACGGAGTTTTCTAAAGAAAATTTAATAAATGAGAAAGTATCGGGAATAAATTATGTTGTAGGTAATACAGTTTTAGATAATTTATTAAACTATAAAGAAAAAACATATTACGGTAATGATGTATTGGTCACTTTACATAGGAGAGAAAATCACGAAATAATGGACAAATGGTTTGAATCTTTAAATAAAGTATGTGAAGAAAATCAAGACTTAAATTTTATTTTACCTATACACCCAAACCCTAATGTTCAAAAATATAAAGGACTATTAAATAAAAAAATTAAGGTTGTTAACCCAATGAGTCATAATGAATTAATTGAGACACTTATTGGGTGTAAATTTGTAATTACCGATAGTGGTGGGATACAAGAAGAATCATCATTTTTAAATAAAAAATCTATAGTGTGTAGAAAAACCACAGAAAGACCTGAAGGAATAACTACGGGACATCTTTTATTATGTGGAAACCCTGAAGATTTACCTACCTTTGTTTACAATTTAAATAAAGATTTTTATATTAATAATGAATGTCCATATGGAGATGGAAACTCATCGATTAAAATTTTAAACATATTAAAAAATGGTAACAGTAATTCTTAATGGATATAAAAGGTCCTCACATTTTGAAAAACAATTAAAGGCAATTAAAAATCAAACACTAAGACCAAAAGAAATACTTTTTTGGCAAAATAAAGGGGATGATTTTGAAATTAATTTAACTAACCAAACCACACACGCATCATGTAATAAAAATTTGGGCGTTTGGGCTAGATTTGCATTCGCACTTAACGCAAAAACTGAATATGTTTGTGTTTTTGATGATGACACAATACCCGGATCAAAATGGTTAGAAAACTGTTACAACACAATACAAGAATATGACGGGCTATTGGGAACTATCGGTGTAAATTTTTTAAGTGACCATTCTTATAATCCAGCGACTAGAGTTGGGTGGGATAACCCTAATGAACAAACAGAACAAGTAGACATAGTTGGTCACTCTTGGTTTTTTAAACGTGAAGATTTGGCCACATTTTGGAGAGAATTACCAGATATAAATCATAGTACTCTTGTTGGTGAGGACATGCATTTTTCATATACCTTACAAAAATATACAAATAAAAAAACCTATGTCCCACCACACCCAAAGAATGATATGGAAATGTGGGGTAGTTATCCTGATAGCGCTTGGAAAATAGGTACAGATTCCGCAGCAATATCAGTGAATTCTACAAATTTAGAAAAAATGGATAATGCCTTTGTGACTTATCTGAATAAAGGATTTAAACTATTGAAAAATGGATAATAAATTTGATACGGATTTTGACTTTTTTTGGTCAATGATTAACGATAACAAAAATTTTACTTTTTTAAGGTTTGCCGATGGTGAAGTACTTTTAATGGAAGCTAAAGAAATTGGTAGTGGGACACAAGCACTTAATGTTGATAAATGGGGGTCACCAAATAAATTAACAAAAGTGGGTATAGAATTAAACAATTCATTTAATTTAGATGCTAATGATGTCTACTATGCCATTTCAAGTAAAAGCGACAACATTAATGATTATAATTTTTTATATAATAAAATTAATAATAAAGATAATATAACATTCGCTAATTTGTGGATTAATTCAAATTATAAAAAACACAAAGAAATGTTAAAAAAACTTAATAGACCTGTTACGTTAATATGTAATGAAAACTCACAACATAATAGATACCCATTTAAAGTTGAAAAAATATTCCCATTCCCAAATGATTGTATTAATTTTTGGGAAAATAACTCAAAATCATTTTTAAATGAATTAAAAACATATGTTGAATCAAAGTCAGATCATTTATTTTTTGTTTGTTGTGGGCCTGTTTCTGAAATAATAATTAACAATATGTACACAATTAATAAGAATAACACATATGTAGATATGGGTTCGTCACTTGATGAGTTTACACATGGTAAAATAACAAGACCTTACATGATAGAAGGCAGTATGTACAGTAAAGAAAAATCATTTTTTTAATCATGAATAATGAGTTATCAATAATAATACAGGGTCCGTCAAATAATGTTGACGAGTTAAGAAACGCTTGGGGTGGTTATAATTTAATATGGTCGACATGGGAAGGTGAGGAATCAAAATATAATAATAGTGACGTTGTTATATTTAATGAAATGCCTAATGAAGAAGGTGTTGGTAACATCAAGTTGCAACAATTAACAACAAATAAAGGTGTTGAAAAAGCAAAAGAACTTGGATATAAAAGAGTTTTTAAATGGAGGAGTGATATGATTCCAACAAACCCTAAAAAATTACTCGAAATATTAACTGATGGTGTCAATATTTTATTTTTGCATAATCAGTTACCAGATAGACCTAGTGCTTATGTTGACTATGTGATGGAATCAGATGTTGATACAATGGCTAGTATTTGGGATTTTAATGAAAGCGTCTCAACACATGCTGAAGCTATTATAACATCAAATATTAATAGAAAAAATATAACAAATATATGTTTATTTGGAGGTTGTTTAGATGATGATAATGATATTGTGTGGTTAAAAAGAGATATCTACCTAAAAGATTATAAACAATACAAAATATTTGAACATAATTTATGCAACGATGAAAATTAATATTGTAATACCAATGGCTGGTCTTGGTAATCGTTTTAAAATGAAAGGTTACGACGACATTAAACCAATGATAAAAATTGGGGATAAAAGAATGATTAAATTAGTGATAAATTCAATCGGTATCGATGGTAAATTTATTTTTATAGTTAATAACCATGAAGGTCAAAGTAATGAATTGATTAAGTTATTAAATGTTACGGTAGATAACCCAAAAATAATAGAAATAGATTATTTAACAGAAGGGCCAGCTAGTAGTGTTTTATTGGCAAAAGGATTGATAAACAATGACATTCCATTAATTGTTACAAATTGTGACCAAATAATGGAATGGGATTCAAAAGATTTTTATAAAAAATTAAAAGAAACAGATAAAGATGGTATTGTTGTGACATATAATGTTTTAACAGAAAAAAATAGTTATGTTAAATTGGATGAAAATGGTGATGCTACATTATTTGCTGAAAAAGAAATAATAAGTGAGTACTCACTAAATGGGATACATTTTTGGAAGAAAGGTTCTGATTTTATTTCATCAACAGAATCAATGATAACTAAGAATATAAGGGTTAACAATGAGTTTTATATTGCGCCAACGTATAATGAAATGATAAACGAGAATAAAAGAATAGGAATATATCACATTGAAAAATCTAAACATTGGTCAGTTGGTACGCCAGATGATTTAGATAAATATTTAAAACATGCAAATATATAAATTAAATGAAATGAAAGATGGTTGGTTTGTGGGTAATTTCCTACCAACAGCTTTTAAAACTAAAGACTTTGAAGTTTGTTATAAAAAACATATTAAAGGAGAATTTTGGGATAAACATTACCATGAAAAAATACATGAAGTAAATCTTTTAGTTAAAGGTAAAATGTTGATTAATGATATTGAATTAAATAAAGGTGATATTTTTGTAATCAAACCTTTCTATGTTTCAAAACCAACTTTTTTAGAGGATTGTGAATTAGTAATAGTAAAAACACCATCAATTACTGATGATAAAATAATAATTAAATAAATAAATAAAATATGATTTTTAAGAAAAATATTGAGAAAGAAAATTATTTTATTGTTGAATACTTTTTAGAATCAACAACAACACTAAGAGATGCGGCATGGAATTTGGCGATAGGGCAAAGTGTTGGTAACCCAAATGTTAGAAACTCATGGGAAACTGATGAGTTATTTGAAAAACATTCATGTATTGTTTTAGCCAATGAAGATGAATTAACAGATAAAAATAAAGGTATAGTTAAAATCGCCTTCCCAAATGCTAATATTGATTATGCAACTGATGGTGTATCTCATCTATTGGTAAACATCATGGGCGGTCAATTAGATATTGAAAATATATTGAAATGTCAAGTATTAGATATTACATTCCCAGAACATATCAAAACGACATATTTTAAAGGTCCTAAGTATGGTATCGATGGTATTAGAGAGTATACTAAAACATATGATAAACCTATCTTTGGTGCTATTGTTAAACCTAAAATAGGTATAACACCAGAGATACTTTTAGAAATGGTTAAAGAATTAGTTGAAGGTGGTGTTAATTTCATTAAAGAAGATGAGATTATGAGTAACCCAGCCATATGTCCAATTGAAGTTAGGGTACCATTGATTATGGATTATTTAAAAGATAAAAATGTAATTTATTCTGTATCTATTCATTCAGACCCAGCATACATCTTAGATAGAGTTAAACAAGTTTATTCGTTGGGTGGTAATTCAGTTCACGTTAATTTTTGGTGTGGAATGGGTGTTTACAAATCAATTAGAGAATTAGATTTACCTATTTTTATCCATTTTCAAAAATCTGGTGATAAAATATTAACAAATAAAAACCACGATTTCCATATTGATTGGAAAGTTATTTGTAAATTAGCTAGTTTAATGGGTGTTGATTTTATTCACGCTGGTATGATTGGTGGTTATTATAAATGGGATGAAAATGAAACAATTGATGCTGTAAAAATACTAACAGAAAATAACGTAATGCCAGCTTTAAGTTGTGGTTTTCATCCAGGTCTAACCGATTGGGTTATCGACAAAGTTGGCAATAATTTCATGGCAAATGTTGGTGGTGCATTGCATGGTCACCCAAATGGCACTTTAGCTGGCGCGAAAGCTATGAGACAAAGTATTGATAAAAAATATGATGCAGAATATAATAAAGCCATTGAAAAATGGGGTAAAAAATAATAGATATGTTAATAGATAGATTTATTTCACACATTAATAACACAGATTCAACTTTTGATGCAAGAGTTATCTTAGACATTGGTTCTAGAGATTTAGACCAAAGTATCGAATTTTCTAGTGTATATAAAAACGCAAAAATTTACGCTTTTGAACCAAATCCAGAACAATTTAATATTTGTTTAAATAAAAGTGTTAATTATGAAAACATTAACGTTGAACAATTAGCAATAAGTGATAAAAACGGAACATTAGATTTTTATGTTACTCATGGCAATGTTGGTGCTTCTTCTCTTTTAGAACCAATCAGCGTACCATTTGCTAGTACACAAAATTTTACTAAAATAAGTGTTGAGTCTAAAAGATTAGATGAATGGTTAGAAAAAAATAAAATTGATGTTGTTGATATTATGTGGTTAGATACACAAGGTGTTGAATTAGCGGCTTTAAAAAGTGTGGGTGATAAACTTAAAAAAGTTAAATTTATACATTGTGAAGCTTCAGAATTACCATACTATAAAGGTCATTTATTGAAAACTGATTTAGTAGAGTTTTTAGAATCATTAGGATTTGAATTGGTGTTCATAAATGAGGCTTATCACCCATTCAACGAAGGTGATATTATTGCAACTAATAAAAACATATAAATGAAATTAATTGCGCATAGAGGAAACATCAACGGGCGTTTAGAATCATATGAAAACGAGCCAAATTATATTGATTCGGCAATATCAAAAGGATATGATGTTGAAATTGATGTTTGGTATAAAGATAATATGTTATGGTTGGGTCATGATAAGCCTGATTATGAGATTAAGTTTAGTTGGTTTATAGATAGAATATCTAAACTATGGGTTCATTGTAAGGATATTGAATCTGTTGTTTTTTTCAAAGAATGTGGTTATGATATTAATTATTTTTGGCATGAGGAAGACACTATAACATTAACAAGTAAAAACCACATATGGGCATATCCAGGTAAACAACCAATTAAAGATAGTATTGCAGTATTACCTGAGATTTTTAATGATGACGTAACATATTCTTTAGGGGTGTGTAGTGATTATATTGAAAAATACAAATAATTTTTTTAAACTTTAATAAAAAATATAATATGATACCTCAAGTTTTATATACAAATAGTAATTGTAATGACGTTTGGGAAATGTTTTTAAATGAAAATAAAAAACATACCAATTTAGACCTTTTTGTTATTACAGATTCTGACACATTTCCAAATGTAAGCGAAGAAAAAATTTATAGATATAAAAATACCGAACCCTATTGGTTGGTTTGGTCAAACGCTCTTGAAAAATTTGGATTAAATAATTTTTTATACTTACAAGAAGATTTTATATTGTACGATACCGTTGATGATGAGAAACTAACTCATCTTACGGAATATCTTAATACTACTGATTTTTCATTTATAAGATTAATTAAATCGGGTAGTTTAAACAATATTACAATAAATAATAATTTATTTGAAATAGAGTCGACAAACCCTGACATCTTTTCTATGCAACCTACAATATGGAAAACCAACGAGTATATTAAAATAATGAAAGGGGTAAAAGAAGAAAAATGGTTAGAAAATAATAAATATAAAACTTTTATGATACAGAACAATATAAAGGGGGCGTATTATTATAATAACGAACCAAAACGAGGTTTAAACCACCATGATAGTTCTATATATCCTTACATTGCTACTGCGTTGGTTAGGGGTAAATGGAATTTATCGGAATATAGTTTTGAATTGGGTTCGATATTGGAAAAATATGATATAAACATTAATAAACGAGGCACTATATAATAAATAAAAATTATGCTTTTAAATTTACATGAATTAAAAAATAAATATAATATGGGAATTACTGGAGTAATTCATATTGGAGCACATTTTGGTGAGGAACATGACACTTACAAAAGTTTAGGAATAAGTAATATTGTTTATTTTGAGCCAGTTAAAAAAACATTTAATGTTTTAAATGAAAGGGTCAAAGATGCTAAAACTTATAATTTTGCATTAGGTAATGAAAATAAAATGATTGAAATGTATATTGAAGAGGCTGATGCTTATGGGTGTTCTTCAATTCTTCAACCAAGTTCTAATTATAATAATGTTAGTTTTTCACCTAATGAATTAGTTGAAATGAAACGTTTAGACGATTTTAACTTTAAAGGTTATAATTTTTTAAATATTGATGTTCAAGGGTATGAATACGAAGTCTTAAAGGGATCACTAAAAACTTTAAATGATGTTGAATATATTATTTGTGAAATAAATAGAGAAACCCCACAAAAAGGGCTAGACTATATTGGTTCAGTAACAATTGAAAAAATAATAGAATTATTAACCCCCTATGGGTTTATATTGGTAGAACAAGATTGGGCTGGCATTTCATGGGGTGACGGATTATTTATTAAAAATAAATAATATGAAATATATAGCATTAAATTATAATTACAATTTGGATAAAATGTCTGAAATTGGTAGAAAATGGGCTTACGATGTATATAAAAATAGTGAGTTTATTTCTGAATATTCATCAGCATCTTATGCTACTTTTATAGATAAAAATAAAAACGCAATTTTACACCTCTATACAGACGATGTTGAAAATATGAAAAATAAACTATCAAAATATAACATAGATCAAGACAGGATTATCTATATTGATTATTCCGAAAAATTAAAAAAATATGATAATCAACTTAAATATAGTTTTACAATATTAAATGATTTTATAAATTCTGAAAAATCGGAAACGGAGTACACCATTAAAATAGACAACGATTTAATTTTTACAGGTCAAATACCAAGTTTTGATGAAACCGCAATATTAGTTTGGAAACATGAAAGACTAGTTAAAAACGGGGATATTAGATGGGGTGAAATAAAAATTTGTAATGAGGTTTTAGGTTTTAATGATTTTAATATATATAATTTAGGTATTTTTGGTTTGCCCGTTAATTATGAAATACACGATGCAAAAAACATAATGGATAAAATGGTTTCTATTGATATTTCAGATGTTACTGATGTTGATTCTAAAATTTACCATTGTTGTGAACAAACCGCAAATAATTGGGTTTTTTATAAAAATAAATACACAATTTTAGAAACATACGATTATGTTGACCACTTATTTGACAATAAAGGCGAGTGTATTAACAGAGCTAAATATTTACTAAAAAAATAATATGAAAAGAATATTAGTATTAGGTGGTGGTGGTTTCATCGGTGGTCATTTATCCAAAAAGTTATTTGATGAAGGAAACTTTGTTAGAGTTGTTGATATAAAAGAACACGAATATTTTAATAAAAATGAGTTTTGTTGCCAATTTGTTAGAGGAGATTTAAGAGACCCTAAAATTGTTGAGTCAGTTTTGAGAATAGATACTATCGATGGATTTCCAATGGAGTACTCACTTTTAAACCAACCGTTTACTAAAATTGAGTCATTTGATGAGGTATACCAATTAGCTGCAGATATGGGTGGTGCTGGGTATATTTTTACGGGGGAAAATGACGCTAATGTTATGCATAATTCCGCACTAATAAATCTTAATGTAAGTTATTACGCCTCAAAAAGTGGGGTAAAAAAACTATTTTATTCATCATCGGCATGTATGTATCCTGAACACAATCAATTAGACCCAAATAACCCTAATTGTGAAGAATCGTCCGCGTATCCCGCCAATCCCGATTCTGAATATGGTTGGGAAAAATTATTTAGTGAGCGTTTATATTTTTCATTTATGAGAAATTATAATTTAAATGTAAGGGTCGCAAGATTTCATAATATTTTTGGCCCTTCAGGGACGTGGGTTGGTGGTAAGGAAAAAGCTCCAGCGGCAATGTGTCGTAAAGTGGCAGAGACACCTAATGGTGGTGAGATTGAGGTTTGGGGTGATGGCCAACAAACTAGATCATTTTTATATATTGATGAATGTGTTGAAGCAGTATTAAAACTTATGGGTAGTGATTTTGTTGGTCCCGTTAATATTGGTTCAGAAGAAATGGTTAGTATAAACAAGTTAGCACAAATTGCGATTGATATTTCAGGTAAAAAAATTACTATTAAAAATATAGAAGGAAAAGATTTCTTAGATAAATATGGTTTTAATTGTCCTACCGGCGTAAGGGGAAGAAATTCCGATAATACTCTTTTTAGAAAAGAAATTGGGTGGTCGGTATCAGACTCTTTAATTAAAGGGATGGAAAAAACATACAAATGGATTAATAACCAAATAACGTTAATTAATGAATAATAAAAAAATTGTTGGTATAACTTGTAGTACTTTTGACTTACTACACACCGGTCACATTATTATGTTAGAGGAATGTAAAAAATATTGTGATTATTTAATCTGCGCATTACAAAATGACCCAACAATAGATAGACCTGAAAAAAATAAACCCGTGCAATCTATAGTCGAAAGATATCTTCAATTAGACGCGGTTAAATATGTGGATAAAATAATACCTTATAGTACGGAAGAAGAATTACAATCAATATTCGCATCCTTAGATTTGGATGTAAGAATTATTGGGGAAGAATATAAAGACACACAATTCACGGCAAAGGACATTTGTCAAAAAAGAGGTATTAAATTGGAGTATAATAAAAGAGACCACGATTTCTCAACATCCAGTTTACGACAAAGGATTTATAATCAAGAATCCACTAAAAGATTTGTAAA
>Ga0181348_1001432_pt1 | contig 10503 bp, 17 predicted proteins | sample Su13VDMM110DN_FD_130092 | JGI IMG/M metagenome (GOLD analysis project Ga0181348, IMG submission 130092) | Freshwater viral communities from Lake Michigan, USA - Su13.VD.MM110.D.N | ecosystem: Environmental > Aquatic > Freshwater > Lake | place: USA: Michigan | collected 2013-07-16
AGGCATAACCATCACGAAGATAGGGACGATTCAAATCCGCTATCCGTCCGTGGTGATAGGCTCCCCGACGCTATCCCACTTTCAGGGCAAAGACGGCGCGGTGATCGTGGATCTGAATTGGCCGATTATCGCGGGATGCTCACGACAGGCGATTTCCACAACCACATTCACCTACGGCGCTTCGGCGACGCTCGTGACGGCGGATTCCTACTTCAGCCCACCGTTGACAGACATGGTGTACAACGGCCTGTTCTACAACGTCAATTTGCGCGGTGTGGCGGTGGTGGGGGATCAAGTCGGCCCTCCTAATTACATAAAGGTGCCGAATTTCAACACTGCCAGCAATAACAAGAAGTGGGGTTACGTCGGAGTCGTCGGCCCGTTCTGGACAGAGACGCTCGGCGCGAGCGCGTTCCTGTCCCCTGTGTCCAACATCATTTATTCCTGCGACGCCGCCCGCTGGAAATATAACCTCGTGCGGTTGGCAGTCACAAGAGTCACCGGATAATGCCTGAATCGCCAGACATTCCAGAGGAGGTCATCGCGAGAATCCGCGATGTCATTCCAGAGGAGGTCATCGCGAGAATCCGCGATGTCATTCCATACTCTCCTCCGGTGCAACAGCCGGGCACCGACCGGAACGAGCCGATGCCGTATCAGCGCCCGGATGGAAAGGATCTGATTGACGGCGAGGACGAGCGCGGCTTTGCCGTGACGCCCGTTCCAAAGAGCACTTCCGGCACCATCGGCAGCTTCGTAGGCCAGGTCTCAGTGTCCCCGGACACGCTGCTGAACGACTTCCCGGACGACATGGACGGGCAGACTCCGAAGATTCTCAGCGTCAGTGACGCGACGGAGATTTATGCCCACGCCACGGTGGACGGGGCCGGGGTGGTGACTGCGAGGGTCGTCGCCGCGGGTGCCTCGGTGCCGGACGACGATCCGGAGTCGGGGGATTTCTATTGGCACTTGGCGAGCGTGACGATGGCAACCGATGGCGCGGATAACGTGCCCGTGATCACCGTGGATCAAATCCGATGGGGTCCGATTGAGGAGTTGCAGCGGTACTTCCGGGAGTTCCACATTCAGCCATCCGGCGCAAATCGCGCGGTGGTGTACAACGGCACGCTCTTTGGTGGATTCCCGGACAACTTCTCGGTGGATAACGCCCCGTTCCGTGAACTCACCGGACTCGCGAACGGGGATAAAATCTACGCGGCGATCACTTGGGATAAGACGGTGAAGACCGATGGAGCAACCGCCATCACGTCACGAACCATCGAAAAAGCGGCGACGGTGCCGGCAAACGTGCCGCTGGACGGGCTGTTCTACTTCGAGCTGGCGTCGGTGGCGCTGGACGTGGACAACTTCCCCGTCGTGAGTCAAACTCGGTGGGGTCCGATTGACGTATTTCCGGGGACTGCATCGAACCCCTATCTCATGCCGCCGTCGCCGGGGACGCAAACCACCGCGCAAACAGACTATTGGAATTTGACTGAGACGGGAAAGGGCAAGGACACAGGAGAGGCAAATCTCGCGCCGACTTACGACTCGGTAAGTCTGAATAAAACGGGCTTTGTCCGGTTCGTCACCGAAGACGGCGCTCTGAAAGCATTTGTCCGTCCGGCCACAATCAACTCCATCGGGCAGATAGTGCTTGCAGGCCCGGAAGACCTTGCCGTGGACTTCCCGCCGCTGACGCTGACGCTGGAGTTCGGAACGCTCGGCTACACCGGAGGCACTCCCGGCGGCACCATCACCGGCACATGGAACGATGGCTTCACCTTAGACCTCCTGCTGCCCTACACGGTTTTCGGCACCGCGGTGACGGGATCTCCGGGATCATCGGCGAGCGTGAGCGGGCAGGGCACGAGCGGCGACCCGCTCATCTTCACGATTCCGAGGGGGGATGTGGGGGAAACCGGGCCGACCGGGGCCACCGGAGCGACGGGCACTGTGGAAATGGGTTATCTCGAAGAGCTGCACACCATCGGCGGATCGGATTTCGACGGCACGCAGGACGTGACCAGCTTCCCGGTGCCCGGCCCCATCGGCGGGACGACGCCGAATACGGCCGAGTTCACCAAGGTGACGATTAACAGCACCGGGTCGGACAAATGCATCCAGGCATCCAGCGACTCCGGCACCTGTGTCGAGGCCAGCTCCTACTCTGGCTGCGCATTGAGTGGTGCATCAACGACCGGCGACCTGCTCGACCTGAGCGGCGGCTCAGGCGGGGTGCTCAACGTGAGCAACGCCGGGAAGCTCCGGCACAACGGCGCGGTGACGCTGGAGCCTCAGACGCTCGCGCCAGCACTCAACGCCTCTGCCGCGTGCAGCGTTGCCACGGCCACAACGAATTTTGCGCTCAACGGCACCAATGCGCTGAGCTTGGGCAACCCGAGCGGTGGGCGCGAGGACGGCACGGTCAAGATCCTCGTCTGCACCGCCGTGACCGCCGCCGGCACAGCAACACTGACGCCCACGAGTTGCTCGGGCTTTTCGACCGTCGCATTCACCGCAGCCGGGCAGTCTTTGGTGCTCCAATACTTCAACACCGGCGGATGGGTCATCCTCTCCGTGCGCGGCGCGACCCCGGCCTAAGCCGGCGCATCCAGCAATCGCGCGGTGCTTGCCACACCATCGGCACCGTGGCGAATCCATCAACCTACCGTGTCACGACGCGCACTACGAACACGTCATTTGTCGTCACGGCATCTGACTTGACGGACACCAGCACCCTGGACTGGTTTGCTATCGAGCCTTGATCAACCCGTAGTGACATCCGCCCGCCCCGCCGTTTGGCTAAGGGCGCGCATCGCAGTTTTCACCAAGATTTTGTCTTGCTGCGACGCGGGGATTTTCCCGGCGGATTCACCGCCATCCGTCGCGCATCCCGGCACGCTCGCAAGCGAAATCCCGTTGACGCGCCGTGCTGAACCGCGAACGTCACCGCATGAACGCCCTCGAACGCTTCATCGCGGACAACAATCTCAACGGCAACGCCGTCCTCTCATGGCTGCAGACCGTCTGCCCGGAACGCCCGGTGTCCGATCTCTGCCTGACTCCAGCCAGCGTAGATTCCGGGGACGCCGCGCGCGCTGTGGCGCTCCTGGTTGCTCACCGCTTTGCCGGGTGACTACATTGCCAGCAGCCCGCGCAGGACGGCGAGCAGCGCCGGGCCGCGGCGAGTGGTGAGCGCCTTGGCGACCGCCGCCAGCGTCTCGGCATCCTGCTCGGGCATCTTCGCCATCGCCGCGAGAACGGCGCGCTGCCGTTCGCCGGCTGCCCCTGCCACTCCATCCGCCGCCGCCGAAGCGCCGGACACCAGGGCATCGAGCGCAATTCCCTCGGGCACCTCGCGCAGCAGCCAGTAGCCGACGAGCTTGTGCCATTCCTCCACCGAGAGGCGATGCTTCCCCTTCATCCCGTCGCGGTAGAGGCGCGCGAGCGTGGCGAGGCTCACCGGCTTGTCGCCCTCGACATTCTTCAAAGTGGAAACGTGGACGCCGGCTGATTCCGCAAGCTCCACCTGCAGGAGCCCGCGGGAGGAACGGAGCGTGAGACAGGCAAGCGCCAGGGTGGAACGGGGTTTCTTCATGTGTCTGTCAAACGGGTTTGGTGTACTTCGGTCAACCTTCCGTGGCAACTTGTGGCAAAAATCATTTTGAATCCACCGCTTTTATTCGGGATGCGCGACTTTGAAAAAGCGGGAAACAGGCAATTCTCCCCTGTTACAAGGGTTTTAGCGGAAATCACGAAACCCGCCGTGCGGGTTCAAGTCCCTTCCCGAGTACCCCTGTTGGAGAGGGGAGTTGAGTGGTCCGCGTGGCAGATTCGTGGCAGATTTCAGCGGATCTACGCGATGGCGAGGATTTTTCCGGCGGAGTCTGCGGTGGGGAGGATGTTCCAAAATTGCTCGGCGTCGCCCTGGAATTGCGGGTCGTGGTAGTGGCGGCGCAGCATGGTGATGCTGGTGCCCATGATGGCGCGGGTGAGTTCGAGGTTCTGGAACTTTGCGGCGTGGTAGCTGCCGAAGCTGTGCCGGAGGGCGTTTTCTTTCCACCGGAAGCCGGGGATGTGGGCCGCGGCCTGTTTGTGGAACCATTCCAGACGCCGGCCAAGGGCGCGCTCGGTGCCGGGGTAGATGCGGCCAAGGGCGTTTCGCCACGGGGCGAGCCAGGCGCGCAGGGGCTCGAGCATGGGGACGTTGCGGGGGCTGCCGCGTTTGCCGGCTACTCCGGCCCGGATGCGGATCTCGCCGGCATCCCAGCAGAGGGCGTCCCACGAGAGTCGGGCGATTTCGCAGACTCGCAGTCCGGCGAAGGCGCCGAGGGCGACGAGCGGGATCCATTCGCGCGGGACGTAGGCGAGGAGGGCGCGGAGTTCGCCGACGGTGAAGACTTCGCGCGTGCCGGGGGCATCGAGCCGCTTGACGCCGGCGAGCGGGGTCTTGCCGCTGACGAGCCCGCGCAGCTCGCACCATCGCCAAAGCAGGGCGAACGTGGCGCGGTAGTGGTTGAAGGTCTTCGGGCTGACGGGCCTTCCGCGGTGCTGGAGGGTGCGCAGGAACCGCGCGACGGTCTCGGGGGTGGCGTCTGACAGGTCGGGGAAGGCGGCGGCGATGGCGCGGAGCCGGGGGGTGACAACGCTCAGGTAGGTGCCGGACACGGGCTGGATGACGTCGGCCCGCAAATCGCCGAGGATGCTCGCGACGATCTCGGCGGTGGGCGGTGCCTTGGCCTGGACGATGCGCCGGCTGGCGAAGAACTGCGCGGCCTCGTGGATGCTGTGGGTGCCGAGGATGGCGCGGGCTGCCGTGTATTCGGCGACGGCGGCGTGCAGGGGGATGCCGAGGGGGGCGAGGGCTTCGATGGCGCGCTGGTAGTTCTCGCGATCGGCGTGGGTGAGGGTGAGAACGTCGGCGCGGCCGTTGTGCAGGGCGAGCGCGATGGCATCGGCCCGGGCGATGGCGGCGGCGCGGGTGCCGAATGTCTCGCGGATGCGCGGGCCGTGCTCGAGCTTGCGCCAGGTGATGCCGTAGCGCGCGGTGCCGTTGCGATAGACGGTGATGCGGACGGCGTTGCACCGGGCGACGTGGACGGGCTTGGGCTTCTGCGCGGGCTTTTTCATTTCACGAGTCCGCATCTTTCAGGCGTGGCTTCCACCATGCGCTGCCCGAGCCTGCCGCAGACTTCGCAGATGAAGTGGCCGTCTGATTCCACCTTGCGTTCCGCGTAGAGCTTTCCGCAGCCCGGGAAGTCGAGCGAGCAGACGAGCACTCTATCGCCATCGGCATCATACGCCCAGCCTCCCGCCCCTACCGTAAAGGGCTGCCGCGCCTCGAATAACGCCGAGCTATCAATCTGCGGGGGCTTCATACTTGGGAATGGAATGTCCGTTTGTGCATGGGATGCTCTTTGAGGTATTCTTTTGAGGGCTTTCCCGCCCGTGCGGATTCTTCCAGCGAGGCGATCCGTCTGTGGAGTTCTTCGAGCGCCAGCGGCGGCGGCACTGAGGCTTCATCAACGATTTCTGCGACCTTGTATTTGACCCGTTGCAGTGCGGCGAGGCCGATTTCCACGGCCAGGCGGATTACCGCGGCGTCCTCCTCGTGCATCTTCGCCGCCGCAATCTTGATGTTGTGAAGCATCTCCTCTGGCATTCGGATGCTCATCGGTGATGGGCGGTTTGGTTTTTTTGGGCGGGCCATGACGCGCAGGTATGCGTTAAGACTACGCCAGCTTCGGCGTTCGTCCATCGCTTTTTTACCTCATGCGCGCATAGGAAAAAAGCGGAGGCGTCATAGGAGAAATGCGGAGGTAAGCTAAAAAACTACAAAAAGTTCTTGCCGTGTTGTAGGTTCTTGCGCTACACGTTTCGGAATGGCAAAAAACTCACACGGCAATCCGGTATCAATCCGTCTCCCGTACTCGCTTCTGCTCGAAATCGGGACGGTCGCAAAAAACATCGGCCTCTCCCACGCGGACACCATCCGCAAGAGCGCGCAGCTTGGGCTCCCTGTCCTGCTTCACATGCTCGGCCGCAAGGCGGCGGCAAAACGCAAAGCAGCCTGACCCCATGACCACACCCACCAAAATCCCCCACTCCCCGGACTCGAACATGGACCGCCCGCTGAACCTGCGCCTCGGCTCGCCGCTGATGGCGTGGTCGGCGCGCATGAATGCGGAGCGCCGGCTGCGCACTGCCGCCGAAGTGCGCCGACTGGCCCTGTGGCTGGTGTTCGCGGTGCTCGTCGGCGTGATCATCGGCAACGTGATGGCAATCGCCTTTCCCTCGCTCTGAGCCATGAACCTGACGAAATTTGTGAAACAGTCGGTGGCGGCGAAGGTCGAGGCGCTGGTGGAGCGCATCCTGCCTGCGGCGGTGCAGGCTGCGGCCGTTCGCGTGGCGAATGACCTCGTGGACACGGTGCCGGTGACGGAGATCGCCCGCCGGCTCGGCTACAAGGATCCGCTCTCGGCCATGCGCCGGCTTGGCATCCCGGTGGTGAAGATCACGGAGCGGAAGCATGTGGTGCGGATGTCGGACTACATGGCCTGGCTGGACGGTCGCACGGAGCTGGCGGCGAACCGCGTAAAAGGCGAAGCGCCTCACGCGGCTTCGGAGAGGAGGGGCGCATGAAGGCGCGCATCTTTTCAATCGCGGTTCTCGCCTCTGTGCTCGTGCTGGCGGTGTGGAATCAACGGAGGGCTGTGAAATGAGCGCGCAGACTGCTGTGGATCTGCGGCTGTTCATGGACTCGCCTTTCTTCGCGGGCATAGCGAACCCGGCGGCGCTGTCCTGGCCGGATGGTGCGAAGTTCCTACTGAACCGGCTGGAGGCGGCGTTTGTGGCCGGCTGGTCTGCCGGGGCGTCGAAGCCGAATGAATGGATGACGATCGGCGAACTGGCGCGGCGCGCGGGGCGGACGGTGGGCAGCGTGAGCCGGACTATCGCACGCCGCGGCGGCACGCTGCCGGGGCTCACCTTGCAGCGGAGCGGGCACCGCGGGTCCGCCCGATGCCGGGAGGGGAGAATCCTGCGGGTGTCGGCGACTGAGGAGTGCATCGCGCTGCTGCGCGGAAAGGGGGAGGCATGAGCTTTGAGGCATCCGTGGCGGAGATGAAGGAGGCGTATGCCGCGCTGCAGGCGAAATACCGTTCGGCTGCCGAATGGGCGGAAAAGCAGAACAAGTGGGCGCAGGCGATGCTGCACGAGCGGCACATGGCGGTCGCTGCCGGGGTGCAACTCGCGAAGGTGCTGGCGCAATGCGCGCCGGACCCGATGGATGCCTCGGAACTCGGGGAGATTCAGCGCGCACGGGCCGAGGCGCTGGAAGGCTGGCGGAAGCTGTCGGTGGTGCTCGGCGTGAAACAGCCTGAACGCGATCCCGCGGGCGACCTGCCGCGTGGCGAGGATGACGAGCTTTACGCGAAGGAGGGCGAATGATGAAGGCGCGAGCACAGCGTTCGCCTTGGAGTGGGGATGTCGAGGTGCTGTTGATGACAGACACGCACGTCGTCACGAACCTCACGCTTAGTCCTCGTCCTGAACTCACACGAGTGGAACCGTCGTTCCGGCTCGAATTGACTAACGCGCAACTGCTGATGGATGAACTTTGGCAGTGCGGCATTCGTCCATCGGAAGGCACCGGGAGCGCGGGCGCAATGGCTGCGACTGAGAAGCATCTGGCGGACATGCGAACGCTGGTCTTTGAAACGCTGCCAGTCGTGGCCCGCGAGCGAAAGGAGCAGCCATGAGCGTCGAACAGCTCGACATCTTTTCGCAGCCTCTCCGGCGGTATCCTTCGGATCCCGGCGTGAAGGTCAAGGGTGACACGACGACCGAGGCCGCGAAGGCGATGCGCGGGCGAGCCGTGGTGCTGCGGCTGATGGTGCTGCAGGCGCTCGGCGTGAAGCCGATGACGGCGGATGAGTGTGCCGCGGCGCTCTGCGAGAGCGTGCTGGCGGTGCGTCCTCGGTTCTCGGAACTGCTGGCCCGTGGAATGATCGAGGAGACGGAGGAACGGCACCGGAACGCGAGCGGGAAGTCGGCAATCGTGTGGAGGATCAAGCCATGCGTGCGCTGACGAAAATCCAATGGGCGCAAGCCTGCGTTCGCTCCATTCCCGGTTCCACGGTGAGGCTGCGCTTTCGCTGCAACCTGTGCGGGCAAACGCTCACGCGGCGAGTGCAACGATCTCGGCTGTGAATCGCGTCCTACTGCGGGAGGGCTGACCGCAAGGGGCGTCTTTACCGAGTGAATCCGCTGAACCCTGTTTTTAACCAACTTTAACCAACCCAAAACCAACCAATGCCATCCCCAAATGACGAATCCCCAATGCTCGCGGAACTGCGGGCGGAAAACAAACTGTTGCGCGGCATCATCGCGCGCAACGCCCTGCAGCGGATGCGGGAAGACGATGCTGATGTGCTCTATGTGACAGCGGAGGACATCCGTATCTCCGTGGACATCCTGCATCAGTGGCAGGCCGAGCAGGCGGCAGAGGCGAACCAGCCGCGGCTTCCGCTGGATCCCGCGCCGGCCTCGCCGAAGCCGATCACCACCAAGAACGGGGGTGTGCTGTGAATCTGCCTCTCCGCCGAATCAGGCCGGGGGTCCGCCGTGACTTCGGGCTGCGCAAGAATCCGATGCGCGGAATCTGCCACGGGGCTCTTGCCGGTGCGAAGCGTGGCGCGCATCCGCGCAGCCACATCACGCCGGACCATGATGACCGTCGCCGGCACAACGAGCAGGCGCGGGATGCGGCGATGGTGGCCGAGTTTGACCGCGCGCTGATGCTCCCCAATCCCGAGGGAATCTGACCTATGCCGAACCGCGTGCTGCCTGAGAATTTGCGCTTTGAGCCTGCCTTGCTGGCGTGCTCGAAGGGCGCGCGGCTTTTTTTCCTTCACCTTTGGATGTGCGTGGACGACTATCGCCGCGCTCCTGTTGGTCCAAGCCCGTCGAACCCCACGGTTCTGCGATCCATGTGCCACCCTGCGGAGACTGACATCCGGATTCCCGACGTTGCCCGTTGGCTCAATGAGTTGAGCTTGGCCGGCGCGGTCGCGATCCACGATTCAGACCGTGGCTGGTATGTCGAAATCGCGGACCGCCTGTGGTATCGCCGGGAGGATTACCAGGAGGGGCAGCCGAAGTATGGGCCGCGCAAACCGAAGGTGCCGGAACAGCAAAACCTGCCAATGCCGGGGATGATCAACCTTGTGGAACATCCGAATGTTCCATCCCGCAAAGTGCCGATTCAAACACAGTCGGAGTCGAATCCGAAGTCGGAGACGATCCCGAATCAGCGCGCGAAGCCGGCGCGGAAGGATTCGGGGACTCGGGCGCGATGCGCGGGAGGGGATTCGGCAGACTCGGATGAAGCAAAGCGGGACCGGGGCGACTTCGCGCGCTCTGAGGAGGCATTCCCTACCGATGAGGCATGGGCGGACGTGGTGCGTGAGCTGGGTGAGCGCGAGATGTGGGACTGCGGAAGCCTATGGGCGGACCGCTGGACACTGGCAAGCGCGCAAATGGCCGCAGCGTATCGAGACTGGCGGACACTGCCGCCGACGGAACGGGCAAGCGGGTCGTTCGCGAAGTATCTGACGGCCGCATTCATGCGGGTGCTGAAAGGAGCGGCATGAGCATGGAGACGATACCAATGCTCGATGCGGACGGGGTGGTGCGGCAGATCCCCTCTGAACAGATAACCCTGTTCATGGGCACGCGCGACTTCGAGGTGTTTGGCATGAGCATAGATGTGCTCCAAAGGCTGCGGGCGGAATACATCAAGCTCGGCGGGCGGATGCCAATGACCGTGGCAACGGTGACGGAGTGCTTCAGGAGGATACCGGCATGAGACTGACCAAGACCAAAGCCAAGGGCGGGAAGAAGCCGCGGCGCGAGCCTGAGCGGGCCATGCAGGTGAACCTGTTCACCTGGGCAAAGATGGCGAGCGGTGCGGACCCGCGGCTGAAGCTGCTTTTTGCCGTGCCGAACGGCGGGAAGCGGGACTACGTGACAGCGGCGCGAATGCAGGCCGAAGGCGTGAAGCGCGGCGTGCCGGACGTGTGCCTGCCAGTGCCGGCTGGCGGATACCACGGGCTGTGGCTGGAACTCAAGGCGGGGAAGAACACACTCAGCGAGGAGCAAGCCGTGTGGCTGAACCTTCTGCGCGCGCACGGGTATGTGGTGGACGTGGTGCGGGACGACTGGGAGCAGGCGAAGCGCATCATCGAGCATTACCTGCGCGGCAAATTCCGCGCACCGGAGGCGAAGCCATGAGCCTCGGGTGCCCTGAGTATGGCCGGCTCATGGAGCTGGTGTGGAGTCCGCAGGTGGAAACGATCCTTCGCGCGTGGATCGAGCGCGACGCGCAGCTTCCATCTGTGACGGCGGATGAGATGGGGCGCGACCTCGGCAGCATCCTGCGCGACCGCCGGATGCGCGTGAATGACGCGGTGAAGCGCCTCGGCGCGCTGCTGGATGCAC